>Ga0115005_10003818_pt1 | contig 12066 bp, 9 predicted proteins | sample ArcOceMetagenome_FD_87163 | JGI IMG/M metagenome (GOLD analysis project Ga0115005, IMG submission 87163) | Marine eukaryotic phytoplankton communities from Arctic Ocean - Arctic Ocean - Greenland ARC118M Metagenome | ecosystem: Environmental > Aquatic > Marine > Oceanic | place: Arctic Ocean...
GAGCGCCTGACGCCTGACCTGATGATCTTGAAGCGACGGTGACGTCATTAGGCGGTTCGCGTAGATTTCCTAAAAAAACATGCCAATAAATTCAAATGTTAGTTCGTTGTGAAATTGTTGCAAAAGTTGATCATTTCTCTCATCTCTCATACTCCATCATGTACTATTCAGTATTCAGCATTTTTGTGGCGACCTCAGCAGGAAAGAAGTATTGGCATGTAATATCTCTCCCAATCTATTGCATTGAATGGATACCATAGGGACGAGCACGCAGCTCTAAAGTGTCATCTCAAAATCAATCCCAATGGACGGAAAGACAGCATCGCATTTTGCATGCGGATTGCTAAACAAAATGTTGATACCGTCATCCTGAACATTAGAGCATCAATCGAAATGGCTCACTTTTGCATCATTCAAATAACTCTTTCGAGAAATTGCATGTAGCGAATGGATCCTATTCTCAAAGATGCGCCTTGAATGTAATCTCACGAGTCATTGATATACATTCAGAGCAACTAGAATCAATAGCTGATCACAACAAATCTCCAAACAATAACTTCTACCATGGGGGGCATCATGACACTACCTTAAAGTAGATTGTAATGGATAGCTCACGGAGAAGCAACCATTCCGATTTCGTGGAAGATCAAATAGGCCGAGAATCTCAAGCTGTTATTGTAATTCCAACAGAGGATATATCCAATCCCACTGCCAAAGAGTGCCATGATCCGTGCCGGAAAGATGAAAACAACGAATGTATGAGGTACATTCGAAGAGTATCATCTCTACAATCACTTTGGGCTGTGGAACAGGAATTATCATGATGGCAAAACAAGCTGCCGCATTCAAGGGCTAACAGGTATCCACTCGAACCCGCTTGTTCCAAATTGAGAATGCGAGATTCAATCACTTCTCCAAACCCTCCTCATGCCGTTTAACTATTTCTATAGATGCAACAGAGTCGACAGCAACGAGTCCAAGGATAGGATGGATACCGAAATGGCACCCATTTGATGCAATCAGATGAATGAGTAGAAATTACAGCATCCAAATAGATATGCAAAACTTTAAGCATTGAATACTCTGCATTGGTAATTAGAATAATGACTCCAAGGAATGCAAATATTCACCAATGCTCAGCTATCCTTGGTATAATTGCGCTCATCAAATGCACTTTAGAAATATTCTCAATTCCACTTGCATGCAGAGGGTGTATCATATGGCGAAATGACCTGACCTTACGATCGTGAATCTCTGATTGAATTAACTGAAAGGGTAGGGATAATGCTCAACCAGCTCATGAAAGGTTATCCCTGAGATGAGATGACAACATGTTAGCACTGCTTTGAATGTTCAACCGCTAGCTAGTAGTAGGCACAGTCTTTTGGGTTTTCATCAAGAGATAAATCCAAAGAAACAGAAATTAGCAGAGACGAGACTTACCAAGGGACTCTTTCATGATTTGGTTGCACGAGGGTAGAATTACCAGTTATGTTTGTGAATGTGGATCGATATCATTGGAAGGGACGCCAATCGTTCTAGCGTCATCATTGGTCTTTGGTCTGCGAATACGAGGACACGATGCACTACGAGGAATTATTCATTCTCGTTTTACTCACCCATTACGTTTTAGGGCAATGCTCCACGGTGTCCAATGGTATTTCCTGGATACTCATGAGATTGACGACATCAATGGCCATGATTTCGTGTTTACAAATGAATTGGGCCCAGGATTTGGAGAGTCATTTTTAATGTTGTAAATTAGATTGACTTGGAGGCTGTGCGTGCCGTTCTCTTGGCGTGTACGGTAGTGTGAAGGATTCGTTTGATTCATTCAGATGTCGGTTTGTTGTTGTAACAGTGCTGTTGCAAGAGTCTTGCGAATGTTGTGTCTTGTTTGTAGTAGCTTGCTGTAGCAAGCATACTGTAGCGAGAGGCGAGAGGCGAGAGGCAGGCGAGAGGCGAGAGCTTGTTTACACGCCAGTGGTAGGAAGTTTTGCTAAAAAAGTCGTACTAGAACGAGACTTCGATTTTAATTGATTCAGCACCACGAGATGAGGATGCTAGTTCGAAAGCTCCTACGAACCCAAAAAGATAAAACAGTAAAAAGTCTGAAGCATAGGCTACTTCAATCGTACGGAGCCAGGAGCGTGAACAGGTGTCAAGAAGATTTCCGACAATAACCCAATTAGCTGCAGTATCATTTTATTATAAATAAAATTAAAATTTTAAAGATTATGTTGACTTTTTCTTCTTTGTAGGTGCCTTACGATCATTCGCGGTCGCAATCTGTCCTCCTCCTCCTCCTCCACCGAAGAGATCATACATGTGCTGGATAGTCATTTCTTCAAATTCAGCACGACCTCTGGGGAAAGCAACAAAGAAAGGGGGGTATAACATATCATGTTCAGGATGAGGATGTTTCATGTGGACGTGGTGATCTTTAGGGGTCAAGCCTAACTTCTCTAAGATAGTCCTCACATAACCAGGTTTTTTTGGGGTAATGAATGGATGATTCATAACTTGATCCAAAATTTCATCACAAAGATGGTCAATTCTCATAACTTGTCTCTTTCCAAGTAAAAAAGTCTTGTACTTGACAGAATGGAAGAAATCAATGAGATCATTGACATTCATGTCACCAGGGTTCTCGACTCCAACTATGGCTACAGTCCCGTCCAATAAAAGGGGCGTGGCGCTCCGTAATATTGCAAACTGTTGAGCTGCGGAAGTTCCATCCACGTGAAGGTAAGGAATAACGTGATCTGTCCGATTCACTTTGACTGAAGACGACAGCAGCTGCGAATCATCATTACCTCGTTCCAGGTATGGTTGCATTAGTTTTTTGAGAGAAAAGAACGAGGCGGCTTCTTGATCGGCACTTTCCATGTCCTCGCCATTCTCCTTCTCTGTACGTCTTTTTGTTCGGTCTTGTTTCTTGGATTCGAGAACGACCTCATCATCTACCGAAGAAAGATCAGCTCGAAACTCGTCATCTTCAACGTGAAACATTTCTTCCTCCATGGTAATGGCGACGTCGTCGTCATCTACTAAACTATTCAAAAGTCCAGCCTTTTGTCCACTGTTGTCGAAGATGTGAATATTTTCACTCTTGGCATGATTCTGAAAACGCTGTTCGATGGCATCAATGGGTCCATAACTAAGGGCGCGATCAGATTGATCTCTGCCAAGGAGCGTGGGTGCGTCTTCATTATCTGCAATAACAAATAATTTGGTTTGATATTTACCACGAGGTGGCCATTGTTTCAGTGCTTCGTCTGCAAGATGACCTCCATCCCTTGATCCTGCAAAGACGAGGTGCTGTTGGACGTTTAGAATTGGCCGGAATGAATCTGCAACTGATGATATGAGTCGTAGGATCAACTTGACCTGACCTTTTGTGCGATACGTCCCAGGTTCAAGTTTGAGAGGAGAGCGAACTTTAGGTGTACCATCTTTGTTCTTCTCGCCAGGTTTGATTATCTCGAAATCGGGATTAAACTCATCAGGTTCCTGTTTCTCGATGAACATGTTAAGAACGCACTTTCGATTTTTCAGACGGCGACCAGGTGACCAATCAAATCCAGCTGATTTGGTAATTTGATCAAGTTTTTTAGCCGAATGGTGGACCGCGACCTTGCCAGCACCAGAGAAAACAATCAGGGCAAATGGCAGAGCGAAGATCATCAGCCGATGAACATTGGAGAAGTTTTTGCCAAATAGCTTTTGATTGGTGAAGGCAGATGATAGTCGCCGAGATTGGAGACGAAGCGTATATTGGACAGCGCCACTGAGCCCCTTCTTTTGGATAAGAGTATTAATATTTGACGAGGGTGTGGTTTGAGAAGTGATTGGAAGGACATCTTTTTGCAAGGGATGATGATGATTTATAGAACCGATGCCAACCCCAATACCAGGTTGAACAGAAATGGCAGGAGAACTGATACCGCGACCAACAGGACTGTAAGCAAGATCACCACCAGAACTAGATTCAAAATAGTCTTGACTTGCAAAATGTCCAGCGTTAATGGCGTTTGCCCACGAGATGGATCGGGTCACTGTCACAGCCTTCTTCTTCGTTTGTGTTGAAGTGACGCTATCAGAGCTAGAGGCACTACTGCTGTTCATAGAACCGGTATTGAAAGAGGCTGAACTTGAATAGCTGCTGCCGGCAAGTGAACCTTCTGCGTCATCGGTGCTTGCATTTTCGGCATTCTTGTTACGATGAGTATCAGGTCTTTCTGACTGCTGGACCAGCGCTGCTAAAGAAGACGGGTCTGCATTGCTATTGGCTTTCGAAATAGAGGCATGTTCGTCTCTTGCCGCGGAAGTATATGGATCAACTCGGTGAAGATGACCACGAGATCGACCTGGTCGGGTTACAAGCGGCCGATCATTTGTGCTCGTAGTATCAATGTTGAAATGGAGTGCCCTCCGTCTTGTCACTTGGTAAGGTTGGCTAGACGACTCCATTTCAATGTTATATTGATCAAAGTGATAATATTATATGATGTGCTGGTGATGACGACGATTGCACCAGATTTGAGAAAGGAACCAGTGCCAATTTTAATCTTCTATCTCGAACGGAGAAATTGAAAAAAACTGCGATTTTCCTTGAAATGACCGAAATAGTGACTACAGTACTGCCCATAGAGTCAGTCGACCCCTCGTTTTAAAAGACAGTTGTAAGATTGCGACTTCTACTTTTACGGAAAAAGAACCCGGAGCAGTCAGTCCCGAGCGTGCATCTTGTTGTCCTGCCTAAGTGTTTTAGGTCAACTAGTCTTTTAAAAAGGAGCCAAATCTACTACACGAATAAATGCGTACACGGTCGAATTACATACAAGAAACTGGATAATGTAGATGGTACACCCCGATTTTGTCTACTACACGAATAAAGGCGTACGGTCGAATTACATACAAGAAACTGGATAATGTAGATGGTACACCCCGATTTTGTCCACCGAGCGTGTCCATAAAAAAACAACACGTGAGATTGAAGATACGTAATAGAAATCAAAACTAGGCGTTTAAAAAATTGATTCAGAAGATCGAAAGTATTGTGCCCTATACAGGGTGTAATGAAAATAACGCAAAGATAACCGATTTGAATGCTGTTCGCTAGCCTCTTAACCCATCTTATTCTTATCATCTTCATCATCATTATGCATCATGGCTGCAATAACATTTGCTGCCGCAGACAAAGTTGACAAACCTTTACTTCCTGACACCCCGCTGTGGAGACTGCCCATAATGGTTGGGTGCTCGGGAGCGTTCAAGAGTTGAGCGTGATCGGAGTTGGCATTGGCAGCGGCAGTATTTGCTGATTTCGCCTTCTTCGGGGGAGGGGCACAAGTTGACCAGACAAAGTGTATTTTTCCAAGCATTTCCACCCTTTCAGGATTCATACAGGATGGTTTTCCTTCCTTCATTAACTTAAAATGTCTTCGCTGAGTATTTACCCTAAAATTATAAGGAAAAAGAGAAGACAAATTAGGAAAGCTGCGTTTGAAAGGAGGCCAAGCATAACATGACGAGCATTGTTACAAATAATTAGAATGAACTCACCATGTGCCCAACTTTGGATTCTCAGCAAACCTTTGAGGAACCAAACAATCTCCAAAATCCTGTCGATACTGCTGCAACTGTTCATATCTCAACATCCACATCTTCTCCGGATCAATTCGGATACTCCATGAGAAACCAATATCGTTTAAGAGCTTAATACGCTCAACCGACATGCTACTGGTTTTACCCTTCTTCATGAGATTGAACTGGCGACGTTGAGTCATCACCCAGTGACCAAGTTTAGGATCCCCATTGAAGCGAGCTGGCACAGTGCAGTCGCCATGGATCCGTTTGTATTCAGCAAGTTTCGAAAACTGGACTTTCCACAAATGCTCAGCGGTATCCAGATTTGGATCAACAAGAATCTTGTGCGTCTCCGTTTTTGCCTCTTTTTTCTCCACCCCTTCACCCTTGGGAGCTTCTTTCTTTGGTTCCGTCACATTCTCTTGCTGCGCGTAAAATCCCTCACAGGCCTTAATGTCTTCCTCTCGCTGTTTCTGTCGGGCAAGAGAAATACTCTCGTGCTCTACAGCAGGAGGGGCATGTTGCACATTCTTTTTCTTTTTTTGAGAAGAATCCTTTTTTTCCTTATGCTTCAATTGTGGCTTCTGTTGATATGCCGATAGATCGAGAGCTGTGTTCAAGTTCGAGACGGGAGCTATGTTCAAGTTCGAAATGGGATCCATAGACCCAGTTGTTCCTTGGAGGATGGGATCCATAGACCCAGTTGTCCCTTGGAGGATGGGATCCATAGACCCAGTTGTCCCTTGGAGGATGGGATCCATAGACCCAGTTGTCCCTTGGAGGATGCTCAACTTTGGAATGTTGAAGTTTGCTTGTCCTTGGACTTGATTGGATTGCTGGTGGAGGGGGTTTCCACACCCGATGGTTTGGTTCAAACCTTTCATAGCACCGTTCGAAATGACGGACATACTTTCAGGATTGGTGATAGTAGAAGGTGCATTAACTTGACCCGCCTGAGAGTGAGTGGCGTTGTCCACAAACATCAAATGCTGGACAATCATGCTATTCTCACTGGAAGTAATATGCCAGCGGAAGCCGAGGCTCTCAAGAAGGACCGTTTGGCGTTTCGAGATGGGATCGAGACTCGCAGCAACACAAATCCCGCTTTCCTGAAGATCTTGGATATGCTTGCGCTGCCTCAACTTCTCAACCCAAGAACCCATCACAAAGCAGTCGCCATGCTTGGGGACGTTTGCATGACCGTAGTTATGGTAAAACTTGCACAGATGGAAGTACATGCTGTGGAATTCCAAAAAGTCTGCTTCAGGTTCGAATGCAGAATAAAAGCTATTTACGTTCCCTGTTTCCGCAGTTAAGTTGTCGCCGAAAGAAGAACCATGGAATAGCATGGGGACATCGGCACGTTGCACAGAACCATGGACTTGTCCAACAGATGGATTATTCCTTAGATTCTTCATCCTCGCATCCATTTGCTGGTGGCCTCCAGCTAGGGACATGTCCATCGCCGGAGGAACATTCTGCGCGAGATTTTGGGGCACAGCAGTGGCGGGTCCATTGGCACTTCCGGGTAAATTCACTTGCACATGAATTTGAGGACGGCTTGAACGTGCGGGAGGGCGAGAGTAAGCATTACCTTGGATACCATTCCCCTGGTTATGCTGGCGGTGAGTCCTCTGCGAAGAAGAGGAGGGATTCGAATAAAAGAATCTGGCAGATGGCATGGAATCTGGAGCCGAAAATTCGCTAGATCCTCCTTCGGTAGAAACTACAGGTACAGGAACCTGAGATGGATAGTTCAGCGAGTTTAGCGCGCCAGGGGGGAAGTCGGCGACCGGAGCTCTGGTGTGCGGATAATCGTAATCGTCGTTGGAGATGACTTCAATAAGTTCTTCTCGGTCCCAGTCTCCAGCAACAGAAGATAAACTAGATTCTTCAATATGTTGATCTTCGCACTGATCAGATTCTTCTGTGTCTGATAAATTTGATATCCAGAGGTTGAGCATTACGCTAACGGTAAGAGATTATTTACGGTACACTATGGTCAAAGTTGTTCGTTCAGCGGGCTCGGTTCTCTTCCAGGTCTTGCGTTCTTGCTGTATGCCATTATTGTAAAGCACTCAATAGCCAAACCCTACCCTCTGGTATCTTGTCGCATGCCATCCATAGGCCGGACTTGCGCGGTATATTGGTCCAACTTCAGAAATTGTGGCGTTTCAAGGGGCTATAAAAACTAAATTTCCTCTATTCCGCCTATCGTTCAATAGTACAACATGGCCTAACCCAAGAATGATCACGACGGACACAGAAACCCAAAACACTCGGAACTAACTGACACGAGTGAGTGAGTCAGTCCGGATTGTACAATACAAATGTCGTACACACAACAGTAAATAACAGACAAGGATTTTCGAAATGAATGAATCAATCAATTCACAGTACCGTTAGCTACATAGACATTGTTTTCATTATGCATACTTTTTAATGGCGTCGCGGCTATTTGACAAAAATAGCTTTACCATTGAACCCTTGCAATTATAATAAAGCGAACTACAATTTTTATGATCTCTAGAGTGGATACTGAATCTCAGCGCTGCAACACATACGATGACGAACTTCTCTCCTGTATGATGAATAATGCCGCTGTTGACGATCATGATCATGATAACTATCATGATCATGATCAAGACCATGTGTCACAAAATATAACGAAGTTTTCTTGGGTTTGTTGCGCAGCGATAAAGGTACAGTACCCACCAATTAAATCGCTACGAGCGACGACTACACTACTAGCTAGTAGTACATACAACCACCATCGGACCAACAAAATTCTTCGTGGATCGTCATTAGAATGAAACTGAAAATGATGTCCAAATGCAAAATAGAGCAACTGACGTGTAGTGTAAATAATGTACACGTTCAACGTACAGCAATTGAAATTTACAAATAGGGTTCGTTTTTATATTTTCTGCATTATTAATGTCCCTTCCCCGTTGAAGGTGGTACAAGTACGGGTACCGGTAGGTACAGTATGATTTACACTAAGCCTCACTTTTCTAATGAATGACATCTACGAGAAAGTCAAAGATATCAGTCCGTTGAATGGCCTCTCTGATATCCTCCTTCTGCAAAGTTCTTCTCTTATTGTTCTCACTATAACTCCAACTCCTCAAAGTAAGCTCTAAAATAAACATCTCACAAGCCTTGGCAAACAAAACGGGCGCTTCCGCGGATATCATCCTTACATCTTCATCACTCTTCATGATGCGCTTTATTCTCGCCAACGGCAAATCATTATGATTCTTAAAATCCTGCTCTGTTTGCGGAACGGTCGTGCCCAATTCTCGCATTTGGTGCAACTGATCCGTCCAGAAATGGTTCAGAGTATTGGAAAGTTTTTCCAAAAATGCAGGACTAGTGGAGGAAGTCACGGTTCCATCGTCCACACTGCTCGACAGCGATGACATTGGCACGGATCCCACCTTGGAGATAGTGACTGGTCTGTTGACATTTGCACTACTGGGATTGGGCAAAGTGGCAACTTTCAGTCCGGCATACTCTGCGGCAGCATTCTGTTTGCGAAATTCAGCGTGTAATTCGCCCAATTCCTTGTGAAACATTTTGGAAAGCTGTGCCAGTTCCGCTTGATGCCTATTACTCAATGCTTTCAATCGAGCTTCTTGCTGCGCTTGTATTTCAGCCGAGGCAGCAGTGGCAAGATTTTGTTGTTGGAATTGAGCACGAACAGTGGATGTTTCATTGACGTGGTTACTCAACATCTTCTCCTTGGACATATTTTGGCGTGCTACGAGTTTATTTTGTTGCGCCAACTGCACTGGCGTGAGAGATGGAAGGAGTGGATTCGCGCTAACTGCTGATGATGATGTGGCAATGGGTGTAGCAATAGGGGTGGCAACAGGTCTCGGTACAGGAGCGGGTTTAGCTGCAGCAGCCGCTTGTGCAAGTTTCGCAGCTCCATTTCCATCCCCCTTGTAAATCCCAGCCGCAATCTGCGCTTGAGTATGAGCGTGCACCAGGGCCTGCGCCTGAAGCGTGATCTGATGCTGAATCTGTGCCTGCGTGGGCTGCACGGGTTTACCGTCCTTGTCCACGGTGGGGGTTCCACTCGCCAATAACGCAGTCTGGGGACGGGCATTCACAATCGCCTGCGCCTGAATCTGACTCAGAGCCGCAATCTGCTGGGCATTCATGGGCACCAGTCCATCTCCGCGACTTTTGGCGGCTGATACGACAGCTTGAGCTTGGGCTGCGGCTTGCACCATAGCTTGAGCTTGCGCCTGGATTTGTTCGGGCGTAATATTTGCCTGTTGACCTCGGGCTGCCGCCGCTTGGAGTTGTGCTTGCAATTGTTGTTGGAGTTGGGCTTGAATTTGTTGCTGAAGGGCACCTGTTGTAGAGGCCTTCTTCACAACCGTGACAGCTGGTGTTGCTATTGGTTTAGCTGGAGCTGTTGCAGTTGTAATAGTAGCTGCCGGTTTCTGTGCCTGTGCTGCGGGCGTACTTGCACTTGTACTGGTGCTAATAGCAGATGCAGGTGCAGGTGCAGGTGCAGATGCGGGTGCAGGGGTTGAGGATTCTAGTTTGATTCTTTTCGGATCTGGTTGTGCGTTATCTCGTTGTTCAGAACTCATGTCCTTGTGATGTTTGTGTTAAATATGGCGCGTTAGAGTTGATGGGTTTGATGGAAGCGGGTGAAGGGGGACCGATTGCTTCGTTCGATCATGTGCTGCCAAGTGGAGTTCGATGAGGGAGCGCAGCGGATGAGTGAGTCGCGGGCGGGCACCAAATACCAATCCAAACCTTCCTCTCTTTTAGGTTTGTGATAAAAATGAGTGGTTTAGATCAAGCGTTTGGATTGAATAAAGTTCGGTTTACGCACAGACGGAGGAAGGCGATCTAGTAGATAACGGCGGTCCGCTCCGTCGGTTTTATCCAAAAACAACCAAATATTCGCATCGCATTGTTACTGCTATAACTGCTAACACAGTACAACAAGTACTCCTCGTATGTGCATACTGTACAACTATAATACAACTGTACGGTACAAACACTACACTACCCGCCGGTACAGGAGATAACTCCAAACATACAATAGGTCCAGAAACAGTACTCGTTCGTAGTACCACATGACCGTTGCTGTACAGACAATATCGCGTACTGTACCTAGGATCGAGTATCAAGTGTCGATGAGCATTCGCATGTCAATTGATTGAAATTCTCATCATATATCTACATTAGCCATCGGTACTGTAATGCTGAAAGATCACATCAGATTCAAGATACCGGTAACGAGGTACGTATGAGTATGAATTCGTATGATGCGACGGAGGGAGTATAGGTACTGTACCCCCAATTTTGAACTAGTATCTCAAGTCACATCCCAGCTAAATCACCTTTACGTGTACTGTCTTGAACAATAATAGTGTTGGAATACTATGAAACAAAATGAGACGAGTAGAGTACACGTACCATCTCCAAGAGGCGTACTAGCTCTTTTGGTGCTCCCTTCCAGTAACAGATTTGCTGTACATGCAGCAGCATTGGGAAGAAATGAATCCACGCATCGGCTACATTACTTTGACCATGATCCCAATGCACCTCGTCTCAATAAAATTCAATCTCATAAACGGCAACGGAAACAAACACAAACACATGAATACGACGAGGACTTGGAAATTCAGGCTTTGAATGTATTTGGACTACACGTAACTCCGACAGTACATGTGCACGTACCTTATCATCCAAGTCAGGGAGAGTTTACCCTCATCTACTTTTGTGATATGAATTGCCGGCATTCCACCAGATTTACAAAAATCTTGGCTAACTTCATGCAAGCAGTTCAGAAGGATGATCATTATGAAAATGAAAATACATTACCAATTCAACTGATTTGTGTTCTGAATGATGAAATTAACTTGTCAGCGACAGGATTTCGAAATGAACTGAGGAATGGTCCACCAAATATACTGTCCCATCTTGTCTCAGAGACGGCGTGTTGGTGCTTGGGATACGACCACATAAACCGGTTGGCCATGATAAGGTGAGTGAGTCGAAGAACTGGAGGAAATTGAGCTCTTTAGAACTTACTTGTCCAAACTACACGTACTGTAGACAACTAGTAACTTTTCCCCTCTACACGTAGCTAGAACTAACTTTTTCTTTCAGAATGCTGTCTATATCCATGGTTCCATCTCTAATAGTAATAAATAATGAGACAGGTAGAGTAATAACATCATGTGGAATGGAAGCGATAGAAGGTTCAGCTGTTGATGATCATGGTTCAAAACATCTATTAGCACAATGGAGGAAAGGAAATGATGGAATACCATTTTCGACGAAAATCATCAATTCTTGTAGTATTATATAAAGTCTCAATCTTTCCTTGCAGACTGCAGCTGCTGAAAAGCTTTTTCTTAATTTTATTAGTACTTGTATGTTTCAAGTTGAATTTACCACTACAGGAGTACCGGTCCTTGAGCTGATCTCGAAGACTGC
>Ga0115005_10003821_pt1 | contig 12062 bp, 12 predicted proteins | sample ArcOceMetagenome_FD_87163 | JGI IMG/M metagenome (GOLD analysis project Ga0115005, IMG submission 87163) | Marine eukaryotic phytoplankton communities from Arctic Ocean - Arctic Ocean - Greenland ARC118M Metagenome | ecosystem: Environmental > Aquatic > Marine > Oceanic | place: Arctic Ocean...
CGTGTAACCGTAGAAGATTGCTTAGATAACGTAAATAACCGCTTTGATCTGGTTATGCTCGCAAGCAAGCGTGCTCGTCAACTTGTTATTCAAGGGGCCGAGCCATTAGTAGATGCAGGCGCTGATAAGCCGACTGTTATCGCTTTACGCGAAATCGCCGAAGGCAAAGTAACGCCAGAAACAATGGCCGCATTTGAAGCAGCAGAACTTGCTGCTCAAGAGCAAGGCTAATTGATATTGGCAGCACTCATACTTAACCAGAGAATTGGAGGTTAACGTTGCCAACTATAGATGCCCTGGCTGAACGCCTAAGCAGCTATCTTGAGCCCGAGCAAATCAATCAGGTTTGCCGTGCTTACTACTACGCCGAACAAGCTCATGACGGGCAATATCGACGCAGTGGTGATCCTTATATTGTTCACCCGCTGGCTGTAGCCAGAATCCTATCTGAAATGCACATGGATCCGAAAAGCCTAATGGCTGCGATGCTGCATGATGTAATTGAAGACACTGCTGTACCAAAAGATGCCCTAGAACAACAATTTGGCGTTACCGTCTCTGAATTGGTAGATGGCGTAAGTAAATTAACCCACATTAAGTTTGGCAGCCAAGAAGAGAAGCAAGCAGGTAACTTTCAAAAGATGGCTATGGCCATGGCTCGTGACATTCGAGTCATCTTGGTGAAACTGGCTGATCGACTCCATAATATGCGCACGCTAAATGCAATGCCTGCGGAAAAAAAGCGTCGCATTGCCAACGAAACCCTCGAAATTTATGCCCCTATAGCGAATCGTCTGGGCATCAGTAATATTCGTATGGAACTAGAAGACCTGTGTTTTGCTGCCAAGCACCCCATGCGCAGCAAAATGATTCAGAAGGCGGTTAAGTCTGCCCGAGGTAATCGCAGTGAATTAGTTGAGCGCATTAGCGAAGCACTAAAAACACGCCTGAACGAAGAAGGATTAAAAGCTCGCGTTATTGGTCGTGAAAAACACCTGTACAGCATCTACCGTAAAATGAAGGAGCAAAAAAAATCTTTTAACCAAATCATGGATGTGTACGGTTTTCGGATTATTGTAGACAACGTGGACAGCTGCTATCGCGCATTGGGGTTTGTACATAACTTTTATAAACCTGTCCCAGGCCGATTTAAAGACTACATTGCCATTCCAAAATCAAACGGTTACCAATCTATTCACTCATCAGTAATTGGTGTAGGCGGCGTCCATATTGAGGTTCAGATTCGCACCGAAGAAATGGAAGCTATGGCTCATAATGGCATTGCTGCACATTGGCTATATAAAGACGAGGAAGGAGAATCACACAGCAAAGGCAGCAAGCGTGCTCGTCAATGGGTGAAAGGTTTATTAGAGCTGCAGCAAAGTGCAGGCAACCCGCAAGAATTTATTGAAAACGTAAAACTGGATTTATTCCCAGACGATACTTACATATTTACGCCTAAAGGTCGTATCGTAGAAATGCCAAAAGACAGTACCCCAGTGGATTTTGCGTACAACGTGCATACTGATGTAGGCAATACATGTGTAGGCTGTCGCATTGACAGACAATTGGCACCGTTAAGTACTCGTTTATACAGCGGACAATCAGTAGAAATCATTACGGCCCCTGGCGCTAGTCCAAATCCAGCTTGGTTAAATTTTGTTGTTACCAGTAAAGCCCGCTCCAACATCCGTCATTATCTTAAAAATCAAAAACATGACGAGTCTATTACTTTGGGCCATCGCTTATTAAGCGGCGCACTGTCTATGTTTCGCCTGGACCTAAACGATATCGAACTGGATCACTTAGAACACCTTATGAAAGAATTTGGTTCAGTGGACTTTGATGTGATTTTAGAAGACATTGGCCAAGGAACACGATCTGCTCAAGCCATTGCTAGGCGCATTGCTATTTTTGCTCTGGGTGAAACAGAAGGTGTGTCTACCGTATCCAGCGAAGGTGTATTTAGCATATCGGGTAAAGAAGGGGGCGTTGTAACCTATGCAAAATGCTGCAGTCCAATTCCTGGTGACGACGTGGTGGGCTACTCAAGTGCTGGCCGCGGTTTAGTGGTTCACACCACTGGCTGCAAAAATATACAAGAATTTTTAGATCAAACTGACAAATGCTTGCCATTGATCTGGGATGACAAAATCAAAGAAGACTTTTCGGTTACACTGCGTGTATGGACAGAGAATCGACGAGGTACCATTGCTAACCTTGCAGGAGCTGTAACAGATGCCGACGGTAATTTAGAACAAATCAGCGTTGACGATAAAGACGCGCAACTAAGTGTACTAAGCTTGCAGATTGGAGTGCATGGTCGCAAACACCTTGCTGACGTAATGCGCCAACTTAAGAAAAACAAAGCCGTATCAAAAATTATTCGCATAAAAAATACCGGATAATTAATTGAAAGAGTTAGTATTAGGATGACCATGAAAGAAATTATCAACACAGATAAAGCACCTCAAGCCATTGGCACCTACTCACAAGCTGTAAAGATAAATAAGACTGTTTATCTTTCTGGGCAAATCCCACTGGTTCCAGACACTATGGAAATGGTTGAAGGTGATTTTGCAGTGCACGTGCGTCGTGTATTCGATAACTTAACAGCAGTGTGTGAAGCCGCAGGTGGCTCTTTGCAAGACATCGCAAAACTGAACATATTCTTAACTGATCTTAGCAACTTCGGCATCGTAAATACCATAATGGCCGAATACTTCGAACAGCCATACCCTGCTCGGGCCGCCATTGGAATTGCTTCTTTACCTAAGAATGCAGAAGTTGAAATGGACGGCGTGTTAGAACTTCCGTAATTTTAAACGCAGGATATTTTTCATGCTAGTTAAACCCACTCCTATGGCATTTCCATTGCTAATTTTATTCCCTGTATTTTTTTTGCTTAATACAGTTATAGCAGGCGCATTGTTTGAGACCTTGCTGGTACTTTTCTTTCTCGCGATTCCATGCTGGCTAATCGTCTTAGTGGCTACTTTGGGTTACTCATACTCAATTGAAAGTGACATACTGACAAAAAAACCTTATATAGGAAAGCCTGTCACCATTGATGTTAATAACATTGTAAAATGCTCTGTCCATAAACGGTTATTAGGCACTGGGCATATTGAACTTGAAACAAAACAAGGGACTCGATTTAAAATAAAAGATATTTTAAATCCAAAAGAAGTGGCTGATAAAATATTAGAATCAAAAGCTACTTAACCTATTGAAGAGTCAGGTTAATATCAATTAACGTCAACACACTATGTTCATCTTCCACAAAAAAGCCCCGATGAAATATCGAGGCTTGATATGTGCACAGCGCGGCCTTTTACAAAAACTTAACGCTTAGATAACCTTTCCGTGGCACGTTTTGCTGCTGCACGAACTTGATTAGGCGCGGTACCACCAAGATGATCACGTGCACTTACGGAGCCCTCAAGGGTGAGTACATCAAATACATCATCAGTGATCATAGCGCCAAACTTTTGCAACTCTTCTAATGACATTTCCCCCAAGTCTTTTCCTGTCTTTATACCATAGCCCACAGCGCTGCCTACAATTTCATGTGAGTCACGGAACGCCACACCTTTACGCACTAAGTAATCGGCCAGATCGGTAGCGGTTGAAAAGCCTCTAAGTGCTGCTTCACGCATGACCTCTTTTTTAGACACCACATGGGGCATCATATCAGCGAACGCACGCAAGCTACCGCCCACGTTGTCGATGGTATCAAACAAAGGTTCTTTGTCTTCTTGATTATCTTTATTATAGGCCAACGGTTGACCTTTCATTAATGTCAGCAAGCTCATTAGATGACCGAAAATTCGCCCGGCTTTACCGCGCACTAATTCTGGTACATCTGGGTTTTTCTTTTGCGGCATAATTGAAGAACCAGTACAAAAGCGATCTGGTAAATCAATAAAGTTGAACTGTGCACTGGCCCATAATACTAACTCCTCACTGAAACGGCTCAAGTGCATCATGATAGTGGCGCAGGCAGCAGTGAATTCAATGGCAAAGTCACGATCCGACACACTGTCTAGGCTGTTTTCAGTGGGAGCATCAAAACCCAGTAGTTCAGCAGTCATATGGCGATCAATTGGATATGTGGTACCCGCTAATGCAGCAGCACCTAACGGCATAACGTTGGTGCGTTTACGGCAATCTTGCAAACGGGCAAAGTCACGTTCCAGCATTTCGTTCCATGCTAATAAATGGTGCCCAAAAGTTACCGGTTGTGCTGTTTGTAAATGAGTGAAACCAGGCATGATGGTATCGGCTTCATTGGTTGCCAATTCGATTAAACCTTGCTGTAGGCGAGTGACTTCGGTAGAAAGATGGTCAATTTCGCTGCGTAAGTACAAGCGAATATCGGTAGCGACTTGATCATTGCGGCTGCGGCCAGTGTGAAGCTTTTTACCTGTAATGCCTATTTTAGCAGTTAGTGCCGCTTCGATATTCATGTGTACATCTTCTAACGCGATAGACCATTCAAAGTTGCCTGCTTCTATATCGGCTTTAATCTCGCCTAAGCCTTGGATTATTTCGTCTCGCTCAACTTCAGTCAACACGCCTATTTTTGTCAGCATGGTAGCGTGGGCGACTGATCCCTGAATATCTTGGGCATACATACGCTGATCAAACTCAACCGATGCTGTAAACCGCTGTACAAAAGCGTCGGTGGCTTCAGAAAAACGGCCGCCCCAGGCAGAGTTAGTTTGTTGAGTCATATGTTGATCCTTGCTAAAAACGAAGATAGGCTAAAATTGTTCATTATTATACAGATTCTAGCGGATTTCCTCACCTATGCAGACTGGTTTGCGGGCTTGCATGACTATTAACAGGGTGTTATTTCAATTTAGCCACAGAATTGCCTTGTAGACTTGAGCCTTAGCTTAGAATAATACAAACTATTGAGTTATACATTGTTCATATTTGGCTTTATGCCGCTGCCGAGATCATTAGCCTCCAATGCCACAGACATCTTTTAGCCAAGGGTCAATTGATCCAAAAGACCTGATCCCAGAAATGTGCCAAGGGCGAAGCGCGTTGTGGGTAATTTTGTTCAGCGAGGCACTGGTGATTGCGATCACGCTATTATCTAGTGGCGCATTGGATTTTAGCTGGGAGCAATTTGGCTTGCTGTCGCTGTATATCCAATGGATGGTTTTAGTCTGTGCCGTCTGTCTCTGCCGACTGCGATTATATTTACCGCATATGACTGTTAATAAATTAACCGTCATATGCTTTGGGGTTATTTTACTGTGCAACCTCGTTTTAAGTCTGCTCACTCAATGGGGATTCCACTATTTTTTATACGAGAATTTAGGCTGGGATTGGATACTTAAGAATCAAATGATCACGATGATTCTAGCCGCGTTATTGTTGCATTATTTTTTTATGCAAATGGAAAGTCGATTACGCGCTCGCAGCGAACTTCAATCACGCATTCAGGCATTACAAAGTCGGATACGCCCGCACTTTTTATTTAACAGCATGAATATTATTGCCAGTCTTATTCATGTGGATCCCGATAAAGCCGAACAAGCGGTAGAAGATTTAAGCGAACTTTTCAGAGCCAGCTTAAAGGAAGCCGGCAGTGAAGTAAGCCTCAAACAAGAACTGGATCTGTGTAAAAAGTACGTGAATATTGAACAGATTCGCCTAGGAGATCGCTTGGCTGTTGATTGGCATATTAATGCAGCAGACACGGCTCGAATTCCATTATTAACATTGCAGCCTCTAATCGAAAATGCCATTCATCATGGTATTTCTACCCGCACCAATGGTGGATTGGTAAAGGTGGTTATAAACACCGAAACTAATCGCGTATTTTTGCAGGTTAGTAACCCTATTGGTCACAAGCCCATGAAAATTCAAACGACCAACGATCACAAAGAGCCTGGCAATCAAATGGCCCTTGAAAATATTCGCCATAGATTACAAGCTCTCTATGGAGAGGATGTAGAGATGGCTACTGAACTGGATTCTGATCAGTTTATTATTACTATTGAGTACCCGAATACGACCAGTATGAATATATGAATATAATAATTGTTGATGACGAACCCTTGGCGCGCACTCGCCTAGTTCGTTTTATAAACAACGCCCAATTGGGAGACGTTGTAAGCCAGGTCGGTAACGGCATCGAGGCTATTAAGGCCGTCGAAAAGTTTGCACCTGATGTGGTACTTATGGACATTCAAATGCCAGCAATGAACGGCTTAGAGGCGGCTCAACATATTAGCCAGTTAGACACTCCGCCAGCCATTATTTTTACCACTGCTTTCGACGAATACGCCATTCAAGCATTTGATGTACAAGCAGTAGGTTATTTGTTAAAGCCTGTGCGCATTGACGATTTAAGAGATGCATTGACAAAATTAAATAAACTCAACAAGGTCCAAGCACAATCATTAAACCGTAACTCGTACCGCACTCATATCAGTGCAAAATCTCATCAAGGACTCGAACTTATTCCTATCGAAAATATCATATTGTTTAGGGCCGACCAAAAATACATTGCGGTGGTTCATAAACTTGGAGAGCTTTTGATTGATGAGCCACTAAAGGAATTAGAAGATGAGTTTAAAGGTATTTTTGTTCGCGTCCATCGCAATGCATTGGTCTCAATTAAAGCCATCACTGGTTTTGAAAAACACGATGACAGTGGCTATACATTAATACTAAATGGTTATGAACAACGTATCGCTATTTCTAGGCGCCACGTGGCTGGGGTTCGAAAACTGATAAAAGGCTTATAAATAGTCGATTTACAGCGTTTTTATCACAAGATAAATTGGGCTAAAAAGACACAATGTTTGCTCAATATGTCATATTAAAGGATTACAATTATCTGTATGGTTTACGTTAAATATCTTATGTTAACGGCCCCTAAAATGAAGATAATAAAATCGCTTTTATTTGTATCTCTAAGCGCTGCAGCCATGCCCGCTCTATCATGGTCAAACCACACAGTGGTCAGTCATACCCTGCTGGCGTCTATGCCAGCAGTGCAAAATGCACAACAGGTTAAAGTAGAAACAATTGAAGCGTTTTTACTGGCCAATGAAAATAAACTAGAAATCTTTTTAGCTGCTCAAGAAGTAAGCATGCGTTCTAGTCTGTGGCATTACGCTCCTAGGCCAGATGCCCTAGCATTTAAGTTTACTGGCGACGCGACAACCATTCGTAAACGCTTTTCCCAAGCAATCCGTATTAATCCCCACCTAAAAATACCACTTTATTTACAGTTGCTACCAGGTGATAAACGCGAAGCGGTAGCCATTGCACCCCAAGATGTCACTGTATTTGAAAACTATCACTACTTAGAGGATGTGCAATTAGTACAGCTATCCGTAGGAGATATGGTGGCCCCTGTAGACGTTGCAACCAGCGCTAACGACGAACCAGATCATGGTTTAGACATAGGCTTGTTTACAGACAGTAACACCGACTACGGCCTTGAATATGGCTTTGGCCCACAGCCATTTGGCAATGCTAATTTAGAATACGGCACTCAAGCACCTTTCCACATGGGCTTTTATCACGAGTCCCCAGTGCTGTATTCTTTAGGTGCATTTTTGAAACAAACCTATCCTGAATATCGCATTCAATTATTCAAGCAGCTTTCTGAGTTCGCATTTGATAACGGTCATGATTATTGGGGCTGGCGTTTTATGGGTTGGGGAATGCATTATATTGGCGATTTTTCTAACCCATATCACATCACACCCATCCCTGGTAACAGCACGTTTGATATTTTATTACCTGGATTATTAGGTTTAGCGGGTTTTCCGAAAGCTCAGCGAGAGGCCACTCAATTAGTTTCAAATCGGCATACTGTATTAGAAGATTTTCAAAGCTTGGTTATGACTAAAGCCTTAGTTAAAGGCAACCACAATCACAAAACACTAAAAGCACTTCACGTTCCTGAAAACATTCGTGAATATAAAGATTCAGATGTTGTGGGTATTTTTTCTCAAACATCATATGAAAAAGCTGAGCATATAGACAATGTAATTGATCAAACCATGCCAGCTAAATTTGTAAGTGATCCAAATGTTGAATACGCTGAGCTTGGAGTAAATACACAATTAATAGACATAGTAAAAGAGCAATCTGGTGAACAGGGTTATAACAGCCTAATAGATACCATCTCTGATTTGTTATCTGACTTTTCACATAACGGTGCTTCATATGTCGAAGGCATTATCAACAAAAAAGAATAGCTGCACGCCAAGTAATGCCTAAATACATGAGTTTACCAGGCACCTACTATTGCTTTATGATGTTGTTAAAGATAACCAAAAAAGCGAGCTTAAATAATACCTAGGCTCGCTTTTTTATTGGACTGTTTCAACAAATCTTATCGATGTGAGATAAAATTAAACCGCTCCCGCCGCTATTAGCGCATCAGCATATGGCTTACCAGGTGCATGAGAACCAATTACAGTAACAGCACTGTCACCGGCCAAGTTTTTTGCACTTACGTTATGACCTTCAATTTTGAAAAAACCAATGAATTCAGCAAAGGTTTCAGATGTCATATGCTGGTAAGCTTTCATAATATTAATATAATCGACGTCAGTACCGTCATAGCTTTCGCTTTCTAAGAAAAAACGCATGCTGTCTTCAGTCCATTCACCACCAAATACTTTTTCTTTATCTTTTTTTAACGACATAGTTTTTTCCTGTAAATTCTTTATTTTGAACTAATTAGATTTTAAACATTAGTTTAGTTTTTTATAAATTAAATCCCAAACTCCATGACCCAATTTTTCACCACGGTTTTCAAATTTAGTTAATGGCCTAAATTCAGGCCGCACATGATATCTGCCCTTACCTGCAATATTTTCATAACCAGGAACGGCTTCCATTACATCTAGCATTTGCTCAGCGTAATGCTCCCAATCAGTGGCCATATGAAAACAACCGCCTACACTCAGCTTTTTAAGAATGGTTTCTGCAAAATCACCGGTTAATATGCGACGTTTATTATGCCTAGCTTTATGCCATGGATCAGGAAAAAATAACTGCATGGTGTGCAACGAATCATCTGGGATGCAATGGGCTAAAATTTCAATCGCATCAACTTCATATACTCGTAAGTTTTCAACTGCAAAGTCAGCGGCATCACGGAGTAATTTTGCTACTCCTGGTGTATGCACTTCAACACCTATGTAGTTTAGGTCTGGGTTGGCTTGACACATTTCTACTAAGCTTTTACCCATACCAAAACCCACTTCTAAAACCACCGGATTATTGTTTCCGAACACAGTTTGGTAATCCAATCTACCTCCTTCTAATTTTAACCCCTTTTCTGAATAGTGCTGTGCATATAGTTCACGCTGATCTGCGCTCATACGGCCTGCGCGTATTACAAACGACTTGATACGTTTTGCATACTGAACGTCTACCGGGGCGCCCATATCATCTCAATCTACGCGCTCATTTGCCGTATCGTCATGGTCGTCATTAGGAGGAACGATAGATTCTTCAAATTCGTTAGAATCGTTTTCTGACATGTCTACTCTCTGTGGTTTTGTTCGATGTCGCGAAAGGCTGCATAAAGCAGGCAAGCCCAGCCAATTAACAAGGCTAATCCGCCAATAGGCGTAATTATACCTAAAGCTTTAATCTGGGTCGCGGCCATAAGGTATAAACTGCCACTAAACAGTAAAATACCTAGGCTGAAGCTATAGGCCGCAAATCGCATGCCTTTCCAGTGAGGCCATTGCTTTACAGCAAAACCTAATATTAACAAAACAGCGGCATGAGCCATTTGATAATGGGCACCAGTTTCTATCCAAGACAATGCTTTCTCATCTAAAATCGACTTCAAACCATGAGCGGCAAAAGCACCAATGGCAACGCTTAAGCCGCCAAATATGGACCCAAGACACAATATTAACGTATGATTTTTCATGATGGGAACGATACGGGTTTAGGTGGATAAATCAAGGTATGTGGGTTTGGACGCACTTTAAGATTGAATTAAAAAAAATATTGAGGCCGTTTAAATGTTTAAGCAAAAATGGTCCTTGTGCATTGTTGTGAGTTGACTGTCACCTAACTAGCTAATATGTGGGCTTTCGTGAACCCGATATTGCAGCCAGTTAGCACCAATGCAATAGGCTTAGGGCTAAGTACTTTAGCACTTAGTGATTCATCAACAGAAAACTAAAACATGGGAGCATGCCCAATAAAAAAGCGGCCTAAGCCGCTTTATTTACATTTCCAGTGCATCGATCAGACAATATGAGGTTTAAACCACTTCTCCGATTAATCCTTTTACCTTGTTCATAGCATTTTTTTCTAACTGGCGAATGCGTTCAGCAGACACGCCATATTCTGCAGCAAGTTCGTGCAAGGTCGATTTTTGGTCTGACAACCAACGACGCATTATAATGTCACGGCTGCGCTCATCCAGTTCAGCCATTGCATTTTGTAATCGCGATGAAGCATCTTCTGCGTAATCAGCATGCTCAATTGCAGCAGCTGGGTCAAAGCTATGATCTTCAATATAATTAACTGGCGCTTGATAAGCAGCGTCGTCGTCGTCGGCGACCGGACTATCAAAAGTACTGTCATGGGCAGTCATTCGACCTTCCATCTCTTGTACATCTCTTAGAGCTACACCTAAATCGTCGGCAATAGTTTGTGCTTCTGACTCGTTTAACCAACCCATTTTCTTCTTAGTACTGCGAAGGTTAAAAAACAACTTACGCTGTGCTTTCGTGGTAGCCACCTTCACAATGCGCCAATTCTTTAAAATAAATTCATGCATTTCAGCCTTGATCCAATGAACCGCAAAGCTGACTAGGCGAACGCCCACTTCTGGGTTAAAGCGTTTAACCGCTTTCATCAGGCCGACATTACCTTCTTGGATTAGGTCGGATTGGTTTAATCCGTAACCACTGTAGCTTTTAGCTATGTGCACTACAAAACGCAGATGAGAGACCACAAGGTGTTGTGCGGCATCTAGATCTTCTTCGTAGTATAAACGGTCTGCCAATGCTTTTTCTTCATCAGCAGTTAACACAGCAATGCCGCCAATCGCGTTCAAGTAACCGTCTAGGTCACGACCTGGCGTCAGGCTTGCGATGTTAGGGACCATTAAGCTTGTGCTCATGTTAAGAACTCTCCATTTAATTTAATTTAAGTATAATCGACAGTAAGACCACTTTTACTACTCAACTGGACTATTTAACTGCTCAACTATTGATTTTTAACTATGGTAGCAGTGTAGCACTGAGGTTTTTGAGCGCCAAGGCCATAAAAGGTTCAATTTGATGTTTTAATGCAAATCAATGTTTCATGAGCTGAACGATGGCTTTAAGTAATAGCTTTATATAATTAATAGGCAATAATTATCGATTTTAAGGCTGTATTCGACTCAAATGTCGACTGACAGCCAGCCAAGCCCCCAGCCAACCCAATAACACACCGTCAAAAATTAATAATAACGAATCGCTTAAACCCAGGCCACGCAATACAAAATCACTGCCATAAAGGCTAATTAGTCGCTCAACTGGACCAGATAACCAATACAGACCCACGCTTAAAAGTATCCAAGCAATTATACCACCACCCAGTCCAAACCAGATTCCCGTGTATAAAAACGGCCTGCGCACAAAAGCATCCGTTCCCCCTACCAGCTTCACTACTCTAATTTCATCGCGCCGACTTTCAATAGACAGCCGTATAGTATTACCAATAATCAACAATACCGCCAAGCCTAGTAAAGCCGCCAATGCCCAGACTAACCTTTGACCTAAATCCATAAATTGATACAGACGTTTCACCCAAATTAAATCTAATTGCACAGACCTAACATGTTTTAATGATAATATTTTTTTTTCAAGCTGCTCTAATTCACTCACATCTTGCTGATCTAACCTAGGGACCACGCTAATCACACCAGGTAATGGGTTACTGTCTAAACCATCAATCACGTCTGTCAAACCGGTACTAATCGTAAATTCTGCAAGGGCTTGCTCTGGACTGATGTATTCAGCAGTTTGAATTTGTGGCCAAGACTGCAAATCATTGAC
>Ga0115005_10003822_pt1 | contig 12060 bp, 13 predicted proteins | sample ArcOceMetagenome_FD_87163 | JGI IMG/M metagenome (GOLD analysis project Ga0115005, IMG submission 87163) | Marine eukaryotic phytoplankton communities from Arctic Ocean - Arctic Ocean - Greenland ARC118M Metagenome | ecosystem: Environmental > Aquatic > Marine > Oceanic | place: Arctic Ocean...
ATCTGCGGCAGCACTAGACGTATTCGAAGAAGAACCTTTAGCAGCCGATTCTCCGCTTAGGGTAATGCCCCAATGTATTTTTGGATCGCACAATGGATCCAACACAAAAGAAGGTGTTAGGCGTGCCACAATCGAAGCTATGACAAAAATCGTAGGTTTTCTTCATGACAAATAATGAAAAACCCTGGGCCTTGATAACCGGGGCAAACGGTGGCATTGGTAAAGCGCTGGTTGCCGAGTTTATAGATTGTGGATATCGGGTTATTGCGACAGATATATCTACCCGCACCGAAATCGCCCATGAAAATGTAATTTTTTTACAAATAGATTTACAACAGTTTGTTTTAAGTGAAAAATATGCAAAACAGTTCGCCCAAAATGTAACAGAGATAACCAGTAATGTTGGTATTACCGCGCTGGTTAATAACGCCGCAGTGCAAATTTTAGATCGTTGCGAAAACCTTTCGAGAGAACAATGGCAGAATAGCTTTAATGTTAATTTGTCTGCGCCTTTTTTTATGGTGCAAACATTTTTACCCGAGTTGACTCGCAACCAAGGCTCGGTTGTAAACATAAGCAGTATTCATGCTACACAAACTAAAAAAGAGTTTGTGGCTTATGCGACGACTAAAGCAGGCTTAAGTGCATTAACCAGAAATCTGGCTATCGACTTAGGTGTTAAAGTTAGAGTCAATGCTATCGAACCGGCAGCGGTTGCTACCGAGATGCTAAAAGCAGGGTTTTTAGGCAAAGGGGAGGAGTATAAGCAACTCGAAGCCTTTCATCCTCTTGCCAGAATAGCAGCGCCAATCGAAGTGGCAGAACTCGCGGTGTTTCTATGCTCAGAAAAAGCACGATTTGTACATGGTGCTTGTATTAGTGCATCAGGTGGTATCCAAGGAAGTTTGAGTGACCCAAGTTAAGTTATTTAATAAGTGATTAATATGAATTTTAAAAAAATAAACGAAGTTTTAACTTTAGTTAGGAATAAAGATTATCAGCAAGCTAAGACTAAAATGGCATCTATAGTCCGAGCTGATTTATCCGATTCGTCAAAAATAACTTATGACAAACTGACGGATATATTATCAAAATCAAAGGATAGAACTTCAAGTAAGCTACCACAAATTTCATCAACTAATGATACAAGTGTCACGCATCCATCACTAGTGTATTGCATACTCGCAATGGAAAATGAAATAGATGTTTTGAAAATGACAGTTAGTCCATTGATACAGCAGTTAGGACCTAATGATGCGTGCTTTATTCTTTTTAATGGCTTTGTTAACCACGCACTAAAGTTGCATTTCCAGAAGCATACTGGCATCAAAGTATGGGAGTCCAGTATCAATTTAGGTGTGGCAGGTGGTAGAAATCTTCTATATTCCGAAGCAATGAAAAATATTACACCGTTTGATTACGTTGTAACGCTGGACAATGATGTTATTGTGCCGAATGATTTTTCGGAGGTTATAAAACAAGAATTACAGTTAAATTATGACAAAAATAATATTGGAATAATGGGAAGTGTGATCCTAGATTATAAAAAACAAAAAGTTAAGAAATTTGTAAGTGATAACTTTTTAGGTTTCCCAGGTTATTTATCTTCAATTAACTATAATATATTTACCGATGATATTACTGACTTTGTCACCCAAAATGCTGAAAAGCTGAACGCAGTACTCTGGCATATAGGCATTGAAAAAAACTATCTAGATGCCTATGTTGAGCGAACGGATTTATGTCAAAGATTCAGAGGCGAAGTAGTAACATATCACCCATTTCTTGCCCATGCCCCATGTAATACAGATTTAATAAAACAAGATTTATTTGAAGTTTCAAATGTCCCTGGATGCTTGCAGGTTATCTCCATGAGTAATTTGAAAAAGGCGGGATTACTTGATAACCGCTTTTCACCGTATTTTTTTGAAGACTCAGAAATGAGTATCCGTTTGATGAATATGGGTATGAAAAATTATATTTCGACTAAAATTGCATTGTTTCATGGTACTGACGATAGGCATAATGATAGGAAAAAAATCAGTTCAAAATTTGAATTTATCACCAATGAGAATCGTGCAAGAATAATATTATTGAATAAATTAGGGATAGAGAATCCCATTAAAAAATTGGTTGCTCAAAGTATAATGAGATATGCACTTGAAAGTAAATCAGCCAAAGCATTACCAGAATTTATAGCGGCACTGGTAGGTATTAGGCGAGGCATGATGCAATTAAATATGGTGGATATTATTGGCAGCGATGGATGTCCTGAAGACCCCAATATACTCAATATTCTGAATAAAAAAATAGATGAAGGTAACACTGCTACTAAAAACCTAAGGGAAATTAAAAGTGATCCATCTTTGCCGGCATTGGATGCACATCTTCCACAAGTATATTATTCGCAGTTTAAAAAATTTAAAAATATCTACGAAGGGCAGGATTGCCTAATTGTTTGTAATGGTCCATCGCTGAAGGACACTAACCTTGGCTTATTTGCAGGCATGCCAACGTTCTGTGTTAATTCAACCTTCATACTGCAGGATGAACTAGACTTTACCCCTGAATTCTTCACAGTAGAAGATAATCATGTTATCGATGACAATCTCGATAATATTCTAAAAATGAGAAGTGGATTTAAGTTTTTCCCACATAAATATAGAGAAAAATTTGGGGATCAGGAAGACATATATTATTTACAAACCATTTGGGATTGTTACTGGAAGTCAAAGATAAGCCATGAATATCCAGAGTTCAGCGTTGATGTTCCCAGAGGTGTTTATACCGGTCAAACGGTTACTTATCTTAATTTGCAACTAGCTTATTATATGGGCTTTAAACGAGTTTTTATTGTGGGTCTAGATTTTTCTTATTCGATTCCAAAAGGTTCAAAGATCGATAACAATTCTATCGATCATGAGGATGATGATCCCAATCATTTTCACGCGAATTATTTTGGAAAGGGCAGACAATGGCATTTTCCAAAACTAGATAGTTGTATGAGCTCTTACTCGATTGCAAGAGAACGGTTTAGTCGAAGTGGCAGGGAGGTTATCGATTTAACTAAAAATGGTCGTTTAAATGTTTTTAGGAAGTCAACAGTTGAACAAGAACTGGGCTGGGTGGATAGGCCCGTATCCGTTGAAAAAGGGTTGGATTTTAAACAATATTTAATCGATGTGATTTACGCTAAATTTTGTCACAAAAATGACCGTCATGGTGAGCTTCTGGTGCAGCAAGATAAAGGTTTTAAAAAGGCTGATTCTCACCATTTAGGTGTTTGGTTTTACTCCGATGTAGCCAGTTATAATCACTCTTTGATAACCGCTGTATCAAACGCGGCAAAAGGGGATGTGGTGGCTTATCTGGATAAATCGATGTTTGTTATTGGTAATGCTATTGATGTACATGAACTACCTTTTTGTAATTGGATATCTTCTCAAGTCAATGTTAAGTATGTTGAACAGCCTAATTTTGATAAAGATAGTTTTAATTTTCTCACCAAAAATTATGTTGTTTTTCTGCCCAATAATAGTAATGGGATTTGTTATCTTGAAAAGGCGCTCGCAGAATTAAGTCAATCGCGGGTCATATTGTTTGCAGACCAAGATAGAATATTGTTAAAAAATCTTGGGTAAGAGTTATCTGGTTTTAGGTTTACAGAATAAGAAGTGAGAAATTATGAATAATGTTGAAAAAAAAGTTGATGAGTTGGCTGAAATGATATCCAAATCGCTGCAAAGTGGAAGTATTAATAGTGTTCTCGTTGAAGTGATAAAGTCACTTGAAACTGAGTTAAATAACACTAATGAAAAGCTAGTGAATATGGGTAAAAATCAGGGTTAATTATGATAATTTTAAATGTCAGTAGTTATAAAACTGGTGGTACTTGGTTGCACAATATATTGAGAGCAGGGACAACTCAATTTAAAATATTGAAAACTCCTAAGTTATTAGAGCTGATTAACAAGCCTGATGATTATATTTGCAAAGTGCCCGCCCATTGCGCTAGCGAAGATAACTCCAAAAAAATTAATCTTGCAATCTCATATTCTAAACTGAATACACCGTTAAATATTCTCGATAAAATACATATATATGCTGAGTCGGAATCAATGGTGGAGTATTTCTCTAGCTTAGATCTATGTTTTATCATGATGATAAGAGATTATCGTGATGTCATTGTTTCCAGATATTTTCATGAGATAGCGAGTGATAGGTTTAAGGGGCCGTTTTCGGAATTTTTTGAAGGCAGCGCGAAAAAAGTGCTGCGGGAAGCTTATTTGTATAACCAGTTTTGGTTAAATGTTAAAAATAGGCAAGTCGCTAAAGTTCATATAGTAAATTTTGCTGACCTTAAAACTAACTACACTGATGAAATAAGTAATATTCAGTTATTTTTAGGGCAATACGCTTTTAATGTTGATGCCGTTAAAGAACTAAATAGTATTGAAAATAACAGGAACAAGTTTACCGAGGAGTGGATGGAGTCTTTTAAAAAAGCTGGGGGGGATTTTTATAGGAAAGGAGAGATTGATGATTATAAAAACTACTTTTCAGAGGCGCAATTAAACACTTTTAACGTTTGGTTAAAAGAAATGCCTGTAGATGGGAATTGAGTATAAAAGAAAAACGAAATGAATCAAAAAGTGGAAGTTTGGACGCTGATATTAGAAAGAAATTAAATGAAAGGTTCTTGTATTTGCAGCCGTTTTTATTGAGTCGTGACGGCAGGGTACCGGAAAGTTGGTTTAAACAGTGAAGTTAATGAGCTTAGGCTGCGAGGTAATTGCGGCTTATTGGTAATGTTGTTGCGTTGCCCATACCATAATATTCATACATTTAAGAATAGAGGAATTTATAGTGAGTATACCCTTAGTTATTTTAGCCGGCGGTTTAGGGACACGCCTAAGTGAAGAGACAAGCCTGAAGCCGAAACCAATGGTTGAGATAGGAGGTAAACCTATTCTATGGCATATCATGAAAATGTATTCTACACATGGCATAAATGAATTTATTATATGTTGCGGTTATAAAGGCTATTTGATTAAAGAATATTTTGCTAATTATTTTTTACATATGTCAGATGTTACCTTTGACATGCAGGACAATGTCATGAGAGTGCATGAAAAAAGGGCCGAACCGTGGAAAGTGACTCTGGTAGATACGGGTGATAATTCACTCACCGGCGGGCGATTAAAAAGAGTGAGTGAATACGTCAGGGATAAAAAGGCATTTTGTTTCACCTATGGTGATGGGGTTGGTGATATTGACATTACGGCGCTACTAGATTTTCATAATAAGCATGGAAAAATGGCTACTTTGACAGCGACTATACCGCCGGGACGTTTTGGAGCGCTCGATATTCAATCCGGGCGTGTGAACTCATTTAAAGAAAAGCCAAAAGGTGATGGTATGAAAATAAATGGCGGCTTTTTTGTATTATCACCTAAGGTGCTGGATTATATTGAGGGTGATCAAACGACTTGGGAAGAGGAGCCGTTGGTGAAACTTGCAAAAGAGGGGGAGTTAATGGCTTTTGAACACGAGGGGTTTTGGCAACCGATGGACACACTTAGAGATAAAATTAAGTTAAATGAACTTTGGAACGAAAATAAAGCTCCTTGGAAAATATGGTAGAAATGATAATGTTTGATAGTGTTTATTCTGGAAAAAAAGTTTTAATAACCGGCCATACTGGATTTAAAGGTACATGGCTAACATCTTGGTTATTGAAACTAGGTGCCGAAGTTTGTGGGATTTCAGATGAAATACCCACTCAACCATCTATGTTCGAAGAAATGAATCTGCAGGACAAGATTCAGCATAATTTTTGTGATATTTGTGATTTCGAGAAAACAAATACAATAATTACTAACTTTGAACCGGATTTTATTTTTCATCTAGCTGCACAAGCTATTGTATCTATTTCTTATGCTAATCCCCTGGATACAATAAAAACGAATGTTTTGGGAACAGCAAATATTCTAGAAAGCTTAAGAAATCTCCAGCATCCTTGCGTGGCAGTACTAATAACATCAGACAAATGTTATGAAAATGTGGAATGGGTTTGGGGCTATAAAGAAACGGACGCGCTTGGCGGGAAAGATATCTATAGCGGCTCTAAAGGCGCCGCAGAGGTTATAATTCATGCTTACCAGAGCTCATTTTTTCCTGCTGGGTCAAATGTTAGAATAGCCACAGCCCGCGCGGGTAATGTGATAGGTGGTGGAGACTGGGCTAAAGACCGTATAGTTGTTGATTGCATGAAGAACTGGGCCAAAGGCGAGAAAGTGGAGCTACGTAGCCCAGATGCTACGCGCCCCTGGCAGCACGTTCTGGAGCCATTAAGTGGCTACTTGACACTCGGAAGTGAGCTTGCTAAAGATGCGACTTTGCATGGGGAATCATTTAATTTTGGACCAAGGTCAGAGCAAAATCACACTGTTTTGGATTTATTACATGACTTGAGTGAATTTTGGCATTTCGAAGAGACAGAAAACGCTTACCAGGTGACTGATAACATTCCTTTTCACGAAGCTGGTTTACTTAAATTAAATTGTGATAAAGCGCTATTTCACCTTAAGTGGGAAGCAAACCTCCATTATGAGGAATGCGTGAAGTTGGTTAGTGAATGGTACTACTCCTTTTATAGAGAAAATCCCGATGCGTTTGAGTTGACAATGTCCCAGTTGGCGCTGTATGAAAATTTTGCAGTGCAGAGGAATTTGATATGGGCGAAAAAATAGCCTTTAAATTATTACAGGGTGTGGAAATTACACCTTTAAAACAAATATTTCACGAAAAAGGTAATGTTTTTCACGCAATGAAAGCCTCTGAAAAATCTTTTTTTGAATTTGGTGAAGCTTATTTTTCCTCGATAAATTATGGCGACATAAAGGGTTGGAAAAAACACACTAAAATGAAAATGAACATAATTGTGCCAGTGGGCAGCGTGAAGTTCTATTTTTACAATGAAGACGTGGGCAAATCTAATAATGTACTTGTCAATAGTCAAAATTACTGTCGGTTAACAGTCGAGCCAGGAGTTTGGATGGCTTTTGAAGGGATTACTAAAGAAATGAACCTGCTACTCAATATTGCATCAATTGAACATGATCCTGATGAAGCAATCAATGTCCCTTTAACCACATTTGAGTTACGCTGAACCATATGAAGATATTAGTTACAGGAGCCAATGGTTTATTGGGTTCAAGCTTAGTTGCTGAAGCCCAATCCAGGCATATTGCCGTAAAAGGGCTTGATAGGGCTTTGATTGATTTTAGTGATATGCAGACTTCAATTAATAATTTTGGTTTGCGGGACATTGATGTCCTGATTCACTGCGCAGCCAATACCAATGTAGAGTATTGCGAACAATACCCTGTGACGAGTTATCAAGACAATGTATTATTGACCGAATTTTTGGTTAACGCTTGCGCTTGCACAAATACAAAATTTGTTTTGATCAGTAGTACCGGAGTATATGGAGCAAAAGGTCCCGATCCGTTTTGTGAGTATGATCAGGCTGTGCCTACAACTGTCCATCATAGCTGTAAGCTAGCGGCTGAAGAAATTGTTCTTAAATGTGCCCCTAAACCATTGGTTGTCAGAACAGGGTGGTTATTTGGTGGTTCGATAAAAAACCCCAAAAATTTTGTAGTAAACCGTATAAAAGAGGCCCGAGATAGCAATGTGGGTGTCATGAAATCAGATATAAGCCAAATAGGTAATCCAACATTTGTTGGTGATTTGGCAAGTCACATATTTACACTATTTTTGGATGACAGAATCGGCCTTTATAATTGTGTTAACGAAGGGCGAGCAACGCGGTTTGAATATGTTAGCGCGATAATTCAAGCGTCTAAACTGCCGATCAAAGTAGAACCTGTATCTGCAGATTCATTTAATCGGCTAGCGAAGGTATCGTTTAATGAATCTGCCTTAAATTATAAGCTGACGTTATTCGGCTTAAATAATATGCCACCATGGCAAAGTAGTTTAATTAAATACGTAGAGCAAATAAGTGGCGGAATATAGTATGAAGTCAAATGTCGATATATTGGTATTAGGTGCTGGGATCGCAGGCTTGGGGGCGGCACATAAAGCCAAGTCTATAGGAAGAAATGCGGTAGTTTATGAGGCGAATGCGTCAGCCGGCGGATTACTTGATAATTTCGAGGTGCAAGGGTTTAGATTCGATAATGCGGTTCATCTCAGTTTTGCTAAAGAAGAAAAAGTAAGGGAAATTTTTGATAAAACACCTTATTTTACTCATCCAGCTGATTCTCTCAATTTTGAAGAAGATAAATGGTTGAAGCACCCAGTACAAAATAATTTATTTCCTTTGGCGGTTGATGACAAGATAGATTTAATCAAATCTTTTCTCAATCGCGGCGATGAATTGCAGGGAAACGACTACGAAAGCTGGTTGAGACATCAATATGGGAACGCAATTTCTGAACGATTTCCGCTACGTTACACTAAGAAGTACTGGCAAACCGAAGCTAAAAATCTATCCACAACGTGGATTGGAAACCGAATGCGCAGGGCTAAAATTGATGAGATATTAGAAGGTACCTTGACCAATGAAACACCCAACACCTACTATACAAAGGAGATGAGATATCCAAAAAATGGTGGGTACAAAGCATTTATTCAACCTTTAATCGATGAGGCCAATATCCAATATGGTAAAGTTGCTGTAAAAATAGATTTGAGCAAAAAAACTGTATTGTTTAATGATGGTAGTGAAACCAGCTATCAAACACTGGTTAATACTTTGCCCCTCCCCTACATTGCATCAATTTGCGATACTCATGATGCTGTGACTAAAGCGGCAGAAGAGTTGGAATGCACGTCTATAGATTTGATATCTGTAGGATTTTCAGAAAATATTATTAAAGACCTTTGGTTTTATATATACGACGAAGACATATTGGCAAGTCGTGCCTACTCGCCCTCTATAAAATCCCCCAATAATGTTCCCGAAGGGTGTAGTTCACTACAATTTGAAATTTATAACCCAAGCAGAACGAGTCAACATACTGTCGAAGTATTAAAAGAAAATGTTTCCTATGCCCTGAACAAAATGAAAATAAGTGATGGAAGTAATATTTTATTTTTACATCATAAACACCTTAAATGGGGCAATGTAGTATTCAAACATCATATGGAAGCAAATAGACAGATTGTTTATGATTTTTTGAAAGAAAATGACGTGTTAACTTGTGGTCGTTTTGGTCTTTGGGATTATTTGTGGAGTAATCAGGCGTTTATGAGTGGTTATGAATTGGATTTTGGTAGTGCACGTTTGGATACATAGCATTGTTGATTGGTGTTCCGTCCTCCTTTATTACAATCCGGTTACTATTAGCTTGATATCATAAAAATAATAACTATTTAACTATTTAACTATTTAACTATTTTGAGATTATGACTAACTTTAATTTTGATATTCTACAAAACAAAGAAAATTCATCCTACCGTTTTAGTGTGCAGTCAAGGCAAAAAATATTTGAAAAAGTGACTAGCTTTTCTGATTTTAAAACCTCAGATGATAGCTATTTAAGTTTGAGAGATGAACAGTGGTTTAACATTAAACCGGCTATATTGTCTGGACCATATTTAAACGAAGTGGCACAACACAAGGCGTTTAGCAGGCTAAAATATCGAGTTCCTGAAATTACCATATCTCATTACAGTGATGCATCGGTGCTGCCACATTATATTATAGTGACTCAAAATGGGGAGATTAGTCAGGACAGTTATGAAGAATATACCATAAAAGAAGATGAATCTTGGTATTCTGAAATCGATGCATTCACAGAGGGCGAGGAACGTTTTTGCATTCCTAGAATCAAGGCTAGCCCGCACTGGCGTGAGGGGAATGTTTTTGATTTTTCCTATGCCCAAGGATTGCCTGTAGAAGAAATAGATAAGCCCACTTTGTATTTAATGGCTTGGCATCATAATAATGTGAGCCATTGGTTTCTTGATCTATTCTCCCGTATGTGGGGCAAGCACTTTATTCCTGTGAAGGATTTGAAAGTGATAGTCCCTTCACCACTGCATCCTTATATGAGAGAGTGTTTACATCTGTATGGTTTTTCGGACGCTGATATTATAGAAGCACGTAAAGATCGGGTGTACAAATTCAGGCAGTTATACAGTGTGTCTAGGCTAGCGTCTCAGTACAATTTCATTTCGCCAGAATGCACTCGATTTTATGATTTTATGAAGAATCATATACGTAGTTTTAAAGCTTCTAGCAACAAACGGATTTATGTATCTAGACGAGACACAACGAAACGAATGTGTGTCAATGAAGAAGAACTTGAAAACAGACTGAAAGGAAAAGGCTTTGAGATCGTACAAACAACCCCACTCAATTTACAACAACGGATTGAGTTGTTTAGTGGTGCAGATGTTGTTGTAGGTTCGTGTGGAGCTGGGATGTTTCATTCCCTATTTATGCCAGAAAATTCTAAGGTTTTTGTTACTGGTACGCCGGCAATGAACAAAAATTCTTGTGCGTTCAATTATATAGGTACGCAGAAGTCCCAAGATGTACATATTTTCTCGGGTCGAAATATCGATAATAAAAATATTACGACGGATAACTGGGAACTAGATATTGATAGTTGCCTGGATGCGATCGATTCTGCGCTATTGTATTAGGAATTGGTTATTTTCGTTGACTGTGTGCCCAGGACTGTTCGAACACGATCTGGTCAATTTTAAGTGAAATTTGAATTTTATTTATCGAATAGTTGTTTCTTACGTGCTTACCAGCAAATTGATCTAATGGAGTCAAAAAAATTAATGATATAAGCAGGGATATACTTCAATTAATTCAAAGTAATGACTACTCAAATTCACTAGAAATGATAACTCACATAACTGCTGCTGTTGATAAACTGGACTATGACAGCGAAGATCATGAGAATATTGCAGTTTTCTATATGTTTTTGGGTTTGGAGTATGACAAAGATGAGTACCTAATTAGAAGTACCTTTTTTGTTGATCTAAAGGCCAGGGTCATTAAAGGCCAGGGTCAGGTCTTGTATTTTGCATGTCTCCCTTTTTAAACTATGTTTATTTTATTCATATCTAGTTTATAAAATCTATAACGCCTAACGCTCTGATGGCTATACGCAAAAACAAATAGGTGATCATTTTAGCTTACATTATTCTCAAATAAGTCGCCTTGTTGCAAAATACAAGACTTGACCTCAGTCGCTTGAAACAACATTTTGTTGGATGATGCCAGTAATGTTAAACTAAGATTACTGGTGTTCTCAGAGGTTAATCCATGCTTGACTTTTCATCGTTACAAAATGCGCTCCACTCATTGGATAAGGCCCTTGCTGAACCTCCCAATGAGTTTGTACGAGATGCTGCAATCCAACGTTTTGAATACTCTTACGAATTATGCTGGAAAATGCTCAGACGCGTATTAGCTGAGGATCAGGGAATTGAGGCTGTAAGTGCTTTGTCCAGACGGGATTTATTTCGTTTGGCGGCAGAAAAGCGCCTTATTGATGATCCTCTTATCTGGTTTGAGTTTCATAAAGCAAGAAATGAAACATCGCATACCTATAATGAGGCAAAGGCACAGGAAGTATATGATACGACACGCGAGTTTGCAGTGGCAGCCAAACACTTGATGGATGCACTTGTTAAATATTAGCGACGACGAGCTGAATATTGTTAGGAATATTTTGCTCGGCTATTTACCTCATGGCTCAGTGGCGTGGGCATTTGGCTCACGAGTTAAAGGCAGCTGTCACCGATTTTCTGATCTTGATGTACTCATTAAGCCGGGTAAGAGTTTTAGCGCTGGACATTTCGCGTTAATGCAAGAGGCGTTTTCCGAGTCTGATTTGCCGTTTAGGGTTGACGCAACATGTTGGGATGACATGTCTGCTAATTTTAGAAAGCAAATTAGAGATGATCTTATCCCCTTCGATATAGTTGCAAGTGCAGACATACCTGAGCGACAGTGACACCTTATTCGGCTTTAAACAGGACGGGGTCCAGCCTTGTATTTTGCAT
>Ga0115005_10003825_pt1 | contig 12049 bp, 10 predicted proteins | sample ArcOceMetagenome_FD_87163 | JGI IMG/M metagenome (GOLD analysis project Ga0115005, IMG submission 87163) | Marine eukaryotic phytoplankton communities from Arctic Ocean - Arctic Ocean - Greenland ARC118M Metagenome | ecosystem: Environmental > Aquatic > Marine > Oceanic | place: Arctic Ocean...
AGCGGCAAAAATATAACAAGGCACTGGCACAAGCACAAATTCTGTTAGATTCTGACCCCAACAATTCAAATTTAAAAATTGGACTTGGTAATGCCCAACAAGCGACTGGAGATTTTGCAGCGGCTATCAAGACCTTTGAAAGTGTTCTGCATAACAACCCAGACAATTATTCAATACATCTGACACTTGGCCATGCTTTAAAAACAATGGGCCGTGTTGATGATGCTATTCAAGCATATCGCAAGAGTTATCGTATCAAACCCGATTTTGGGGATGCGTTCTGGAGTCTGGCCAATCTCAAAACGTATCGATTTTCATCAGAAGAACGTCAGCAAATGCGGGATCAAGAAGCGAGCTCTGCCATAGCGATAAACGACAAGATTCACTTTTGCTTTGCCCTTGGAAAAGACTTAGAGGACAGCGAATGTTTTGACGAAGCCTTCTCTTTTTACCATCGCGGCAACACCTTAAAAAACGAGCAGGACCGTTATGACAGTAAACCCTTGGACATATCCTTTGATATTCAGAAAAATAATTTTGATGCGGCGTTTTTCAAACGTAATGAAAAAGCGGGTTGCCCTGCACAAGACCCTATATTTATAGTAGGGCTACCAAGAGCGGGCTCAACACTTTTAGAACAAATTCTCTCTTCACACTCACAGGTCGACGGAACCATGGAATTGGCGAATATCATTGGTCTAGCGCACCACTTGAATGGACGACAAACACTGCAGGATAACCCTCGTTACCCTGACATCCTAAACAAGATATCGGCTGATGACCTCACTAAAATGGGCGAGCTGTATATTGAAGAAACTCAACATCACCGCCAGGGAGCCATATTTTTCATCGACAAGATGCCCAACAATTTCCGACATATTGCCCTTATCCACCTTATGTTGCCTAACGCTAAAATTATCGATGCGAGACGCGACGCTATGTCCTGTTGTTTTAGCGGTTTTAAACAGCTATTCGGTGAGGGTCAGCAATTTTCTTATGACCTTGCTGATATTGGACACTATTATCGCAGTTATGTTGAGATCATGGACCATTGGGACAAAGCATTGCCGGGTAAAATTTTACGAGTGCAGTATGAGGATGTGGTGGCAGATTTGGAGACGCAGGTGCGGCGTATTTTGGACTATTGCGGCCTTCCTTTTGAGCAAGCTTGTATTGATTTTCACAGCAACAAACGCGCAGTTCGCACACCCAGCTCTGAGCAGGTTCGCCAACCTATTTATCAAAGTGGTCTTGAACAATGGCGTCATTATGAGTCACACCTAGAGCCGCTGAAAAAAGCACTGGGCACAACGACTAAAATGCCCTAAAAGATTAGGACTACGTCAACTAAAAGTTATCGAGGCATCACACTTTATAACGGACTTATTTTACACTGGATAAAGGCATGCAGATGTCAATAGCCTCTGCATGTATGTCATTCAACGAATGAGTAAGAATGAGCAAAAATGAGCAAAAATGAGCAAAAGCAGACTGCTGGTGAAACTGACTGCATGACGCCTTGGAGCAATCAGCAGACATTGAACCTATCGAAGTCAAGCGACTGCTATGCCCAAGATAGCGGCCAGTCGATGAAACCATCTGTATTCCATTAAACTTATTGCTGTATTTTGCTGCTAAAACCCTTCAATATCCAAATCTGCGAATCAATCTGCGGGGTCAGAGACGCTGATATATCGAATCGCGAATGTTCCCTTATGGCACAAAGCACCAATAACCTTTATAGCATGGAAAGTCCGCTCTCCTCGTAATTTTATCAGTTAAGTTATAGTTATAATGGAGAAATGAGCACTCTGTGCTAGTTTTTTCACGACTACGTCATTCAGTAATTTGACCGACAAGATACTTTGCTCATCACAACATATCAATTTAGACGAGATTATTTAATAAACATCAGCGATTGTCGTTGGTCTATTTTGAAGTCGAATTCCCGTAGAAAGTTCATACCTAATAGACCGTCGGCATTATTAATGCTTTGCATGGGTAATATCACCACAGGTAGGTTTTGGACTGTGACATGGTTGATGCTTAGCTCCTGAAATTGATACATACGCGCCATAATAATGCCTCCTGCGGTGCTAATGCTAAAGCGCCCTAGGAAATTAGTTTTGTATCTGTTGCTTAAATTATCAAAATATTGTTTTGATATGGCAGTGACAGACGCACCAGTATCAATTAACAGTGCCACTGGGTTGCTGCTCAGCGTAGCCGCAACCACATATTGATCGCCAAATTTTTTAAGTGGGACAGGTCTCCCTCGATTGGCGGCTGTTTTGCTTGCATCTTGGTCATCAAGCTCATCATCAGCGAGTGTGATTTGTTGCGCCGCTATGATGTTTCTAATGCTTTGAGCGTCAGGGTCGTCAAAGTCCAGCGAAGCCAGCACGTTTTCCATCAAGCCTACTTGAAAAAGTTCCGCATAAGCCTTAGCGAGGGACAAAATATACAGTCTGTTACTCGGCTCAAGTTGTAACAGCGGCTCCACAAACACCGCTAATATATCCCACGAATAGTTGCGCCTTAACTGCTTAATAGTATTTTGGCTTAGCTGTTCGATTTGTTGTTCAATCTCATCATGCTGAGCACGCGTCATTGGCTTTCTTAACAAGTCGTAATAATGAGCGATGGCATCACTTAACAAAGTGGTTGCCACCTTCAATTTTGCTTCTAACAATAAAAAGTCCATATCTTGTGGGTATTGTTTCAAATAACCTTGCAAAAATGTGCCCAGCCTTAAGAAGTTGTTCTGTTGTAACCACAAGTTTGCCTGTTCCAGTAGCTCAAACCTGTTAACTAAAGGCTGTTTTAATAGTGTATTGAGTCTTGGATTGTTTGCGTGCATAGCACGTGGTGCTTGGCTTATCGAATCCGCCGATGGGTCGGTAAACGTCCAGCTTAATAATGGCTCAGATGGCCTTTTTTGTTTGATCTTGTTATGTTTGTCTTTATCTTCTGACTGGGCGAATTCATTTTGCTGGGGTGTGGTAGATAATAAATAAACATTAAACGCTACAGAGACGCTAAGCGATAACAGTAATAGGCTTATCCATTTGTTCATGGTGTTTATATTCGTGACATTGAAGCTTGAATAGGCGGAGTTAGGGTAGCTGATCCATATACATCGGCAAACTCTTTTGGCATACGTTTAGGTTTACCCGTTGAAAGAGCAATACACACAAACTCGGTGCGTGCGGTTAGCAGCGTGAGTTGATCGCTACGGCGAATAAACTGAAATTGCCGTGCCAGCTTTAGTTTGTTGTCACAGCGTACTATCCAAGTGGCACAATCAATCAGGTCATTGACATGAGCGGGGGCTAAATAATCGATTTCGTGTCGAATAATCGCCATACCACTGTCTAAAGCTTGATATTGCTCAATCGTTAAACCCAAATGCTTGGAGTGTGTCCATGAAGTCACTTCTAGTTGGCTGACGTAGGCCACATTATTGGCATGTTGATAATGATCAATTTGTTCAGGCGATACTCGCCAAGTGTTTAAAAATGGATTAGGAAGATGCCAAGACATAATTTAACCTAGAATCCGTAGTTGGACAGGCGTTGAAACGCAGTAAAAAATCGTTGGAGCAAGGCATGAATTGCAATAAGTGGTTGTTCCACTTATAAGATCCATAACGCAGAGCCAGCGGTTTTTAACCAGTCTCAATGTCCGAAGCGCCTTCACCTTTATGGTGAGACTCAAAATAATGCTTATTTTCAGATAAATCATAATGTCAAATATCGCTTTTAGCGGTCAATTGCGGTTTCTAGGTTTATACATCTGGCAATGGATTAGGAGAATTTGGATTGGTGAGCTGTTGCATAATCTGATGTTCTTTATTCACCACAGGTATAATGAAGTCTTCCACATTGCCAAGGTTTTTAAAGGCTTTAAAGCCTTTAACTAAAAATTCATGTAACGCTAAAACACCTGCCATCTTTGCCGGTTTACGGGAGATAAATAGTAAGCTAGAAATACCTTTCATTTTGACTACTTCAGCCAAGTCGTTTCCCAAGGTACGGATATAGTCGATTTGTTGTTGTCTGTTAACAATGTTGTCGCAACTAACATAAGCTTTGGCATAACTATCACGATTAATCTCGGTGCCCACTAACTGTTTGGCTAGGCTAAAGTCTAGCTCAAAAGATAAGGTATTTAAGTGTAACGCTGAGGCTAATGACTGGAGAGCCTTTTCAGGGAGGAATTTTGACATTTTAGGTACAATACGGGCGATATCTTGATCGCGCTGGCTAAAATCATTGGGTCCGTAGAGTTCGTTAATAAAAAACTCTACCGCGGGTTTAAAACGTTTTTGTTGGTACATTTGCTGGTGACTAGCTAACAAACGTTTGCACTGCCAAACCTGCACCTCTCTAATGGCAGGTATTAACCCCGCTTTGTTTGCAATTTCTTGCATGGTGCTAATACCATGTAAATGGCGGATTATTTGCTTGGTGCTGTTACTCATTATAAAAGATGCTCAATAGAAAATACTCAATAGAAGATGCTCATTTTTTTAAGTTAAACTTGCTAAATACGTTGGCGTCTATCCAACCACGATTAGTGTCACCGTTTACTGGTTCGATTTTATGTGAACCCATAAAATGCTCCCGAGTGGCACTACCGTCGTTATCACAATAGGCCAACATAAAGCCGATCGTTTGCTCGGGTTTTAATACTGTTGGAGCTAAAGGTTGCTTGTCGCTATAGGTATCAGGAAACAGTTTGATGGCGACTTCCCAAGTTATCGTGTGAGGTGGTTTGTTGTCACGCTGCCAACGACTGGACACATGGTCATTGTATAAATGCGCGTTTTTATCATCACCTATATCTACGATTTGGTTATCTAAGGCGATATGGTAAGCAAATGCGCTGTGATTATATTGATGGTTGCCACCTGATGCATCGCTGTCTATGAAGACTTCTAAACAGTCATCGTCCCAATACTTGACGGTAGGATCTGCGGTTTTATCAAACAATATATCGTCAGTAATCTGTGCTTGTAGGTACAGATATTGGTTATCCCATAACAACTTATATCGTCCAGAAAAGTCTGCTACTTTTGGCTGTGATCCAGCCATCAAGTAATCCATAGGTTGCCATTGGGCACTATCCCATGTCTGCTCAGCTAAACCATCTACTATGATAGGAGTGGCAGTATGTTTCACTTCAGTGGCGCTAATTTGTGCGCAACAGAACACACTGCTAAGTAGAAACGTTCTGAACAAAATACTCTCCTTGGTTAATATTCTTCCATAGCTTGGCGTAATTTTTGAGCGAAAACAATAGGTGAAATCAAACGCCGAGGTTAAATATTCGACTAATGTTGGTCTTGGGCTGCACCTGAAGCCTTTTTATGTATGTGCTTTATGTATAGAATGCCGCTCATATGTATATAACCTCGGCCTTAACTATTAAACAAACTCTTTGCTCGCTGTCTTCAGCTGGGGCAATGTTGCACGACTATCAGGATCTTATTGTGTTGTTCAACGCTACTTTTACAGAGACTGAAAATACGGTTTTGGTAAAAGGTGACCACGAACCCATCTATATTCCAGCTAAACGTTCACAACACCACCAGATAGTGTTTGCCCATGGTTACTTTGCCAGTGCATTACATGAAATAGCTCACTGGTGTATTGCAGGTAAACAAAGACGTTTGTTAGAAGATTATGGCTATTGGTATAGCCCTGATGGAAGAGATATGAAACAACAGGTTGAATTTGAAAAGGTAGAAGTGAGACCCCAGGCTATCGAGTGGGCCTTCTCTTGCGCATCAGGCAAACCCTTTACGGTCAGTACTGATAATTTAAAAGGGTCAGCTGCTGATACAAAAGGTTTCCAAAATGCAGTAAAGCGACAAATTACGCTTTATTTAGAGCATGGTTTTCCACCTCGTGCCGCAGAGTTTATAGGGGTATTACAAAAGTTTTATCAGACAAACAATCTGCACCGGGAGATGTTCGATGCTGAATCAGCCTAAGCCTCACAGATTGTTTAAGTTAGGCTTGTTAGTCAATCCTTATGCTGGCATTGGTGGAGCCTTAGCCTTTAAAGGTAGCGACGGGGTTGAAATCCGCGAAAAAGCTTTATCTATGGGAGCAGAAAAAAAAGCCTTAGATAAAACCCGCTTAGCCCTCACGCATATTGTATCTATACAAGACCAAGTGCAGCTATATGTTGCATCAGGCGATATGGGCGAAACCTTGGCTAAGGATATGGGCTTTCATTATACCCTAGTCTATCAGCCTGAAAACCTACAAACAGAAAGCCAAGACACTGAAGCCACAGCCAAAGCTTTACTTGCTCATCAGGTCGATTTGATTTTATTTGCTGGTGGCGATGGCACGGCCCGTAATGTCTGTCATGTAGTGGGAAGTTCAGTCCCTGTTTTAGGTGTACCTGCAGGCTGTAAAATTCACTCAGCTGTTTATGCTATTACTCCAGCGGCCGCCGGTAGAGTATTAAAGCAAGTGATAGGGGGTGAAATAGTCAGTGTCAGTGATGCCGAGGTGATGGATATTGATGAAGTGTTGTTTAGAAACGGTAAAGTTAATGCTCGTCAATTTGGTGAAATGCAGGTGCCAACAGAACTGAGATATATACAAGCTGTTAAAATGGGCGGCAAAGAGTCTGATGAATTGGTTTTGGCTGATATAGCCGCGCATATCATTGAGATCATCGAGGACAACCCTGAGCATCTATTCGTCATGGGATCAGGCTCTACCGTTGAATTTGTGATGCAAGAGATGGGCATTAAAAATACCTTGTTAGGTGTTGATGTGATTAAACATAAACACCTGCTGGCCAGTGATGTTAATGCCAATGAATTATTAGCACTGACTAGCCATAAAAGCTGTAAGTTGGTGCTGACCTTAATTGGTGGGCAAGGACATATAATAGGCCGCGGTAATCAGCAATTGAGTGCGGAATTTTTAAAACGTTTAGATAAAGATAATATTCTATTAGTCGCGACTAAGAGCAAGCTGTCTAATTTGTCCGGACGCCCGCTGATTGTTGACTCTGGTGATACCAAGGTAGATATACAACTGGCAGGGCTAATCAGTATCATTACCGGTTATCATGACCAAGTGTTATACCCCATAGCCAATTTACATTTATCTATTAAGGACACGGTTTGACATCATCCAAGCAGCAACAAAATGAGCTTACTTTCTTTATTCATAAAACTGAATGTTACCTAGACCAAGTGGTAGAACATGGCAACGATCAAGAGCTGTTTATTGCCAGTTATTTGCAAGGGCATTTTGCTGTTGAGGCGGGGCAAAGCCAAGTGCAACAAATGACACAAGTTAAACAACTTGCTGAGCTGATGGACACAAGTTTGACTTGTGCTTTTAGTAACCAAGAACTTTCCACTGATGACCAGCAACAAGTGTTACGTTTATGGCAGATATTATTAGAGGGATAGGTCAGTCTCATTAACAAGGTGGATGAATGTGCTTCATTTTCTTATCAATAGTGTTATGAAGGTTAGTGCGTTTTTCCAACAATGGAGCATGTCTTTATTGCCGATATAAAGTTATGGGAGCCATATTATCCTCAGCATACATATTTCCACTTAATATATTACCTTGGGAGCCAATAGTTAACTCAGCTTTTATTTCTAAACTCATGACAAACAAATAAGGCTCAACCCAATTTAGGAACACCTTTTTACCTTGAATTACGCCACTGCCGTTGCCTACGTTGTTGCCGTAACCGTCATATTCTTGTAAAAATAGTTCACTGCCATTTTGTTCAAGCACAAAAACATAGGCACCTGCTGCATTAGTATAATTCCAGCGACCAGAAAGGTTACTGAAAACGTGGTATTGCGAAGACTGATCCGGAACGACTGTTTCTGTAAACACACTGGATTGATTGCTTATATCTTGATTTAATTTGGCATTTTTTGCCCTCAGTGCTGCCAGTTCTTGTTCCGCTAAGAGTGTTTTTTTTTGTTGAGTAATACGCAATTCGTCAATTTCTGTTTGGCGTTTTAATGCTTGAAGCTGCTTTTGGTGATCTTGCTCTGATGCGCTGATGACTAGTTTTTCGGTGTTGCTAGATGGGGGGGCGGAATGTGTGTTGAAATTAAATCCCCCCGTTGCCGCATATAAGCCAGTAATCGCAATAATTAATGAAGTGATGGCCGTTAATACGCCAGCAAAGGTTTGAAAAAACGACTTATGGGGTTCGTTCATAACATTTCAGTCCACTATAATAGGTGCTTTATCATGACTATCGGATTAAAAAGTATAGACCCAAGTTTGGAAACTGAAAATGTCTAACCTAAGTTTGATATATGCACTCAGGTTAATATTAGCCTTGCCTGCGAATAAGCCCCCTGACTAAAAAGCGATTGGGGTTTAAAGCATCCAACAAGTTACTCGACAGTGGCAACGGCTCGTTTACTATCTGACTGACTAATACCTCGGCGCAAAGTGGCGCAGTGGTGAGTCCCCTCGAGCCTAAACCACATAGCATAAATAAGTTAGTGTGATTAACAGGTTGCGGGTAATGTTTGGCAGGCAACGCTTTATATAAGTCATGATATTGCCCTAATTGTATAGTGGTATCTGGCACCGCACCTACCATGGGTAGATGATCTGGGGTACTGCATCTTATGGCTGCTCGGCCATTTGTTGTGGGCTGTATATCATTAATCCAGTCACATTTTGTCAGTGCTTGCTGATGCATCGTTAGATTGGCTTGTTGTTCGGGTAGTCGATAATCACGATTCTTATCATCTTTGACATAGGTTGACCCCATCGCATGTGAGCCCTGCCATTGGGGGGTTAAATACCCTTTATGGCACAACACCGTGGCTAGATTGGCTAGCTCTTTTTGACTGCTTATTGCTTCTACTTGGCCTCTGACTAAGCGAAATGGCAGTGCTGACATCTGCTGACAATCGGCGCTATCACTGCCGGTTGCCATGATCACAATATCAGCGTCACATTGGCCACCATCTTGCCAATTAAGTTGCCATGCGCCATTCATACGCACTAAAGAGGTAAGTTGTTGATTAATGACAACGCTTGCGTCAGCTGCTTTGACAAGCCCTGCGACCAACTCAGGCAGATTAATCCATCCTCCTTGTGGTATGAATAAACCTGAATAAGGTAAATCCACCTTGGCAATTTTTGTTGCTTGTTGTGCGTCTATCCAATGTATTAAAGCCTCTGGCCATGTCTTGTTTTCAACTAATTTGCGATAACGAGTAGCCACATTGTCATTAAAAGCGACCTGAAAAGTCCCGCACCACTGATGACTATAATGAATACCTTGATTGAGTAACTGTCGATATAGCTTACTCGCATAATTGAATGACAAGGCATGGATTTGACTGGCGTGCCCTGCTTGAGCATTAAGTTGCGGGTAAAATCCACCTTGGGCATTACCTGAAGCGCCTGCAGCTAAAGCATTATCTTGGCAATAAAGTGTGGCTTGTAAACCTCTTTTACTCAAAGCATAGGCACAATTTGCTGCTGCTAATCCTCCTCCAATAATGGCAATCTTGGGTGTTTTGTTAATTGGCTTTTGCTGAATGCTTGCAGGTATGCGCGCAAAATAGGGCAATCGGATTTCGTTATCTGCTAATTTATCAATTGTTCCCACCAACATATCTTTTTTGCGACCATGGGCGGGTTGTTTCTGTACCTTAAATCCGGCTTCTCTTAAGCCTCTTTTGACATGGCCTGCTGCGGTGAATGTGGCAAAGTGGCATTTATCCTTAGCCAGTAACGCCATTTGCTCAAATAACCCTTGGCTCCACATGTCAGGGTTTTTACTGGGCGCAAAGCCATCAAGAAACCAGGTATCGATTAGACCTTGAGGTGTGTTTTCAATTTTAGGTAACACGTCATGCACATCCCCTAACCATAAGTCCAAAATAACCTTACCGCCAAGAAAAGTCAGGCGATGACATCCTTCCACGGGGATCGGGTATTGCTCGAGTAAAGGTTGTGAGTATCTTTCTAACTCAGGAAAAAGTGACAGAGCTTTGGTTAAATCGGCATGACTAATAGGAAATTTTTCGATTGAAATAAAATGTAATCTAAACTCTGGACTATTGCTTTGTTGTCTAAACTCTTCGAAGAGCCGCATAGTCACCAACAGATTAAGGCCAGTACCAAAACCTGTTTCAGCTATAACAAACAGCTGTTCTTGCCATTCTTTCCAACGGGCTAGCAACTTACTATGTTTAATAAATACATGGGTCGTTTCATCGAGCCCCTTAGCATCTGAAAAATAAAGGTCTTCAAACTCTGTGGCATAAGGGGTGCCATTTTCATTGAATCGAATGTGGGCGTTGGCAATAGTCAAATTAAATAAACTCTAGGTAGTCATACATACAAAGCATTGTGTATTATACATTTTAAGGTATTAGTGATTTCACAACAATCACAGTTATCATTTGCAAGGCTTGGATTTTCTATTTAAGCTAACACGTGTACGCTCAAAGCAGACCAGTTGGCTGTGCAAAATCATTAGAATATGTATAAATTTTTCCTGAAGGGTTAATCATGAGAAGAGCGGTAATCACTGGACTAGGTATAGTATCCAGTATTGGTAACAATAAAGATGAAGTCACAACCTCTCTTAGAGAAGGTCGTTCGGGTATTACTTTTTCCGAAGAATTTGAACAAGCGGGTATGCGCAGCCAAGTTTGGGGTAAAGTTAATATAGATATTAAAGAGCACATTGATCGTAAAATATTACGTTTCATGGGTGAAGCGGCAGGTTATGCTTATATTGCTATGCAACAAGCGATTGAAGATTCAGGCTTGAGCGATGACATGGTTTCAAATGTAAGAACAGGTATTATTGCCGGTTCAGGCGGTGCATCGTCTAAAAACCAAGTTGAAGCTATCGATATTTTGCGGGAAAAAGGCGTCAAGCGCATTGGGCCATACATGGTTACTCGCTGTATGGGCAGTACCGTATCAGCTTGTTTGGCTACACCCTTTAAAATTAAAGGGGTGAACTATTCGATCAGTTCAGCCTGCTCAACCAGTGCCCACTGTATTGGTAATGCGCTAGAACAAATCCAATTAGGCAAACAAGATATTATTTTTGCAGGCGGTGGTGAAGAATTACATTACACCCTGTCAGCAGAATTTGATGCTATGGGCGCCATGTCAACTAAGTACAACGACGACCCAACTAAAGCATCACGAACCTATGATGCAGACCGCGATGGTTTTGTTGGCGCGGGTGGTGGTGGAATGGTGGTCGTTGAAGAGCTTGAACACGCACTTGCTCGCGGTGCTAAAATTTATGCTGAAATTGTGGGTTATGGTGCCACATCAGACGGCGCTGATATGGTGGCCCCTTCTGGTGAAGGTGCAGTACGTTGTATGCAACAAGCCATGCAAGGTCTAGATAAACCCATTGATTACATCAATACCCACGGCACTTCTACACCAGTGGGTGACGTTAAAGAACTTTGGGCTATTCGTGAAGTGTTTGGAGATACAACACCCCCACTGAGCGCCACTAAAGCCATGACAGGTCATGCACTTGGGGCCGCTGGGGTAAATGAAGCGATTTACAGTATTTTGATGATGGAAAATGATTTCATCGCACCATCCATTAATATTGAAACCTTGGATGAAAAAGCCGAAGGTATGGACGTAGTCACTGAAACTCGTGAAGGCGCGTTGACCACAGTGATGTCTAACAGTTTTGGCTTTGGCGGCACCAACGCCACCTTAGTGATGCAGAAGTATCAGAAGTAATTAAAAGCCTAAAATCTTAAATGCTGGGTTTACCAAGCTTAAAATGATTAAAAATACCGCTCACTAAAAAGAGCGGTATTTTTTATTTATTTTTCAGACAAAAACAGCACAAACATTAGCTATGCTGCTTTTATCAGCAGTTAGTGTTTATTTAGAAAAGATAGCTTGCTTAGTCGAACCATAGCGGCTATCTTGCCGCTCGAATCGGACGCGGGATGGAGCAGTCTGGTAGCTCGTCGGGCTCATAACCCGAAGGTCGTAGGTTCAAATCCTGCTCCCGCAACCAA
>Ga0115005_10003828_pt1 | contig 12043 bp, 8 predicted proteins | sample ArcOceMetagenome_FD_87163 | JGI IMG/M metagenome (GOLD analysis project Ga0115005, IMG submission 87163) | Marine eukaryotic phytoplankton communities from Arctic Ocean - Arctic Ocean - Greenland ARC118M Metagenome | ecosystem: Environmental > Aquatic > Marine > Oceanic | place: Arctic Ocean...
AGGGCAGGTCGCGCAAGAGCAGCAGCGCCTGGCGCACAATGGCGAGGCGGCAGCGCGCCAGCCCCGACTTGCGGCCTTCCACCCAAGCCTTTGCCTTTGCCTTTGCCGCCGCCTCTGCTGCCGCCGCCTCTGCTGCCGCCGCCTCTGCTGCCTCTGCTGCCGCCGCCGCCGCCTTGGCCTCGGCCTCAGCCTTGGCCTCGGCCTCAGCCTTGGCCTCGGCCTTGGCCTCCGCGGCCACGGCCGCCACCGCCGCGTCCGCTGCTTTTCTTGCTTCTGCCTCGGCCACCCACGCCGCCGCGACTGCCGCCGCTTCTGCCGCCGCCGCCTCGGCCACCACAACCTCTGCAGCCTTTGCCGCCACCTGCTCAGCAATTTCCAACGCCCTTAGCTGATGACGGCGAGCCATCTCAGCCATCGGGTCGTCGAGTGACAACGACGAGAGCGCCCCCTCGGATTTCATGCGCGCCAGCTCTTGCTGAAGCAGCTGCAGCTCCTCCGGCTGCGCAAGCCGGTTGACAGAGAGCGAGGAGCACAGCCGCTCCAACTCGGTGATCTGCTGTTCGTGCGTCAGCTGAGCCACAGACTCTGCGTAAGTCCCCGGGTTCGCAAGGCTGGGGTTGCGCTGCCTGAACGCGAGGTTGTAGGCGGAACACTCCACGACCGTCGCGAGCAGCAGGCCCAGCCGCACAACCAGCCGCACAACCATCGTCGACCGTCGCGTGGTTGTGCGCAGAGGCGGGAGATTTGAAGTAGAAAGATTTTTAGCGCAAGGTGGCGGGCGGCGAACGGGCAGGTGGTACACCATTAGGTAGGACAGCATTGCTCCCGCGTTATCTCCCTCCGCATCTACCTGTATACTTTTTTCCACCCCGACCCGTGGACCGGCCCACCCACGAGCCCTGTTGAAATGGGCGGCAAGGCGAAGCCCACCAAGCACACTTCCGCCGAACTGAAGGCTAGGGAGAAGGTTGCGACTCAGTCACGGGGCGGCGGCACTTCAGGCATCGAGGAGAGAAGCGCAAAGACCAACATCAAAGGCGCCCCATGCCAAGAGCCCGGGTGCTGCGGTCTCATGCTCACGTCGATCACGGTGCGCCGAGCCGCCACCACGCAGGCCCTTGATGCAGCGCCAGCCATTCTAATGCGTGCTGGCCGTTGCCCCACCCAGGTGTGCAAGACGCACTGGAGCAACAAGCACTGCACCTGCCGGCGCGCTGACTGCGAGTGCTTCCCGGCCGCTACGTACGAGCCGTTCTTCGCCAAGGCCGAGAAGGTGATGACGCACCACAACCAGACGGCGACGCTCGCTTCCAACAAGAATGCCTCCAAGTCAGTGCGCGATAAGCTCAAGGCGCAGCAGATCGCCGCTGCCGCCGCTATCTGCGATGAGAGCCGAAAAAAGACGCACGCCTTCACCGCCAAGCAGGGAGGGCCCAGCACCAAGTGAGGCGGGCGCAGGTCGTGCGAACTGACCATTTCCGGCGGCGTTGTGAACCCGTGCAGCGGCTGTACCGCTACTGGAACTTGCATGTGTACGTGTCGTGTGTGTCTTAATTCTCCTCCAATATCAATGGTCGTGATTGTGTTCTCGTCGACGTCGTTCAGAAGGTGAAGGAGCTCTGTTTTGTAAGCGACTCGTCGCGAGAGAAGCAGAGAGAGCGGAGGAGGAAAATGAGGGTTGGCGCGTAGGGGCGCCCGCGTACCATGCCGTGTTATCTAAATTTTATTATACAAATAAGTATTTTAGTTTTTTTAGTAATAACTACGCCGCCTAACCGTTTTATCCCGTGTCCGGTCGAGCTAGTCATGAGAGACGTTGTTGCTCGTTGGTGCGCAGAGGTGCTGAAGGCGGGACCTCCGCAACACTACGTCTCTCCAACTGCTGCTATTGATGTCCGCACCGCGGCGCGCACGGCACGCACGATTGCGCCATGCAGCTGTGCCCACTCGACGCGCATGTTCGCGTTCCAGTAGCAGTCCCAGAGGCGGCCAGGCTCGTCCTCCTTGAGCGCCCGCTTGTCGCCCGCCTGCCGCTTGGCCTCCCAAGACTGTGTGAACTGCGCCATGCACTTGCGCGTGGCGTTGGTCAGCACGGCGCCCGAGAAGTTGAGGCTCGCCGTGGAGTAGTACAGCGGCGGCGAGGCCCTCCTGTTGCGCTGCTTGGTGATCCACCGCCTGTGTTGGCCGATCCAGGCCCACGGGCCATGCGTGAGGAACTTCTCGTTGATCATCTCGATGACGATGGCGCCGCGCCGCAAGTGCAGCGCGTGGATAGAGTCGCCCCCCCACATGCACGCGTACACGTCGGCCCACTGCATCATGGCGGTCTGCTCTGCCATGGCGAGGCCCGCAGGCATGAGCCTGCACTCCAGCCGCAGCTCGTGCCCCGCCACTGCGACGGTGTCGCGGCCACAGGTCTCGACGAGCTCCTCCTGGTTGACGACGAGGCGGTCGCCAGTCAGGGTGCCTTTAAGGCGGTGCGCCTCCCGCGCCGCAAGCAGCACTCGCAGCGGCGGCGGTGGCGGCGGCGACGGCGGCGCACTGCCGCCCTGCCCAGCACTGGCGCGCGGCGGAGGCAGCACAAACGTCACGTTGCTCTCGTTGGCCGCGCGGAAGCCCACCGCCCTGTCCAGCGTGGCCGCCGCTGCCCAAGCGTCCTTGACCGCATTGTGGTCGAGGCCGCAGAGGTTGATGGCGGCATAGCAGCTCGAGTTGCAGTGCGGCAGCAGCGGCGGGTTGGGCCGCTCAGAGGCACAAGCCCGCGGCGCGATCGCCCTGAGCAGCCGCGCCAGTATGGGGAACCGCAGGCCCGAGACTGCCAGTGGGGAGGCGAGCGGGCCAGCGTGAGCATACTCTGCGAGCGGCAGCAGCGTGTGCGCGATCACGTCGCCGAAGCCATTCTCCCACTGCGGCCACACCATCGTGAGCTCGTCCCCGCCCCAGCCGAAGGGCACGCCGGCCATCGCGCCCGCCGCCTCGAGCAGACGCGACTCGCTCGAGCCTTCCCGCGCGTCAAGTGGCAGGTGCCTTGTGTCCACCTCGAGGTGGCGCAGCATCTGGGGCAAGAGAGGTTCCCTGATCTTCGGCAGCACGCTGTGCTTTAACAGCTCGTCCAGGGCGGTGGGCGTGAGCCCGGCCACGTAGAGGCGCAGCTGCTTCGGCTCCCGCCCCCTTCTGATACCCTGCTTCCACTGCCGCCGCCACTGTGTCGGCCCGCCGCCCTGCAACGTCTGAAGGCAGGCCTGCGGCAGCGTCACGCAGTGACGGGAGTGTCCCAAGAGAGGTCCGAAGAGAGGAGGAGGAGTGTCGAGCATGCCAGCGTGGGCTGCTGCGCTGCGCGCGGCGGCGCTTGGTTATCGGCGCAAGAGGCGATAGGCAGGGAACGTAGAGCGGTGCGATAACTGTTGAACTTGTTGAAGTCACACGACAGGGAAGACGCGAAGGTACCAGGTGCCGAAGCGACCTAATACCCCGCGCAAGTTTTGGGGTGCTCAGCTCTACCTATCTATCTAATACCTGGACGACGTAATTCGAGAGTGCTTCTAAGACTGCAGGACGTACGAGCACACATGGGAGTACTGGATTCTGTACTTACTGGTACGTGTTCACGCAGTCGTCCACCTCGCCAGGGTAGCGGTGGCTGTGGCGACCGGCCGACGATCGGTGCGAGTGCTGGCACAGCACGAGGTGCTGCAGCAGCAGCACTGCGACCAGGCAGGTGAGGGCCGAGTGGCTAAACCACGCGGCGCGCACGGCCCTCTGGTGCAGCCGGTACGAGTGCGGCAGCAGGGCGTAGGCGAGAGGCAGCGCCAAGGGCAGCACGTTGAGCAGCAGCCACAGTGCCGAGAGCAGCGCGAGGTTGACGCCGCGCGAGCTGCCCTCGGCGTGCGCGTCGGGCAAGTGGAGCCCAAGCACCGCCAGCGCCGCCAGCACTACCGTCGCGTGGAAGCGCACGTCGCGGAACGACGAGTCGCGCGCCTCCGCCCCTTCGGCTGGCGCGGCCGGCCTCCCGTTTGGCTGCAGGCCCGCTTCCTCCTTGCCCGCCCTGCCCTCCTCGGCGGGCGCGGCGAGGCGCGCGAGCGTGGCCGCCCCACCGTTAGCCCCACGCGCGGCCTCAGTATAGACGAGATGGCGGATGCCAGAGCTCGCGTCGACCGTGAGCGGCTGCGTCTCGAGAGTGGAGCTGGGGGGGTAGCTGGCGGACGACGCGGGCGTGTCGAAGCCCGCTGGCGCGCAAGCGGGCGGCGGTGCCGCGGCGCGGCGTAGACTGGCGTCGGCCGAGAAGCCGCGCTTCTCCGTCGTCTGAAACTGCATCTGCATGCTGGGCAGCACCGCCCCGACGACGGCGGAGCCGATGGCGAGCGCGTAGCACGCCCAGAAGCTGGCGTTTGCCTTGGAGGCGGTGAACGCGCTGAGGTGTCGGTTCAGGCGCGGCGGCATCAGGTCACACACGGCGACGATCAGGGCGTAGTAGACGCACCAGCTCGCGATGAAGGCGGGCGTGAGCGCCTGCACCGGGTGCAGGCCGGCCGCGAGGGAGAAGACCGGCACGACCGCCCAGAGAGGCAGCGTGATCACCGTGCCCAGGTAGCCGAGTGGCGCGTTGAGGTAGCAGAGCGCCTGCATCGGGCGGAGCCTCGCCAGCAGCCGCGGGGTCTGCGGGTGCAGGAAGACCTGGAAGCAGCCGCAGCACCAGCGCGAGCGCTGCTTGAAGACCTGGCGCAGGTCCTCGGGCGCCTCGCCCGTCACGGCGGCGGCAGCGTGGTAGCGCACGACGTGGCCGGCGGCGCTCAGCTTCATCGAGAGCAGAAAGTCCTCGGTGATCGACTCGGTGGGGAACCAGCCCACCTCGCAGACCGCCGCGCTGCGCGCCACGAAGTTGGTGCCGCAGCAGACGGTCGCCTCCCACGCGTCGAGCCCCGGCTGGACGGCGTAGAAGAAGCTGCCGTTGTGGTGGTTGAAGATATCGGCGGAGGGCACCACGTTGTAAAAGTGCTGCGGCGTCTGCACGAGCGCGGTGCGCGGCTGCGTGTGCAGGTAGGGCAGCGTCTGCTCGAGGAAGTCGGCGTGCGGCTCCTGGTCGCAGTCGAGCACCACCAGCACCGCATTCGGCGCGGGGCCCTGCGGGTAGAGCACGTGGCGCAGTGTGTAGTTGAGGTTGCCCGCCTTGCCGTGATGCGGCTTGCTCTTGGGCCGCGCGACGTACCGCGCATTCGCCGGCGGCGCGAGCCGCGCGAGCCGCTCGGAGCGGCTCGGCTTGGCCCCATCGTCAAGCAGCCAGACAGTCACCCGCGTGGCGAGCGGGTGGCGCAGGGCAAGCGCCGCGCGCACCGTGCCGAAGACGAGGTCGTCGGGCTCGGAGCAGCACGGTATCAGCACCGCGACATCAAATGGGCCCTGAAAGGTGTGTGCGCCTGGCGCGTCGTCGCCAAGGGTCAAGTCACCGTCGGCGTCCGTGGACGGCGGGAGCGGCTGCTGAGACGCCCACGGCCGGCGGAAGCGGATAATGCCGAGCAGCAGCACGCAGCACGCGCCGTAGACCTCACAGGCGCACACAAAGGCCTGATATGCGCGTACACCCGGTAGGTGCCACGCTATGCTACAGCACCATCTGTACGAAAAGTAGACAGGAAGCGAGGCCGCGTAGAGCGACACAGTTGCTCGGTAGGTGGCGAAGCCCGGCTCATCGTCAGGCCAAGTGTAAGCGTTGGCTGGCCGCTGCAGCAGGCTGCCCGAGCCGTCATCGGGCTCTCCGCGCATCAGGCTGCTGCCTGAGCCGGCTGTGGCGGCGGGCGCTCCATCTGGCATGCTTTTGCCTTCGCTCGGCAACTTGTGTAAGGGCATGTAGTCTTTGCGGGAGGAGGCTCCGGTAACGGTGATTTTCTTACGAAGATAAGATGCGATTATCTGATCTTTTTTTCTTATCAGCTACACCCGTCGAACATTGGGCCAACAGATCCGGATGGCACTCAGTCTGCAGGAGCACTCGACTCGCTTGAGCGCAGCGCGGCCAGTGCTGCATCGATCAGCCGGCCGACTTCTTGCTTTCTTTCTTTCAAGCTGCCGGCTTGGAGCTCTAGCCGCACCTCGAGCTCCTCTCGCATCGCTCTAGCCGTCAACACCGTGAGGTCGCTCGTGCGCACGATTTCGTGGATGGCCCCTGTGAGTTCGAGGCCAGACGCGCTGCCGTACTCTGGAGTCGTACTCCCCTCCTCTTCCTCGTCCTCCACCCCGGTAGCCGGTTGTGGCGGCGGCGCCTCCTTTTTGCGGTGCTTGCCTGCTGGAGCGTCACCACCAGCGGCGCGCTTCGACTTGGCCGCCCTGGTCGCCTTTGGCGCGGTGGCCTGCGCCTCCTCCGGCCGTGCCGCCGCGGGCGCCGCGAGCGCCGCCGCCTCCGCCGCCGCCTTCTTGGCCGCCTTCCTGGCTGCCTTCTTTGCCTCCTTGTCGTCAGATGCGGGCGCGGCGGACGCCGCCTCAGCCTTCGCCGCCTTCTTCGCCGCCTTCTTCGCCGCCTTCTTCGCCGCCTTGTCGTTGGACGCGGCAGCAGGCCCGATGAAGTATCGGCATCCCGCTGGTGCCTGGTCAAGGTTGGCTGGCTTGAGAGCCATCGGTCTGAGCTCGCCCTCAACCTGCACCAACACTCTTCCAGTGGACACGGGAAGCAGGTTGTCCAATCCGCACGTGACCATGCCCATCCGACCATTCAGGTCGGGACGTGAGACCAGAGAGCGGACAAAGACGTTGTCGCCAGGCTCGAGCTCCTCCGCCTCCTCCACCGTGAGCCCACGTTCGTCCTCCGACATAGCGTCGCCCGGGACCTGCAAACTTTTCCGGGTGGAACCGCGGAACTCGGCTCTCGAGACAGAGATAAAATAAGATAAGATAATGAAACCCAACCATCCTTTCTTATCTCTATCTGTAGAACTTTTGCAGTGAATAACGCCTTTGGTAAGCCTCACTCGTCCCTCGTCAAGGTGTAAGTGTAGTCAAAGAAGGCCACGGGTTTACCCGCGGCGTCAAAGTAGCGAGGGCCGTCGGTCGGCTGCAGGAAGGCGGCCACGCGCTGCTTACTGCGCACCACGCCAGCGGCCGCCGGGTCGCGCCTGTACGACTGCAGGAGGAGGTATTGCGTCCGGAAGCCCTGCTCGAGGTTGGTTTGCTGCACTACCTCGGCAGACACGTACTCGTCCTCGCTCAGCGCGCCGCCCTCGGCCGAGCACGCTGGGCGGGGCTCACGAGTCAGAGACTCGGGGGCGGCGTGGCTACGGGGGCGGCGTGGCTACGGGGGCGGCGTGGCTACGGGTGGTGAGTGTGTGCGCCGTGGCGGTTGAAACTTCGAGGCACGCACTGCGGGCGTCGATCGACTGCTGCACCTTGGCGCGCGTGCGTGTCGGGGCCTCGTAGGTGACCTTCAGCCTGCGTGGCGGTACGATTGCGCCTCGTGTGGGGCACGGCCTTCGCCGCGCCTCGTATATGTGTGGGGCGCGGCGTGCGACGATCGGAGCTTGCCACATGCACATGCACATGCTGTGGGCCGGCACCGCTCTAGGCACGCTCGTTAGGCTCGACCGACTGCTGTCACTCGGACGGAAGCCGGCCGCGCTCGCTCGGCCCTGCACCCTCATCGGCTGACAGGACCACGGCGTCTGGCCAAAAGGCCTCGAATAGTCGGCGTGCGTTCGCGCCGCGCAGCGGCCGTGCGGCGGCGCCGCCGCCTTCCGCGGCCACGAAGGTGAGCTCGAACTTCGGCGCGTTTCCAACGTTGGGAAGCGAGAGGATCGAAGCCATCCGCGCGCCTGGCATGAGCTCAGTGACATACTTGCGGCCGAGTGGGAAGGACACGTCGTCGAGCTTGCTTGTCACCCGCCATCGCCCGACGAGCCATTCCGGCAGTAGCAGCTCCGAGGCCAGCGGAGGAGGCTGCACCGCCCAAGCACAGTCTGTCGACCACGCCTGGCCAAGAGAGCTGATGTCCTCGCCCTTGCCACGAATTTGGCCTGCGATTGTCAACGGAGCTGTCGAGGCTTGTGCCGGCACGGCGTGCTTGGTGAACGCAAACGGGACGGCAATCCACAGGAGCGCCCGCCGGGTGAGAGCGCCCCCGTGCGGCAGTGGATCGTGCGGCAGTGGCCTCATGGCGAGCGAGCGCGTGCTCTTGGAGAGCTCTAGTAGTTTGGTTTCCAGGCGGCAGGGTTGGTGAGGGTTAGGGTTAGGCGATGATGGGCGGCGCGATGAAGGGCGGCCTTTTTGAAGGGTGGCGCGTTAAAGGGCGGCGCTTGAAGGGCGGCTACCTTGAAGGGCGGCTACTGTACCTTGAAGGGCGGCGAGAAGAAGGGCGGCGCGATGAAGGGCTGCGCGTTTTAGGGCGGCTACCTTGAAGGCCGGCGTGATTAAGGGCGGCGGGGTGAAGGGCGGCGCGTTGAAGGGCGGGGAGGCGCGTGCTCTTGGCGTAGTTTGGGGGAAAGACTTCGGTGTTTGGTGACACCGAATGCCGAACTTGCATGGCGGCCGTGGCGGCCGTGGCGGTCGTGGCGGTCTCGCGGCTCCTCCGCTCCTCCAGCCACCGCTACCGCTGGGCCAGCTGTCCGCCGCCGCCTCCTTCTTGGACTCGGTCGCCTCCTTAGCGCCGCAGCAAGCACCACCACAACGCCCAGCTGCCGCGCGACGGCCGCCGCTACCGCAGGGCGGCGGCTACGGCGGCGGCGGGTATGGTGGCCAGTCGGCGCCGCAGCAAGCACCACCGCCACGCTCAGCTGCTGGGCGGCCCCAATCAGCCGCCGCTACTGCCGCCTCGCCGGGCTCAGATCTGCTGGCTGCCTTCAGCCAAACCCGGCAGCAGCTCTTGTCCGGCAAGAACTCCTACCTGGACTACTGTCAGCTCCACAACCTGCTGCAGCAGAAGCAGAAGCACCGGCCCAAGGAGGTGGGCGAGGCCATGCACGCGCTGCAGCGCGTCCTTGCCGCGGTGAACACCGCCGTGGCCGCGGCGCTCGGCACGCACAACCTGCTCACGCTGGCTGACCTCGAGCGGCTCGTGCTGGCGGGAAGCCGGGACTTCGAAGGCGTGGGCAGCTTTGAGCAGCTCAAGCTCGGCCCGCTACGTTGCCACCCGCTCGTGCAGAGGCACTTCCCCAAGGCGGCGCTGACTGCGGCGGCGGCCGAGGGCAAGTCGGTGGACCTCTCCGTCGGTGAGGTGATGCAAGCTTTGGCGGCGGGTGTCGACGCCAACTGGTCCGACGACCCCAACGCCGAGCGGAAGCCGTTCTCGATGCAGGACGCGCTGCAGGTGCTGGCGCAGAGCAAGGGGCTCGCGTCGGCGGACGAGCTGCCGCTCTTCATGCGGGGCAGCTCGCACTTCGTGACAGGGATGCTCGTGCGCTTCACTGCCGCACGGCACAAGGCGGAGACCAAGGCCGACCAGCTGGTCGCCAAGGAGCGCCAGAAGGTGATCGAGCGCGGGAAGCAGCAGGGCGCCGCCGCCGCGATGAAGCTGCTCGAGGAGGAGGCCAGGGACAAGGAGCAGGCACGGCGGCTCGCGCTCAAGGCGGCGGCGGTGGCGGTGGAGGACCTCGCCGTGAGCGAAGGCACGGCCACCACCGGCGAGAGTCAGCTGCTGAAGACCGTGCAAGCGGTCGTGCGGGAGGCGCAGGCACGGGGCCTGCCGGCGAAAGAGCTGGTGGAGGCGCAGCTGAAGGCAAGCTGGCTCAAACAGTTGGCTAATGAGGTCCGGGCGTTCCTCGCATCAGGCCTCGAGCCACGCCTGACCTCCTTGCCAGCGCACCTGAGCGGGGCCATCGAGCCAGCGCTACTTCACCTTATCGGCCGCCACATTGACGGAGCAGTGGCGCCGCTGATGCTCGCAGCGGTCGAGCGGCTCGCTGCGGGGCGAGAGGAGCTGCAGGCCGACTTGCTGGCCGAGGGTGCCGACATACTCGCCCAGCTCGGTAGCAGCGCGGTCGCGGGCGCCGGCGCGCCACCGGTTCGCACGGCCGAGGCGCTGCTCGACCACATCCGGTCGCTCCACGCCGACGCCGTCGCCGACGGTGCGGACGCCTCGCCGCTGGTCCTCCTCGCCACCATCGAGCAGCGACTGCATAGCAGCATGTCAAGAAGCGGCCACCCAGCCTTGTCAGCAGTAGGCTACGGCCTGCAGACGCTGCATGCCGAGTCCCGCCCCTGTTGCGTCACAGGCTGCGCGACCTGTCACACCGCACCTTCGCGGAGTTGCGGCTCGAGCAGGGCTCCTTCGTCGCCTTCGTGGGTGCCCATGCCGACGCGCTCACTGACCTGCTGCCCACTGGTAAGCCCACAGCGCCGCCGAGTGGTCTGCCGTCCACCGCTGCCCTCGTGGGCGACGCAGAGGCGCCGGGGGCCAAATGTGAGTACACGGCTGACGATGCGAGCCGGGCTGTGCTGGCCGCGCCGCCGCTACAGTGCCTTGCCACGGCCACGATGTGGGCCGACGTCTTTGAGCCGAGCGTGGGCGGCTTGGCCCCCTTCCTGCAGAGCCGGCCGGAGCTGCTCGTGCTGGAGGTGCAGGGAGGCTCCGTGGTGCGGCTGCCGCGGGGCGGCGTCGAAGAGTTCAAGCAGGCCGAGCATTGCATAGCGCATGCCGTAGTGCATGCCGTAGTGCATGCCGTAGTGCATGCCGTAGTGCATGCCACCGTGCATGCCATGACGCGCACATCATGCATGCATGTGCATGTGCATGTTTCGAGCAGGCGGCGGCAAGGTTGGACGCTGTGTCGGCCGCCGCGCTTGCCGTCAGCCTGTGCGTCGGTGCGGGCAGCGCCGCGCTCGCGCCTCTCGCGCTGCTCGGCGGCTTCGTGCAGCGCGCGCTCGCCGGCGCCGAGGCCGAGATGGCGGGCGCCTTCGTGCTGAGTGCGCTCTCTGCACTGCCTGCGGAGCTGCGGGCGGCGGTGGGCGGCGGCGTCTTCCTCGAGCCCGCTAGGGCGGTCCTGCCCGACGCCTGCCGTGCTCTGCTCGCCTTGGCCGACGCGGCACAGCGGCGCATGCTCCACCGGCTGGGCGGCTGGCTGGGACAGACCGAGCTTACTAGCGAGCTGGCCGCGACGCTCTTCGAGCCTCCGATGCCGCCGTCCGCCGTGAAGCACACAGGTGGCACGCCGTCGACCTTCCTGGTGTCAGCGCCCGCCGCGCCGTTGCTCCCGCCCATGTCCAACGGCGGCGGCCTGCCGAAAGCCGAATCGGAGCCGACCAACCAGACGCCCGACGAGACACAGCCGACGCAGCCGACGTCCCACGTAGACACCCATGGCTCCGCAGCGCACGGCGCTGCGAGCGGCGAGATCTGCGCGCGCGTCGCCGCCAAGTACGGCGTCGGCCTCGACAGCTCCGCCGAGTCGGTCGAGGTCCGCAGCTCGCTGGGCAACCTTCAGGATGGGCTGATGCGCTCGATCCACCGGCTTGCGGCCGAGCTCTACTCGGGCAACGTGCACTTTGTGCTCGAGCTCGTGCAGAACGCCGACGACAACGCCTACACGCCGGGCGTAGTGCCGACGCTGCGCATCGTCGCGCGGCGCGAGCAGATCGTCTTCGAGAACAACGAGGCGGGCTTCGCCGAGCGGCACGTGCTCGCCATCTGCTCGATGGGCGAGTCGACCAAGCAGGCGAGCGACGCGGGGTACATCGGCAACAAGGGGATTGGCTTCAAGAGCGTCTTCAAGCTAACCGCGACGCCCGAGGTGCACTCGCGCGACTACCACATCCGCTTCGACTCGAGCGACGGCGGCGGGCTCGGCTACATTGTCCCCAAGCCAATCGCCGAGCCAGCCGGCTGGGACGCCTCGCACGGCACCGCCATCGTGCTGCCACTCGCCGCGTCCGGCGCGGCGGCCATCCTGCGCGAGTTCCGCGTGCACCTGCACGAGATCAAGCCGACGCTGCTGCTCTTCCTGCACCGGCTGCACCGGCTCGTGGCGTGCGATGAGCTCGGTGGCGTCGTGCGCACGATGGAGAGGCGCGCCGAGGAGGAGGACGCCGCGGTGACCGTGCTGACGGAGACGACGGAGACGACGGGCGG
>Ga0115005_10003829_pt1 | contig 12043 bp, 3 predicted proteins | sample ArcOceMetagenome_FD_87163 | JGI IMG/M metagenome (GOLD analysis project Ga0115005, IMG submission 87163) | Marine eukaryotic phytoplankton communities from Arctic Ocean - Arctic Ocean - Greenland ARC118M Metagenome | ecosystem: Environmental > Aquatic > Marine > Oceanic | place: Arctic Ocean...
CACGTTGAAGCTCCAATTCGTTCTGTTTAATCTGCCTCTCCAATTCGGCGTCGCTGGTTAAACTCATGTCGCGTTTAAATCTTTCACGTCTAAATTCTTATCGCCATTTTGGGACAAGTTTTTTCTGGGGTCTTCGAGCACCGACTGCGACTGTGCCCCACTCACGTCCACGAATCGACACCAGTTAGAACACGTTCACCACAAACCTCACGGCACATGCAATTTAACCCCAATGAAGTCCTAGAACGTATTTACAACCTGTATTCCAGCACCCCAGACCCCACTACCAACACATGGTTAACACACTTTGTTGAACAGGATGATTCCTTTGTTTGGCAAATCTTGTTGGAAATCTTGTTGTCGACGCAGCAAATTGTCACCGACACCGCACGTTTTTTCGCCGCACAAGGTCTTCTGTTAAAAGTATCCAACCCGACACTTCAAGGAGAGAGTGTTTGGTCCACGTGTGCTCCTGCTTTCAAAGGACATCTACTGCAATCCATCTTTCACATCTTTGCAACAAGTCCTTCTCTCACTACGTTGCTCGGTCGTCGATTGACTTTACTGCTTTGTCATTTGGTGCTTCGTGTAGGTCTGACACCCACATGGCCCACCCCTTTTGCCGACGTATTTCGAGCTTTTTCTCAACCAACTCAAGTCGTGTGGTTGATTGAATTCTTAACGATGCTGCCTTACGAGATTGATTCTCATCGTTACAACGATTCAACACGAAAGATAGGTATTGCCACACTTGCTAGAACGTATGTATTGCCACGAGTATTGAATCAGATCGATCAGGCACTTTTTCATGGGAACGAGGAGGAAAAGAAAGCGGCCTGCAAATGTTTGGTTGGTTGGTCGGCGTGCTCGACAGAAGTAGAGACGGGCACATCACTTTTATTGTGGGTGGATAGTGGTGGTGGTGGTGGTGGTGGTAGCGGTAGTTTGCAACAACAGCAACATCAACAAAGGTTACATTTACCATACGATGCATCAACAAGAACAGGCACACCGTTGCCAGAATGGCAGGCCAACCGACACTATTTTTATGAAAAGTATCAATTAAAAACCTACGTGGCAGATTCCACCTTGTTGCAACAAGTGATGCAGCTGACAAATACCAATGAAACAAGTGCCAAAGTTTGGTTGTGCATTTGTCACAATGATGCGGCAATGGCGGCCCAGTGCTTGGCCAAACCATTCACTACAAACACAAAAGAGGTGCAACAGGCGTATCAATATGTAACACGTTATTTTGGCGGCAATGTCGATTTAGGTGAAAATGCTGCGGGTGTACCCGCGTCCACAGTAGGTCTAACATTGACTGAACTGTTTGCCTGGAACGTGGGTCCAAAGATCATGCAATATTTAGCAACGCCTTTCTCTGTTGAGGTTGACATGGACACGTTTTTGTTCATGGTTGAAGGATTGACAGAAACATTGTTGTGGCCAAGTTTTCAAGAGGGTGCGCCAAATGTCACACAAGGTGCATCCTATTTAGACATCATGTATTTTGAAGCACATGCCACTTGTATTGCCCGTGTCCTTTCTGTTATCATTGATCAATGTGAACATCTTGTCAATAGTGGTGGCAGTGATGTCAATAGCAGTGCCAACAACGGTACTCGTACAAGTAATAGCAACGACAATCCTCACCCCCCACGAATTGCTCACATCATGTCATTGGTTAGTCCATTGAGTGAACACCATCGTGAAACATGGTTGGGTGGAATACAAGAACACGACCATACCAGTCTCCATCGGGCTATGCGATTGACAAATCTTGTTTTATATTTTACATCGTATTGCGATCGAAAAGTATCCATTGAAACATTAATGTTTTGGGAATCGTTTTGTGAAGAAAGTGGAGGAACGTTTGCACCAGACACTTTCATGCAATTCATGGCAACAAAAAGAATGGGTGAACAAGTACTTGGCGCAATGTCACGGGGTTGCATGCTTCGAGCATCGTCGGTTTCTTCCACATCAACCTCCTCTTCGACCAGTGCTACATCCATCGACGAGAGCATTGAAGAATACCGCTCACATGCTGTTGATACCGTTCTTAACATTGCTAGCAATTGGCAAGGGCCTACCATCAATGGCGCCGATCATTGCGCAACCATTGTGTGCAACCTATTGGCACAAACAGTACAAACCAATGAATGGCAACCTACAGAAGCAGTTTTGTGGTTGGTGATTGGTGTTGTTGATGCCGATGATGATTTGTTAGAGGATGATGTCAGCGAAGAAGAGGAGGAAGAGGATGGCGGCGGTGGTGGTGGTGGTGGTGGTGGTCGAATACATGAACCGTATTCTACTCTTATCAATCTGGTTGGCAATATGGCAGCATCCTTTGACCATACCACCCATCCCAAAATGTTACGAACTTGTGGACGTTTGGTGGAACGATTGGTACCAATTGTTGCGGGCCAATGTTCGATCTCGTCAAGGTTGGCCGTGACACTGGTTCATAACCTGGGCCTGCGTGGTATGGCATCGTTAATCTCAAGGTCCGATTGTTGTCAAGCTGTGTATGGATTAAGTCGAAATGCTACTACCTGTCGCTCTTTTATTGCTACGGACAATGCTGTACAAACATGGATACAGCGGTTGTTTCATCAACAACAGTCCAACCCATCATTGTTGGATTCGATGATGGACACACCATCGTTGCAATGTTTAGTCATTCGTGCCCATGTCAATTTCTTACAAAAAATTCCTTTTCAATATCGTATGCCACTTCTTCAAACAACCCTTCAACATCTTATTGCACCATTAAACATTTCCCACATGTTGCAACAAGTGCAACAAAACACCGATGCATCTCGTCTTCTTCTCCAACAAACAGCACAATACATGAAATGTCTGGAGATTTGTGTGCGTGGGGCAACACCATCAAACAACGAGGGGTGTGTACTCTTGCACCAATTGTATACGTCAGTCGTGGTACCCATGTCAAGATTGGTGCAGGGAAATAATCAGTTGACATCGGGCATTTGTGGTGTAATATGTGCAATGGCCGATGTCTTGTCTACAGCACCTGTGCTGATGCACGAGTCGTCGCCATCTTTGCCTTCGTCGTCGCCTGGGTCAACTGCTTCATCGTTGGCGTCAAATTTGTTCAAAGATTGTGCCACAACATTTGCAAACGCACAAACATACCCTTGGTTGCATTGTTTGTCTTCGTTGGTCAAATGTGTGGTCAATCAATTGCTTCCCATGGACATGGTTTTGTCCAGTCTGAGCAATCTCCGGCAATATGTTCCTGCTGTTGTTATTGTTGCGACAAATCCTAATTACATTGATGTGTCTGATACAATTTGGATGGAATGGTTGAGTACAATGGAAGAATTCATCAAAGTAGTTCATGTCGTCAGCAGCAGCCGTGGCCATCTTCTTGGCACTTCGTATTACTCAGCTGTTGGTGATGCTTTTAACATGGCGATACAATTGTGTTTGCCAACTGCAGCAAACGCAACAAGCAATCGTTTGCCACCTGTATTGGCAAGTCGCCGCTTAACCACCTTTTTAACGCTTGGGTTAGAAACGTTAGTCCAACACACAAACACCAATGAATTACGAACTGCGACAAAACAAGCAACGATACGATTGATGGCACATGTATTGCATCATTTTTGCCATCCTTATTCAGGCAGTAACAATGCAACAGGGAATGAAGGTGGTTTAAAGAGAAGAAGTTTTTGTAAAATTACGTTGGACCTAGATTTGTCAGAAATGATTGGCAAAATGTTATGCAACAACAACACCAAAGATTTGACCCTGATTGGTTTACAGTATGTTCTGGCCAGAGACTTGATGCCAGTGTTAGGAAAAGAGATTTGCCAACAATGCCTTGGGGCATTTCAAAATTCAGCACAGGCAAAGTCATCTTATCAAAGAAAGAAAAAACTGCATAACAATTGGGTTGAATTGGGTCGATTGTTTCAAGTGGCAAGAGGAGGGGAGAGATGAATGTTAAACGTCACTCGACGAACAACTACAATCCATAGACGTACAGCAGTATATACCTACAGCAGTACACATACATGTATTAATAGTCTTGCGTCCCTTAATAATCAGGGCTTCGGACACAAATGTTCGATGTCCCCCCCTAATTTTTGTCAAAAAACAAGTTCCGGCAAAGTAGTGCAAGTGTCCAGGTCGCCACAGCATAACAGCAACACCATCTCACCCAAACGGGGCGGACTGTGCTGGTAATCACTTTCCCTTATAATTATGTCAGAAACAAAACAACGAGCAGTCAAAGAGGAGAAGAGAACAATAACAAACAAGCCTAGGCTTTCACTTGCACCACCACGTCGACACAAGCACAAAGTCTCCTTACGGCTTACGGCCAAAAAAATTATACGTCTTAATGCCACTGGGTCACTTTCAGAGGTGATCAAAAGTGCACCAACTTCCACATCGCGCTTAAATACAACACCATCCAAACCAAAACCTGTGAACACATCACATCCAGAACACGGACATCCTCACACAAAACAACAACCACAACAACCACAACAACCACAACAACCACAACCACAACAACCACAACAACAACCACAACAACCACAACAACAACCACAACAACCACAACAACCACAACAACCACAACAACCACAACAACCCATCTCTCCTACGTCCACCATTTCAACTCCAACCTCCAACAATCATTCCAAGTTAAAACGATTTGATTCAATCGTACAGCCAGGATTAAGAAAGTCGTTCAAAATACAACAATCCATAGACGAAACGCTATCTTTCCAAGAGTTGCATGCACGTTATTACAACGGACCATTTTTGGACAATATACCTGCGCACAAACAATTAAAGATGTCAGTGGTGGATTGCTTCAATGAAATTGCTCCTAGTCAACGGGTCACTGGTTGTATGTATGTAGTACAATTGTCCTACAATGGTTACCAATGGATGAGATGGGTCCATAGATCATCCTTGTGGTCATTGCATTTAATTTTAAAAAGCAAACACAAATACATGCGCCTTAGTCGATCGTGGGCAACATCAACAACTACAAAATCATCCTCAGTGGGCGATAACGCAACAACTACAGGTTCCACGTTGTCCGAAGAAAAAAAATTGTTTTACCACACGTACATTGGCGGTAACTTTCATTTTCCAATCGAATTAAAATTCAGTGTCAGTGGCCATCATCGGTATTCCAAAATTCAACGTGTGCAAGCGTTGCAAACTTATTTAAACCATTGTCTCAGCAGTCCACTTGTGCTGCACCACAATTCGTTCAATGAATTTTATGGTGTAAGTGCATATTCGTTCAATGTCAGGTATGGGGAGAGCCTAAGAGAACATCGTTTGGAAATGTACATTCAAAATGTTGGCATCGTACCTGAAAAAGCAACTGCCAAATGTGACTTGTGTTGTTGTGTGTGTTTTTGTGTGCCGAAAAGCTGTAGTTCTGTCTTGCAATGCCCCTCTTGTTGTACAACATGTTGTGGCCGATCGTCAAGAAGTGAAGCATCTAGGTGGGCCATATTAAAACCAGGATGTTTAATCTTTTGTGACGAAGCGTTGTCAAAAGAACCGGATGCAGTCATTACATTTGACAGTACTTTAAGAATACGATGGGGTGCTTTGCATACAGGGTCGTCTTGCCGGTTAATAGTGACCACCAGTGAAGCCACTGTCGAATTAAAATTTGGTGATAAAAAAACAGCCTTGCATTGGGCTAAATCGTTACATTTGGCCAAAGGAGCTTGTGAATTTTGCATTGGGCATGCAAATGGCAGTTATGCTCCAGTCAGGCGTGCCGTGTCTGCATCGAGTGGTGGTGGTAAAGGTGTGAATGGTGGCAGTAACTATAGTGTTGAACCCGGTGATCAAAGTAGACGTGGTACTGCTGCATCCATCGACTTGGATCGTAGTTCTTTCGTTGAATATGCCGGTTCTGGTGAGGAAACCGCTTACAAAAATGTTGACGACAATGAAATGAATGATAGCGAGATGATTGAAAACAACGAAATGCCAAACACTCTGTCCCAAGAATATCCATCTTCATTTGACCCCCAACATCGTATTTTTTCTGCTGCGTTGCCATGTGTTGATGGTGAAGCATATTATCCAACTTTACATACAGCAATCTTAAATGCAAAACACGAAATATTTATTACAGATTGGTGGTTGCATCCGTATACCTTTTTAAAAAGACCAGCAAAGGTGTACCCCAATTCAAGATTGGATCGTATGTTGGAAAAAAAGGCCAAGCAAGGCATCAAAATATATATCTTGCTCTGGAAAGAAATTGAATTGGCTGTACCGCACGCTTCGTATTGGACCACTCAATATTTAAGTTCTTTGCATTCGAATATTATTACAATGAGGCACCCAAATCACTTTGGATCCAGAGGAATCAGGTATTGGAGCCACCACGAAAAAATAGTAGTCATTGATCAACACGTAGCTTTTATTGGTGGTTTAGATTTAACGTATGGGCGGTATGATACGTTTAATCATGATTTGTTTGATTATGCTCACGATGAATCGTTGTTGAACACACGTAAAATTCATCAAGAAGGATTGGGCAGTGGTATGGAAACAATGAATTCGATTAAAGGGCAACATGCCCACCCCCAAACGTACAACGATGGCCACAACGACAAAGTTGAAAATTCCACGTCTCGTTGCCACAATGATACTGGGTATCATGGGGGTGGAACATTTCCAGGGCGAGACTACAACAATGCACGGGTGCAAGCATTTGAAGACATTTCACGATGGGATGATCAAATCGATCGAGCCAACGTACCAAGAATGCCATGGCATGATGTGCACGTCATGCTGGTGGGCGAACCAGCCAGAGATGTAGGAAGGCATTTTATTCATCGCTGGAACTTTTCTAAAATTGACAAGGGAGCTGAAGACTTGCCACCAATTGTACCAACATGCCCAACACCATGGGAGTACCAAGATGCTTGTTTGTCAGCTTCGTCCTCTGCCTCTGCCTCTGAAGAGGACGAAACAGAGGACGAAACAGAGGACGAGGAAGAGGAAGAGGAAGTGGAACATTGGACTTCTGTTAATGGCAAATCCTCGTTGAATGTACCCTTCTCGGCATCGTCGCCCCCCCCCCTCATCACCACAACAACGGCAGCGTCAGTGTCACTTAAGAATTCCATCCGTTTACCGTCGGTGTTGCGCTGTCCACGAATGCCACGTACCAAGGAAAGAACAGTCGGTAATGCCAAAGAAACCAAAGCAAATCATTTTGACACTGGCATTAAAATTACTGGTGCCAAAAAGAATACAATTGAAGAGACTCCCCGATCATCTGTTTTATCTGAAGTGCATACCTATGATATTGCATTAGATGTAATAGTAGAGGAAAAGAAAAAGGAAAAGGAAAAGAAGGATACAGGTGGGGTGAAAATTCAAAAATGTGAAGAGAAAGATCACCAACATATAGAAACGTTTCGTAATGATGACAACGATGACGAGGCGTTTGATGCGTTTGATGCGTTGGAAACACCGGTTGATGTATATGATTTTATGCATATAGGTATTGTTGACGAAGATCATCCAACCACAGAACCCAAAAAAACAAATGATGATACACCGATTCACAAAATTATGAAACATGATACCAAAATGCGAAAACTATCAAGCATGCATGCTCTTATGCAACACCATCAACACCACCATGATAAAAACAGTAGTGGTGTTGGTACCATTGATGGTCCAAATCAAGGCACTCCTGCCAGCCCCACTTCTACTGCCTCGTCCACTACCACCACTGTTACCACCAATGGAAAATCAAACCAACAACGTAACATGTACCGGGAATTGTATCGTGAGATCTATTGTGAAAACGTGATGTACCATGGGGTCAAATTAATGCAATGCATCAATGCTTCTTCGTTGTCGATTCAAAAAAATAATGTTGTCTCTACTTTGCCCGCCGCAATTGGTGTTGAATGTCAAGTTGTTCGAAGCCTGGGTGAATGGAGTGGTGGTGTACATGAAAATTCCATTCATACTTCCTACCGTCGTTTAATAAGAAGATCCAAAAAATACATTTTGATTGAAAATCAATTTTTCATTTCAGGCATGGACGGCGATCAACGTGTCAAGAATCGAATCATCGAAGAAATATATACACGCATTGTACGTGCGCATGCGGAACAACCAGGTCAATTTAAAGTCTACATTTTTATGCCACTGGCACCTTCAGAAGATTCTGACATTGATAAATCACCAGTGATACGTGCGTGTATGCACTGGCAATTTCAAACTCTATCAAGAGGAAAAAGTTCTTTGTTTTCAATGTTGATCGACCGTGGCATCAATCCAAACGAGTATGTCGGTGTCTTTGCGTTACGAACCCATGATATCACACCTTCAACCAAAGTCCCCGTGAGTGAGATGGTCTACATACACAGTAAAGTCATGGTGGTCGACGATTTATGGTCTATTATTGGATCGGCAAACATCAACGATCGGTCCATGGTGGGCCATCGGGACAGTGAAATTGCAGTGGTCATGCATGACACTGCTGAATTCATACATTTGAAAATGGGTGATGGTCAATATGAAAAGGTGGGTAAATTGGGGTATGAAACAAGAACAAGATTGTTGCAAGAACATGTTGGCATATTGCCCAACGAATTGCATTTTTACAACGATTTAAGCAGTGATGCTGTGTTTAACAAGATAAAAAACATTGCGACAAGAAATACATTCATCTACACTAAAATATTTGGATGTGTTCCAAACAATGACGTGCATTCTTTTGTTGAATTGAAAAAATATCGTGCTACATTGGCAAGACAAAAAAAAACGAACGAAGAGAATATTGGTGGTATGGTGGAAGAGGAGAAAGAAGATGAAAAAGGCAAGGGCAAGAGGAAGAAACAAAGTCAACCAAGAGAAGAGGAAGCAGGGAATAATGCTGTTCAAATTAAAACAGAATCGTCGTCCACGATAAAACCATCTGAAGCTTCACTTCACCAACATTCACATCTTTCGTTGCGTTCAATGTCATCATCAGAGATTTCCGAAACAAAAAGCAGCAGCAATGAATTGCTTTCAGAGGATGAGAGTTCCAAAGTAAGAAATAATACAAGACATACGGTACCCGATTGCTACGCTGAACCACCTGAACCGCACGACGAAGTTGTGTTGTTGATGTTGAATCAAGTTAGAGGGCATATTGTTTTGTACCCATTGGATTTTTTGAAAGACGAAACAGCCGATGGATTATTACCTCATTTTTTTGAAAAAGAGTTTCTGGTTCAGTCGCATTTTTTTACATAATTTAAAAAGAGTTTGAGGGTTGTGTAGTGTGTAGTTCGGTACCTGGTACTGAAATTTAATTTTTTAGTACACTCTACTATTAGTACTGCTACACCCACTAGACATGTAGTACACATGTACATGTAGTATGTGTGTACATTCTACGTGTAGTTCTACATTACAGTACACGTCAAATACTCACAAATACGCACTGAAATGTGAAATGTGACGGGTATACACAGCGATTACAAATTGTAAACCAGGAATCTTTTTTTGTTTCGAAATTACATTTACATATGTATTACTTTATTACATACATTTACTTTGACAACCCAACAGCACACGCTGTTCTCCTTCTTGGCAAAGACATGTCAGACAATTCCACCCACTCACCCGTGGTTACATCATAGCGAAACGTTTGTTTTGACCATCGTGCATTTGACGCACCACCCACTAGATACAACCCCGTAGCATCGAACAATGCATTGTGGGTAACGCAAAAGCCATGGAAATTTGGCAAAGGCAATTTTCCCAATTTGACATACGTGTCTTTCTTGGAATCGTATTTTAACATTGCATGATCGCCACACGGCAGAATGTAAATGAATTGATCCACGGTACACGCCACAACATGGGCCTTAAACGGAAGATCGTTCAAACGTGTCCATGTTTCATTGTCAAAATTGTAACATTCCACACAATTGGTCGTAAATTTCTGTTCTAAATCGTTCCCTGGTGATCCGCCAAAAACAAACAGCAAGTTTTGATTTGGTAAACATGCTGATCCATGCAAACGGCGCGGCATAATCATGGGGGTGCATACTTCCCATGCATACGGTGCGGCCTCCTCGCTGGTTTCCGTGCCCGTCCTCGTTTTCAATCTTTCGAATGTGCCAATGCATTTGCTGCCATGGGTCCAACCGCCCGTCACAAAAATATCACCGTTGGTTGAATTTGTACACATTGAAAAAGCATGGCGTGGTGTATGCATGTTTGGTGCAGTGGTCCATTGCCTGTTGTCGGCATTGTATATTTCACAACTTGCTAAATTGGCGCGCATGCCTCCACCACCCGCTACGAAAATGTTTCCGTTGGGCATATTCACCGCACAATGAGAACCCCGGTGTTGAGTGAGTGGTTGTGCAAGTTCCCAGGAGGGTTGTGTTGTGGTGTTGGTGGTGCATTTGGCGGAGGAGGAGGAGGAGGTGGTGGTGGAGGAGGGGGCGGAAGAAGAGGAGGAAGAAGAAGTGGCACCGGTGGTACTCGATTCGTTCAATGGTTTCGGCAACAAAACACGTTCACATTGTATCAATGTTTTCCCACGCAAACGACCACCAACCACAAACAAAAAAGGTGCGGCCTTGGCCATGGGTGGTTTAAGACGGGCGTCTATACCAAAATCCTGGGCAGTGCCTGGTGTTGGTCGAGTACATTCCAACGCACGGTGGTTTTCTTGACCACACCAATGGCAATGGGTGTGGTTCATTTTACATCGACCCAATGCACCTCTCTTGCACCCTTCTTTGCTGTAATTGTGGTAGCGACAGATTTCAATGCCCTGCACTTTGTCGAATTGTTCGTTCAATTTCATCGGGTGAAGATGCAGAGGTGGTCCTGCTGCAGCATTGGTCGGTGCAACAGTGGTGGTCGAAGTAGTGGTTGCGTTCAAGATGGCTGTTTGTGTTGGAAGAACAACGGAGTTCCAAAAATCTTCCAACCCTGATTGTGATTGAGTGGCCAATTCACACAATTGTGGGGACTTTACAACAATACTGGAGATACCGGCGCGGTGGGCCAACATGGGAAGAACGGGAATGAGGGCCGTTAATTCGGTAATGCCGTAATCCAAATGATTGTCGTGCGGTGCACCCAGATCGACGAAAGCTTGAACATTGTTGACACCGAGTGTCAACGTCCTAATTAATTTGACCACCCAATCTTCGTCATCCACAACATCCAGACGTTCAAATCGAATGTTGGGGTAGGAGTGTTTGGCTTGTTGGATTAATTTCCAGGTGATGTCCACCCCCAAGATGTTGTCTGGGGAGAGTTGCTGCGCCAGTAAATGGGAAGTGTCACCGGCACCACATCCTAGTTCCAGTGCGTAGTTGGCTGTACAGGAGGAGGCCAACTCGCGATACTCTTCGGTGGATTGGACGAGTGTGACGGTGGTGGACGTGGGTGTTGTGTCGAGCCGTTGCCGCTTGGTGGGACGAGTTTGGTTCTTGCTGAACATGGTGAACAACATTTTTTGGTGAGTTTTTTTTTTAGTATTGTTGGTTTTACGTTACTGTAAACCAGTTGTGTCGTTTTGGATCGCCAGCACGTTTTACGTTACTGTAAACCAGTTGTGTCGTTTGGATACTTGTTCCTGTGGTTGGTCGTCGCGTCGTGTCACTATCACTGCAATTTCCGCTCACAGGAGAAGAAGAAGAAGAAGAACCGTATTTAAAAATGTTGTAGTACGCTCTCTTTGATCTCTTTTTGTGCCCCTGTACCCCACCTACCGCTCCTGTTTCAAGGAGTTTCGGCCTCCGGTCTTCCTACGAAATCGCTATCCTTGATATCGCACCGATTAAAGTCCCAACCCAGGGAGAAAGAAAAGGACAGGCTTGGGTCAGGTCATCGGCCCCCTTCTGCGGATCGCGGAGGAATCGAAAACGGAACTGAACCTGGCTAGAACGACTGCTGCTGCTGTACCGGTACCCAGAGGATAACACTAAACTAAACTAAACAGAACAGTGAACTACGAAACTAGAAACTACGAAACTAC
>Ga0115005_10003830_pt1 | contig 12042 bp, 13 predicted proteins | sample ArcOceMetagenome_FD_87163 | JGI IMG/M metagenome (GOLD analysis project Ga0115005, IMG submission 87163) | Marine eukaryotic phytoplankton communities from Arctic Ocean - Arctic Ocean - Greenland ARC118M Metagenome | ecosystem: Environmental > Aquatic > Marine > Oceanic | place: Arctic Ocean...
AACAGGAGTGCTGATGACAAGGAAAGCAACGAGAATGGCAGTGCTGAAGAAGGATTTGGCAGTCATAGTATTGATTGTGTTGTTTACTGAGATAAAAGAATGATGTAACTTTCCGGTACGTGTGTACGTGTAGTTGTGATTTCTTGCGATGATTTTTGTGAGATGTGCAATGTAACATCTAATCACACACACACAATAAGTTTCCGTACACTATTTGAACTTTTGCTAACTTCAAGTCGAAGTTATCAAATACAGCTTGAATTTAATCAAAGTTCAAAGCACTTTACTTTAAAATGAATTTTCTAAATGTTCTCTCCGCTTGCTGAAGAATAATCGTCTTTATTTACTACGAACTCTGCAAATATCAGTCACCAGACGTCATGCTTTGACCGTAAGTGACATCATTCTTGCAATTTCAACGCATAGCTGTGCAATTCTCGTCTGTTTCCATTTGATGGTGGATATTTGGGCATAAAGTATTATTAAGCTGTTCCCGCAGAATCAATCCCATATATCCATCTAACGTCATCCGCCACCTCCTCTGTTCGCAGATCTTCTTGCAGGCCTGATTCGAAAAAGTTGCATCAGCAACAAAAGGAGATTTATAATTGGAATGTACAGTACGTATACGTGTACTTTCTGGTTTTCAAAGTTGATTCTTACCTATAAGATGATCCAGAACTAGCAGTGGATGGTTCCATTGGATTATAATAAGAGACACTTTTCTGTGTCCTGCAATCAGAACTGAATCCAAGCCTTCTTCCGCCCGATGACGTCTTACTGGCCACACTTTTCTTAGGCTCTGAAGCTTTTTTCAACTTCCGTTGCTTTTTGGCTTCATCTGATTTTAGCTGTACCATCTTTTGCTGCTCGGCTCGTGCTCTTTTCATTTTTTCTTGTGCCCGAGCACTTCCCCTCTTCTTTTCTTCGATGTATGGGTTAATAACTGAGAAACACAGTACACGTAGGTTAGAGAATTGGGCTTTCATTGATATCAAAAAGATATCTTGATGACGGTTAGTTCAATCTCTTTGTCTCACCGTGTTCTCGAAGTAAATAGATTGTAACGACCAAGAATAACATGGTCCATACATTGTCCTTTACAAAACGTTGGCCATGACCGAGTTTCTCCCTGAGCGTGTTGAAAAGATCCTGTCCCATTTACAAACAACGGTATACGTGTAGTATAGTTGACTTGATATTTGAGAATCCTATGTCACCTTATGCAGGCTTTTGTATCTGCTATTATGTCGAGTAGCTGTCGAGGATCCGTGTAGCTGTTGGTTGCCGATTGTGTTGTGATTGTTTTGAAATTTGGGAACTCAGTTTTTTTGCGTCTTGAAAAAAAGCGGAAAGAAAGAGCCTACTTTTGGAGAAATGCCTCGAGAACAGACATGCATGATGTTGACCTGAAAGAGTACAGCAGGTATGTACTACTCTATAACTTTGATGCGTATATTAAAAACAAATCAATTCTATAGGAGACTTTCAAAAGCAGCATTATTACCATCGGTGCAAAAAATTAAATCTAATGTAATTTTACTTCACACAAACTGAAAATCAGGACTGAGCGCCTAAACATCGTAAAACTCTCCAACACCACCTGTATTTCCTCTGTTATCAAATGCAGGAGGCTGTGTAAAACCTCCAGCTTTACTAGCTGATCCTTCCCTCTGCTCCCCTCCAAGACTTGCTCTCATTTCATCCTCCACTTCTCTCAGAAAAGCAAGGGCACCGGTATTCGGTGAAAAAACAATCTTGAGACGTGGGCAAGTGAAAGGTCCCAACCTCCTCTCAGGCCTACCCGCACTTCTGGGCCACATAAAGAAAGGAGTGCTAGGTACGCTTGTAATAATAGCAATTCCGTCGGACGGCGTGGTGAGGTATCCCCGATGAGGTATGTGTCCAAAAGAAAAGAGACCGCATTGACCATTAACTCTCCTCATTTCGGTAATTTTATCAAAGGGGACGTCTATTTCGATATTTCCAATCCAGAAACGGAGGGCGCCATCGGTTGTTACTTCGACAGAACGGACGCAGTTGTACCAGAACCAAGCCACGATAAGCAGGTTGGCTATGGCAATCCAGAGTATAAGCCCGTGAGCGCCGATTGTTTGGCCGAGGTATACCAGGCCTACTATGAAAATGACTTCGAATGCAAACAGTCGACATTTGAATGCTATTGGGTTGAAGTGTTAAATTGCAGTGAGTAATTGAATGAACTGCAATGGGTTCGATAAAGAAAATACGCCCGATGTGTTTCATTCAGACCAATGCTATGCTATCAAAATCAATCAAATTATTACCTGTCGAAAATGGCGCCGATGAATAAGACATTACGATGCTTCCATTATCAGTCACATAAGTCAGCGTCTGAGCGATGAGCAAAGGGTCATCGGGATCAATTGTTCCGTTTTGAGGTTCTTCTTGCATAGTAGCTTCAGGTGCTTGTTCTTGTGGGGGTTGAAGCGGTCGGGGGTCGGCCGCCATCGTGTGGGATTTTGTGTGTAAAAAGGAGTGACAAAACATTTTTTATTGCCCTCCTCTCTCTCAACTGAAACAAGATTGAACAAGAGAAGGAAAGAGGAGAGAGAGTGAGATGCCAAGTCAGACACAAGAAGATGTGTATGCTATGCAAAGAGTATGCAACACAAAAATGAGGCACTATTTTATTGCAACATGATACATGATGTACCATACGTACATACCGTACAAACCATTAGGTCTACTTGTAGGGGTCGACAGCTGGCAGAGGTCCGTCATGTCACTTCCATCATCAAACAAATAACGATACGTAAAAAGCATTCTTACCAAGTTCAACGCTTACAGCGCGGCGTTTCACATCAATCATGGCTCTGTCAAGCAGAAAGAGCAAGAGCAGAAAGAAGAAGAAAAGAAAAACTAGGTCATCTTTGTTACCAAGCTACCATTTCATGCTCTGTGTTCCTCTGTTCACTGGAGTTTCCTACTTGTTGGGAAGAATTTTACGCGTAACTACTGATATTTCTTCGTGTGAATGTCTGGAGTCAAACAGCGCCCTTCGTGGTATCATAACTCCACCCGTAGTAAAAGATATAAACCATGAAGATGAAATGGATCTGATCGATCGGTTGGTTAGTGAAAGAATGAAAGCTGGTGAGCCATATTTCGCTTGCTGACAAATTAATTTCAAAGAGATTCACATTCTCTAGTCAAATTCTGACCTTTGTTTTTTGTCACCTTCGCAACAGTACTCGAGAGAGCTGCGCCCTCACTTGCTCGACCAAAGTTTCCTACCTCCACGAGCAAATACGCCAATGGCATTGTCAAAATATCACAAACAGAATTCAAAACAAAATACAATGACGGGACACCTAAGGATTTCCTTTCCAACATTGGAAACAGTGAAGCAATAATTTTATACAATACTCTGGAGTCTCTACCGACCAATTTTAAGGAGATGCGTGAAATACAGACTTTTACTACACAACAAGCCCTGCAAAATTGTGACACGATGAATGTGGTTTATCAAAATCCAAAAGTAAACAGTGGTCAATGTCTGGCAATTCTATCAGACTATGAAAGTTACCACTTACAAAAGTGGATGCAATTCGATGACAAGACGTCCAAATCGAGATTTCATCATGAATTACATCCTGTGGGACAAACGATGAATTCCAAGGGTCGTAATGACATTTTATCACCCGATGAGTTCAATATGAAAACACATGAACAAATGCTAAACAGGTTTTTAAATACTCAAGATCAAATGAAATTGGAGTTGAAGGAGAAGCTAGAACGTATAGCGATTGACAACATAGTGATCGTGATGACGACAAATTTTGGCCAGTCAGAGCTGTTGACGAATTTCGTGTGTGCAGCAAATGCTAAGGGTTTTGATATCAGCAATGTTCTGGTGTTTGCAACAGATCCTCGTGCTGCGAATGTTTCAGAAGGGCTTGGGCTAGAAACATTTTATGATGAAGAGGTGAGTTATGGAAGTTTTTGGAATTGATGATATTTTGCAATGTTGAACTCAGTTTTTGTTTTTGTCCATGATTTGCACATTGAAACCTTAAGAATTTTGGGTCGATATCCTCAAAAGAGGCAATGCACTACGGTGATAAAGCCTTTACTGGCATGATGTATTCCAAAGTTCTCAGTGCGCTACTTGTCAACTCGCTCGGCTTCGATATATTATTCCAAGACTTAGATATCGTTTGGTACAAACATCCACTTGCATTGTTCAATGGCGAGACCAAACCATATATTGATAAAGACATTATCCTCCAGGATGATGGGAGTCGTTCTCAGCGTTTTTCCCCATCATTTGCGAATTCTGGCTTTTATTTCGCTCGATACAATGATAGAACGCAATATTTATTCGTGAGCCTCCTATACTCAATGGGAATGGTCCTTGAAAGCGGCAGTCATCAAAAGATCCTAATTGCGTTGATGAATGAACACAGTTCGAAATACGGTTTACGAGTGGAAATCCTGCGCGGTCCAGAATTCCCAGCAGGTAAAGAATTTCACAGAAACAAGAGTCTGATGAAAGATATTATCCAAAAGCGAAAGACTCCGTATCTGTTTCATATGAGTTGGACGAAAAATAAAGTGAACAAAATAAAATTCTTCAAACAAATGGGGGTTTGGCATGTGAAAGATTCGTGTGAAGGTGAACATGTTTTGAGGTCCCTGGATAAAGAGCGATTTGGGTTGAAGGAATTGTGTTGTTCAATGGAACCGCTGATTTCTTGCAGCTACAAGGATAAACCAAGCGTCATTCCGTGCAAAGAAAGCCCTAGTATTGATGAGAACGGGCGTTCGTTTTGGTGATATCCCTGAAAAAATAGTGAGGTCGTTAATGACGGTTAATGTTGCAAAAGAAGAACTCAAACATCAAAAACCAATCACAAGATTCAAAGATGCTTCTCATAAATATTATTCTCAACCAACAAGTCATGAAAGCAAACAAATCAAACGCAATGATGAACAATCACCCTGTCACGGCAACAGCTTTAATTGATATATTTGTCTTCACTTCGATATTCTGGATGATTTTAAAAAACAGCAGTAAAAAATTGAGAGGTCATTGTGGAAACAGAAACAGGAGAGGTAATTGGGTGCCAAGCGTAGCATATCTCCCGGTGCTTCTTTTCAGGTGGGCATTAGTACCTCATAAAAATTGGATGAGTGAACACAAGCACAGGGATGAAGCCTTGAAATCACATATGAATCATCATCATTACCACCATCATCATCATGGATCCCACCAACGTCACCCAGTGCCGGAGTTTGTGGGTCAAGTGCCGCCCTAAAATATAGACAGTTTAAACGCACCCTGTAATTGCTACATAAACACATTATTGTATTTTTCCATTGATTCTACCCTAGACTTATTTACTTGAATTGCTCTTACCCTCAATTTCAGGCTTTGGAACAGCGTTCATAGCTGCAACTGCTTGTACCATCAATGACGACACATCTCCGGCATTCTGATTGAAAAACATGGTGTTGCTGTTTGAACCCATCTCTCCATACATTGCAACATAATCCCGTGCCAAAGCTAACCGTGCAGCTTCTTCTCCGCCTGGTTTCCCCAATTCAGTGGCAATTTTCTGAATAGCTTCAGCCTGCGCTTCAGCCATAATCTTAACAGCCTGTGCAGCTCCCTCTGCTTCAAGAACAGCCTTTGTTTTTCCCGCCGACGCCTCATTCTGGATTTTAATCAACATACCTTCGGACTCATTCTGCAAAGAAATCCTGACTCCCTCGGAAACAAGCTCCGCTCTCCGCTTATCTCCCTCCGCCCTCAAAACCTGTTCTCTCTTAGCACGCTCTGCAGCAGCTTGTTTATCCATCGCAGTGCGAATCTCTTCGTCAGGTGTGATTTCTGTGATTTCATATCTGCGTACTTCTAGCCCCCATGCCACTGCTGCTTCTTGGAGAGATCCTTTGATGAGAGAGTTTAGACGTCCGCGTCCATGGAGCATTTCGTCAAGTTCCATTTCTCCAATTGCGGATCGCATTGCAGATTGTGCATGCTGGTTTCAAATAGATTGATTATCAATGAGTATTTTGAATCTTCCAAATCATATTGAAAAAGGGATCCGCACACAGTGGGTGCCACCATTTCACAAGTTAGAATGAATCCGATAAGCCAAACTAAACTACTAACTCACCTGCATAACGGAATATAGAGGGTTCCTAGCTCCGTAAGCAGCCTTCTCCGGGTCCACAAACTGCACAAATAGATTACCACTAACTTCCACACTAACATTATCCCTCGTGATTGCACTCTGTGGCGGAATATCAATGGCCCGTTCTCTCACATCAATGACATACGAAATCTGATCAATGAGGGGAATGGCAAAAAAATATCCGGAATCATGTATTGTATCCAATTTACCAAATCTCTCCACAACATATTTCTTTCCTTGTGGGACAATGTTGAGTATGGTGTTGGTTTTGACGATTGGCCAGTGGTTTAGTTCCATTCCTGTCCCATCATTGGAGTTGTCAAAGGAATAGAGGGTGGGTCGGGTGTTGGAATAGTTTCGCGATTGTATCCATGTTTGGACACGGGGTTTTGAGGCCCGATGGGTGAGGATTCTCGACGAGCGGAGGAGGGTTGATGACATTATTCTCTTTGTTTTAAATGGTGTAGTACACGTAGATAGAGTGCGGTAGCCGTCGTTTTGTCTCTCTTCAAAAACTCTTTATCGTCGCTTTTTCCTAATAATTTCTGACTTTCTTCGGATGTCTTCTTTGAAAAAGTGAGTTGGTCAAAAGAGAAACAGAGGGAAAGAGGAGAAGAAGCGAAGATTTATGTCGTTGATGTCAAACATTGAGACAAATCTTTTGGCACAAACACCACGTACACCACCATACCAGGCTAGCTAGGCGCATGGCATCATTTTCATCGATCTGCCAAAGAAACTTTGGAACTTTCAATCGCATTACCACCTGATCAATTTGCATTATTTGAAGTAACTTAACTTGATCATCAATAAAGAGTTGGAATTGAAGGGTGGTCTGGAAGCTGGTAGAGTTTGACAACACGACACGTTCGAAAGACACATAAAAAAATGAAAGTTCAACCACTAGTATACTACGTTGGCATTATAAGTCTGGCATCATCTAGTGGCCTGACTGGCACTGTATTGGCATTCACACCAGTATGGTCTCGCATTATTAGAGCTAGTGGTGGTGGAAGTATGAATCCACCTCCTCCGCCACCTCGCGATCCAAGTGATGGAATGTCCCACTTTGACGATGGTGACGACGATGATTGGAATAAACATAACAATATCATTGCTTCATCGATGCTGGGAATACTGAACCATGATCATGATAGCGAAGAGACTGCTCGACCTAGTGATGATAAAGCCATTTCTAACTTGACCGAAATGAGGGGAGGAAGTAACACCAAATTAAAGCCAAGCAATGATGTAATAGCAGGAAGCAAATCTTCTCTACAAATGACACAAATGTACTGGTCGGACGTTTTCGAATCCCTCAAAACTAAAGTTGGCGAGATGAACCCTTTTAAAAGCAAGATTCAAGATGAAGATGAAATCGACCCCAGGACGGTACAGGTTCAAGCCGTGATTGCTCCCAATAGTGACATTCTACCCGATAACGTTGTGCGATCTGCAGCTCAGAGATCTGGAATGTTGGGATCCGTCATGAGAACAGACCGTGTGAAGGAATGTGCGCGTCATTTGAAGAAGTGGTATGTGCAGCGTGGTTATATCTTGCACTCTGTCACAGGGGCGACGCTCCACTCTGATACTGCCACGGCTACTTTAACAGTGCAAGAACCAATTTTATCCTCCAAACCCTTGGATATCAGATTCGCCAAGGAGGTGCTTATTGATCCTGAATCAGGGAAAACAACAACAAGAAGGAAGTATAGGGAGAAACTAGAGAGGAGAAAAGGTCGAACATTGCGGCAACAAGAGTGGGTAGCTATTACTAGTAATCTCAACACTACACTGGTTGAGGCTAAAGGTAGAACGAACCCTCATACCCTATCAAACAGAATGGGTCTGCAACCCGGTCGCCATTTTCAATGGGATGGGTCACGCTGGCAAAGGATTGCACAGTCAGGAATATTTGAAAAGATTTGGAGAGCAAACCCTGTACAAATGGATGATGGAACAGTGCAGATGCAAGTGCTTTGCCAGGAATCTCCTCCCAGAAATCTAGAGTATGGAGTCTCAAAGTCGTTATATACTGGACATTGGGTAAGTTCAAATTTGAAATTGCTGGAAAGCTTTATAAAAACTTTTTATTGGAAGGAAACGCGAACATTTCTGACATTTTCACGATTTTGTTGAAATCAAGGAAGGAGAACTAGACTTTAGGCATGAAAACATTTTTGGAGGTGGCGAATCGCTAGGGTTGATGGTCAGAAGAGGTGCAAAAGATCCTGAACCAAGCGTTACGCTACGCTTTTCGGATGACAAGTTTGGAATGACGGGTGGATACGATGCCGAAATTTTCAGTGATTATATTGCTATAGACGAAGAAGAGAAGGAAGTTGAAAAACATGGTGAGGCTGAAAGAGATGTTGATGACAGTAATGGAGTATCGCCTGTACCGATTGTGACCAATGACAAGGATGACGATTCCCTCCTTTGTCGGCAGGGAATAAAATTTAGTCTCCGTGGTCCAATTCCGACTGAAATTATGTATCAGAGTTCAGCTTCAACGGTCATTGAACGTACTTCGACTCGTAAAGGTAAACACGAAACTATTGGAAGTGCAACACTCGGTCTTGGTCCATTCATTAGGAATCTCCCACTTGGTGCGAGGACAAGTTTGACTACAAGTGTTACATCCGGGGCAAGAGTTGGCGATAAGAGCCTTTTCCCTTACTCCTCAGGAAGCGCAACAAGTCGTCAGATGTTTCCTCTTTTTACTGAAGCAGTCTCAACGACAAGTCAGCAAGTAAATCTCGCGTTACAACATACATTTATGGCTGCAACCAATAACCTTCCCCGTCATGAAGCAAATGCTGCCGGCTTTTCTTCAAGGGTTCGAGGATATTCTGGTGGGTCAAATGGGCCGATAGATTCTTCAATTGTTGGATCTGCTGAAGTTAGAGTTCCAGTAATAATCCCTTTCCAAAAAGAATCAGTACAGCAGGATGGAAGTCTCGTCTTCTTTGGTGACTGGATGTGTGCGCATCGCCAAAATGCTGGAGGTGCTGGTGGCTTTGCACAGGATGACATGTTTGGGAAATCAAGTATCGGTATAGGTTTTAGAAAATCTTGCCAGGGCATCCCATTGAAATTCGACGTAACCTTGACCAAGGATGGTAAGGTTGGCACATTTGCCAGCCTAGGTCGAGACTGGACCTTTTGAAGTGTTCACGCTATTGTAGCTACACGTATGTGTACTCATAATTGGCACAAACGCATTTCATTTCAATAAAACCAGCAGGATAGATAGACCACAATAAGAAGACTGAGCAAAGCACGAAAACTGTACATAGCTACGCATAACTTAGCAAAAGCATCTTACACATAATGTTTTGTTCCAAAATATGACGGTAAACAAAAGATTTTGAATGTAGTGTACACGTACGTGTACTCCTATTTTAAAGCATCTTTTCAATGACAAAATTTAGATGAGCACGAAGCTGCCTGGCTGCTGGAAGCCGCATGTCTCTGGGCACACCAACTCTATCCCGCAAATATGCCAAACTAGCAATCACATTCTCAACATGTTCCGGTCCCCCTTCTTTTGAAATTGTAGCCACAACCTGTTCCAAATCCTCCACCACGGCATCGGTTCCATGGAGCATTGCTTCAGAAGTAATACGAAGGCATGCATCGACCGATCCTTTCACAGATTCGTTTGGTACAGCATTTGGGTCAGCCAGAGCTGCCGAGTATGGAGGCATTCCCTTCTTGCCAGCTCCTCTTGCAGCAAAGGCGACAATAGCGTTGCCATTAAAAGTCAGCCGTTCTACAGCTTCTCTCTTGGCTGCATTTTCATCTCCACACCAATCCCAATCAGGTTCAACCCCACCAAGATTTGGCTCGAGTGGCAGTTCCCAACTGCCTCTTGAGCCATTAATTAATTTTTCACCATTGATTGCCTTCTCGTAAGGTTCCCCACCGTCCTCGAATGTACAACCACCGAGTTGAGGAGGGAGATCCCAGCAATGAGAATAATAGCACCCCTTTGTAAGAGTGTAGCTTTCTAATGTCTCCATAGCATCAAACCACTTATTAATTGCAGGGTAATCTGTTTTCTCTCCTTTTGGAACACGAATCTGAAAGCCCTTAAAGAAAACCAAAGATGCAACTATGCGCTCTAAGAAAGGTGTAAACATACAATCAACCAATGATACTTCCTTACCCAAGAAAAAATCTCCATTAGCTGCATTTAATTCGCTTTCAACTTCATTCAATGCACTGATAAAGCTTCCCTTACTGCGACTTGAACCTGTCAACCAATACATCCATCCTGAGAATAAAGTACGTTCGAGCCTAAGCAATTCCTGCGCCTTCATTCTCTTCTCGTTGTCGCTCTGTGATGGGAGCATGGGTTTATGACCATCTCCAGAGTAGAGCTGTTCAAGGGCATAAATAATGTCATTGCTTTGATTGTACACTGCTCCATCTATGATGGCGACTGGAATTGCGCCACTTGGTTGCAAACGCTGGAACGAAGCAGGTTTTTCACCATAACATCTCATATTAATTTTTTCAACACGGTACGGGATGCGCTTTTCTTCCAAGAACATCCATACTTTTTGGCAGTCTATCAGAGCAATAGATGTGAGACAAACACATTACATTGACATGTGCAAAAGTTTGTAAAGCAATGACTTTACGTACATGGACACCAACTGGCGGAATCTCTATATAGAGTGACACGAATATCCTCTTCGGTGTTGCTCTCATCGTACAAACGAATTTTATTCAATGGCGATGCGGGGCCAATTCCTTTCTCGACATTAGATCTGAAAGCCTTTTCTTCGCCGGTTTGCTTCGTTTCTAAATCAGACCGAATTTGTTCCCAAGAGGAAGTTACAATTGCATTGAGCTTCGAGTCAATTGCAGCGCTATCAATATCACCCGTGCCACCACCTGAGATTGAGGATGCGATAGACGATGCCATATCACCTATTAACGTTTGGAATGGATTACTGGGGCGTCTTTCTGCCGCAAGCTTGCTCGTGCTATACTTTGCAGTCGAAAGGGATGATCTCGAGATAAGAGAAGGTGTGGCGAGCGCCTCAACGGTGTTTTGATAGTGTATTGCTAGCAGACCAGAAAACACAATGGCAGACGAGGTAAGTACTGAAACTGCCTTGGACAATCCTTTGTTCATAGTGTATTAGTCGCTGTGGTTGCGTTTTAGTGTAGCAAATATCCTGTCAGATATCAGGAATCAAAGGTAAAGATGAATGTGGGCGTGTGGGATCAAGCTGGATGATGGTGTGGAAAAATGAGATCAGATTTAGTGACGTGTCCTGGTCACAATATTACTTATCAAAATTTACGACAAGATCCCAAAAAGTGCAAGAAGGGGATGTAGCTCAGTTGGTAGAGCGCGTGCTTAGCATGCACGAGGTCTGGGGTTCGATTCCCCACTTCTCCAGTTTTGAATTACTTTTGAATTTCTTAATGTTTGAAGAATCATCTTCTTGCTTTGTGTTTTGTATTCAATCTCAAATCTCTATCGGGCGCTGCTAGGTCTAGTAGCTGTTGCGAAACAATTACAAATTAAAATACAGTATGTACCCTCGTACGTACTTTACTGTACTGTAGTAGTCAGGACTGAAGAAGATGATCTAAGACTTTTCTATGACTTCACCCTAATTTGAAATTCATCGATAAAGTTCACAAATAAATGGAAAGAATTTATATGATTTCCACAAAATTGTACATTATGTATTATATATTATGCTTCAACGAACACTTGTAATTGTATAGGGAAAGGTTGTTCTTCCATGTCACATTGTCGTCACCTATTTCGAAATCTTGGCGCTCACAACCTTTTCAAGAGAAACAATATCTTTTGTGAAGTTACGAATAC
>Ga0115005_10003832_pt1 | contig 12041 bp, 7 predicted proteins | sample ArcOceMetagenome_FD_87163 | JGI IMG/M metagenome (GOLD analysis project Ga0115005, IMG submission 87163) | Marine eukaryotic phytoplankton communities from Arctic Ocean - Arctic Ocean - Greenland ARC118M Metagenome | ecosystem: Environmental > Aquatic > Marine > Oceanic | place: Arctic Ocean...
TCGTTGTAGGCCGCTTGGCGATCAGCCTTCACGTCGATCCATGCAAGGTTCTCCGTAACGAGACGTCGAATATGCGCGAGCGCATGGTCCACTTCCCATTCGATCATAGTAATAAGAGAACCTTGATTCGTATTAGGCCCATAGAGCATGAACAGATTGGGGAAGCCCGCCGTCGTCACGCCTTGATAGGCCTGCGCTCCATCGCTCCAAGCCTCCGCGAGATCTAAACCCTTGCGCCCCATGACTTCGATCGCCGAGAGATACTCCGTCGCGGAGAAGCCCGTCGCGAGCACGAGGGTGTCGAGCTTTCGCTCTTCACCGTTCGACAACACGACGCCGTCTGCCGTAATGCGTGCGATGTCCTCTGTGACCAATTCTAGATTTGGTCGGTTGAATGCGGCGTAGTAGTCGTTCGAAAAGAGCGGACGCTTGCATCCCCACAAATGTTTAGGCATCAACTTTTCTCGCACGTCCGGATTCTCGACGACATCGATCGCTGCCAGGCCGACCGTCTCCAGCTCGCCGCGAACTGTTGCGTCATAGAATGCCTGGCCCGTTTCGATTCCATCGAAGATCGCTTGTCGGATGCCCGCAGCCGCATGGGGATCGGTTCTGAAGAACTCGAGCTGCTCCTCCGTATACGGATCGTCATCTTTAGGGAGAACCCAGTTCGCGGTGCGCTGAAAGAGATGAACTTGGCCTGCGAGTTTGGCCACTTCCGGTATGAGCTGAACCGCACTCGCAGCGGCGCCAATGACGCCGACTCGTTCGCCCTCGAGCGAGTGAGACCAATCCCATCTTGAGGAGTGGAATTTCGTCCCCTCAAAATCATCGAGACCCTCGATCGCGGGCAACACGATGTTATTGAACATCCCGATTGCACTCACAACAACATCGGACTCAATCGTCTCACCATTGTCTAAATGGACGGACCATCTAGACGTCTCATCGTCCCAAATAGCGCGCTCGACGAAGTGGCCGAACCGACAGAACCTAAGAACGTCGTATTTCGAGGCAATCCCTTCGAGGTACTCGAGAATTTCAGGCTGTGGTGCATAAGGGCGTGACCAGTCGCGCTTCACGTCGAAGGAGAATGAGTAAAGATGCGACGGGATATCGCAAGCACAGCCCGGGTAGCGGTTGTGATTCCACGTCCCGCCCACTTGTTCACTGCTTTCGACGACCACGAAGTTTTCGAAGCCGGCCTCCCGCAACTTAATCGCCATACACAGGCCACCCGGGCCTGCACCGATAATTGTGATCGCGAGATCTTCGGGATTCCGGTCGGCCTGATTCTTTTCTACTGACACGCTTCTCTCCTATCGCCTTGGCCCTGCATTGTTGATCCAGCCGCCCTCGACCATATCAAGAATTGGGCGGGATAGGACGATCCTAATCAGAGTCTTAGACGTACCCTGAACCGGAGATTCGAAACTTTATGCGCCACCCCGTTTTGCTACTTGTCATTCTGTCCCTCTTCATGTCCGCCCCAGTGTATGCAGGACATCATGAAACGGGTGAATCTGGAGCGAAAAGCGCAGCGACCGAGACAAACGGTGGCTCTAAGGGGGAGCGAGCCGCTTCCCCAGGCAGATCTGCCCCCGCCCGGAATGGTGAGGCGTCACCCGCGCCGGTGGGAAGCGCGATGCCCGCGAAGCCGATGAAGGAATTCTTGAAGCGGCCTCGAGCAGCTACCTACCAAGCGCCGGAGACCTTCAAAGTCCGATTCGAAACGACCAAAGGCGACTTCGTTATCCAGGTCACCCGCGCCTGGGCACCGAACGGGGTCGATCGATTCTATAACCTAACACGATTCGGATACTGGGATGATGTTGCGTTCTTTCGCGTCATTGACGGATTCATGATTCAGTTCGGAATACACGGTGATCCCTCCGTCATGCGAAATTGGAAACAAGCGAACGTCATCGACGACCCGGTCATCCAGTCGAATTCCCGCGGATATTTGTCTTTCGCAAAAACGAGCCGACCGAATTCACGCACGACCCAGCTCTTCATCAATCTCGGCGACAATTCACGGCTGGACAAAGACGGCTTCGCACCCTTTGCCCAGGTCATCCAGGGAATGGACATCGTCGACCAGATCTACAAAGTCGGAGAAGCGGCGCCGAGCGGCCCCGGCCCCTCCCAGCGACGAATTCAGATCTCGGGGAATGACTACCTCAAAAAGAATTTTCCAAAGATCGACTACATCAACCGCGCCTGGTTCACGGAGTAGGCAGCGGCGACTGAACGATCTCGGCGAAGAAAAGCCATACCCAGAAAGTTCACCTCAAGCGTCTGGGACTTCTTGCATTGAGCCCGTGGCTAGGCACCGCCGCCGATCGTTCCTCTACTGATCCCGGCCACATCGTAATTTTTCAGGCGAACGATCCAGCATTCAAACTGACCCGATTGGACGGGTCGAAGATTGGTCTCATTCAGCGTATTCGGGATCGATTTCTACTAAGCTGGATGGAATGTCCAACTCCGCCGATGCCTTCCGACTGACCCGACCTTACGCAACCGCCGTCTATCGCTCTGCCCTCTGGCAGCTCGCCAATACACTCGCGCTTTACGCGTGCACGATCGCACTGATGTTCTGGACCGTGACGACCCCGGGTATCCCTTATGTCGCGACCCTCGCGCTCTCGCTTGTCGCGTCCGTCGGCTACATGCGGCTCTTCATGATCGGCCATGACACCTCTCATGATTCGTTCATGCCTAAGAAATGGGAGAACGTCGTCGTCGGAAATCTGATGGGCGTTCTCACTAACACGCCGGTGGCCTATTGGGGGCGGCAGCATCATCTCCACCACCAAGGCAACGGTAATCTCGATAAGCGCGGAGACGGCGATGTCCAAATGATGACGGTCGAAGAGTTTCGCACCGCATCCGTCGGCCAGCGCATCGGGTACCGCGTGTACCGAAACCCCTTCTTTCTTTTCTTCGTCGCCGCCCCAGTGCACTTCGTTGTTCTCCAGCGATATCCCTTTGGGCATCAATCCAAGGCCCTTTCGGGCTGGCGGTCGGTGCTTGGTACGGATCTAGGAATTCTGCTCTACTACGGTGCCTTGATCGCGGCTTTCGGATGGAGCGCATTCCTGCAGGTCTATGTCCCCGTCGTCTGGCTATCCGCGGCCGGCGCCGTCTGGCTCTTCTATGTGCAGCATCAGTACGAGGGCACGTATTTTGAGCGACAGTCGGGATGGCGATACCAGGACGCCGCGCTCGAAGGCAGTTCCTTCTACAATATCGGCCCCTTCCTTCATTGGTGCTGCGCGAATATCGGCTACCACCATATTCATCACCTCAATCCGAAGGTCCCAAACTATCGGCTGCCTACGTGCCACGCCGAGACCCCCGACCTCCGTGAACCGGCCTACGTCTTGTCCCTCCGCGAGAGCATATCGACAGCAACCCTCGCACTCTGGGACGAAGACCGGCAAAAGCTCGTCAGTTTCAAAGAAGCCGGTGTCACGTTAGGCGAGCCCTTGCAGATGCCCCCCGACTCGATCCTCACCGACCGCGAAGTCGGTACCTGACGTCGAGCCTCCGGCCGACGCCGAATCCCTCGTGGATGCCATGGAAGTCACACCCACGCTGCTGGCGTCCGCTGAAATTTCTGCGGGTTTGCTTGGCTTCGCCGCGATCGTGTCCGTTTTTCGTGGCGATCTGACAGCCCGGCTTCCCTAAGGCCGGCTTTGAGTCGGGCTAATTATGGCCGGGATCGAGGTGACTCGAATCTCGATCTAGGGACAGAAAATCCAGCTTAAGCTGGGCATTTCAAATCATATTCCCACTCTCGTGACGTTTCTTCTACTCCTGGCAATCGTCGTCCTCATGGGCATCCTAAATCTCGGCTTCCAAGCGCCCCCCGCTTTCTAGCGAAACCTCACGGGGCTGATCGCCCTCCCGATCGCTCCCATGCGGCGGAACCGATCGTCCATCCCGCGATCGCAGTACGACTTCAGCACGGGCGACAACATCTCTCCAGCATCCCCACTCTCCGGGCGCCAGGACTATTCGCGTAATCCTCAGGAACCTAAAATAGACACCTGCCCAAACGGACGAAAACGCGACACAATCACACCTCCACTTTTTCCCGACGCGCAACGACGCGTCGGCGAGTTGGAGGCGGCCATGGGCTTCCCAGACGACATCGGCATCATCGACCTCGGCATCGGCTTTCCGTACACGGACGTCGAAAAGAAAAAAGCCGCCTATCAGTTCATGCGGCCGCTCTACAAGGATCAGGCTTCGCTCGAAGAGATGGAATTTCCCGCGGAGTACATGTTCAAGAACGTGCCCGACGTGGTCTCCCCCGACATCGACCCGATCGAGTGGACCCTTCTCGAGATGGACAAATGGGGCGTTCAAGTCGGTATGTGCGGCATGAGCGAAGACGGCATCGAAGCGAAGCGCCGGTACCCGGATCGTTTCATGCTGACCATGGAGCTTAAGAACACGAACGACGTGATCGGCTCTGTGCGTTCGATCAAAGAAGCCAAGGCCGAACATGACATCGTCGCCGTCGGCTGCTTCCCGTGCGGACAATTTCCGCAGGTCCCGATCAACGATCCGAAGATGTACCCCGTCTATGCAACCTGCGTCGAAGAGGATATTCCACTCTTCATGAACGCGGGCATCGTAGGCCCGCGCATGCCTAGCTACCCCCAGCATGTCGAGCATCTCGACCGTGTTTGTTACGACTTCCCGGAACTCACGCTTGTCACGCGCCACGGCTGCGAGCCATGGGAAAAGCTCGCCATGAAACTCATGCTGAAATGGCCTGGACTGCACTACTGCACAAGCGCCTTCGCGCCGAAGCACTATCCCGAGGATATTGTGAAGTATGCGAATACGCGCGGCGCAGAGAAGATTCTGTACTGCGGCTATTTCCCTGCCGGCATTTCTCTCGAGCGACAGTTCACGGAGATGCGTGAATTCAATCCCTTCAAGGACACCGTCTGGCCGAAGTTCCTGCGCGAGAATGCGATTCGCGTCCTGAAGCTGGACCAGAAGCTCGGACTCTCCTGAGGAGACTCGCCAGGCGGCGTATTTTCGTTAGGCCGAGGTTATCAATCCAGATGGGAGACAAGCTATGTCGACGGCGTACGACCATTTCTCGGCCCGACGCATCAGTGCCGTGGGCGCGGAGATCTCAGGGATCGACGTCGGGAAGCCGCTGGCCCCGGGCGCCCTCGAGGAATTGCGACACGCGCTTGCTGCAAACGAAGTGCTCTTCTTTCAAGAGCAGAGCTTCGATGCCGAAGGCCAACTGAAGCTGGCCCGCGGCTTCGGTGAAATCTCGCTCTATCCGATCGAGGCGCTCTTCGGCGCCGCCGAACCGGGCCTTCAGGTCATCGTCGATGACGCGGACAACCCACCAGAAGTCGACCTGTGGCATACCGACGTCTCTTGGCTTCCGCGCCCGCCGAGTGCGGCATTCCTGAGCTGCCTCGAACCACCCGCCTACGGCGGCGATACAATGTGGTCATCGACAAGCTTGGCCTACGAAGCGCTTTCGTCCTCTATGCAGGGCTTGCTCAGTGGCCTTGAGTGCATCCATTCATGTCACGGCGATTTCGTCGAGATCGCCACTCGCAAGAGTGGCATCCCCGAGCTAGGCGATCGTATTCGAAAAGCCTATCCCGAGCAGAGCCACCCGCTCGTACGCACCCATCCCGAAAGTGGAAGGCGAAGCCTCTTTGTCACTGACCGCGGCGTTATGCGATGCATCGCGGGTCTCCCGAAGAGCGAAAGCGATTCGCTCCTCGACTTCCTAGATGCCCATGTCGCCGAACCACGTTTTCAGGTGCGCTGGCGATGGGGCCTCAGCCAGCTCGCCATTTGGGATGAGCGGACAACGCTCCACCGTGGCGTCTCGGATCACTATCCGCTTCGCCGGGTCATCCGTCGATGCACGATCGACGGCGAAGTTCCGTTCTTCGACCCCGATCGAATAGAGGATCCATCTTATGCGCGTGCCGAAGCCCTCTAGCCAAACCGCGCCCCGCGCTTCGGAGAAGCAGTTAGGCAACATGCCTTCCCTCAGGACCCAAGCTTGAAGACCTTCATTCAGCGCCTGCTCGTTCTTTGCGCGATCCTCCTGATCACATTCCCCGTCCTCGCATTCGCTGGATTTCGACTTTGGCTCGCGCAGCAACCCGAAGACTTCCGCGCACAAATCGAACAGTATTCGACCGTCGAATTTTTGGGCCTTGTGAAGAATGCGGCCTTCCCGTCTCCGGTCATCGATCGAGCCGGTTTCGATCGCCGTCCGCATCTTGGCCGGGGGCACTCTCCGTGGGTGATGCGAAGCAGCCTAGACGGTCGTCCTAGAATTCTTGCGGTCGCGCTCGCCCCCGAGCTATGGCTCGCCTACAGCACCGAGACGGCGTCGATCCATCAATTCTGGAATGGTGACATTGACTACACAGGCCCCGTCTACGATGCCCGTCATGGTCGGGAGCCGACAAGTCGCGGAAGCGCTTACCTGCGTGCTCCTTTGGAAACCGCCTGGCGAATCCAGCAAGAAGGAGAATGGAAGCCCGCGGAGATTCAGTGGCGAGGACACGGTTTCTCGCCAGACGGCAATGCGCTTTGGATTCGCTTCGACGTATTCGCTCCCGACGGACCGAAACGAACGATCACAGAATGGCCCGAACGAGAAATTGCAGTCGAACTCCCCGGCGCCACGCTAACCCGGCGATTCGAAATCACAGATGGGCCTCCTATCGCGCTCATCGTGAATGACGCAACCCTCACCCCCGCCACGACAACGGGCCTAACGAAGCGAGACGACCTCTACATCTTCTCGACTCACATTCAGACCGCGTCAATCCGTAGGAACTTCGCCGGCGCGATGATCGACTTAGCGCCGCCCGATCAGGTCACTTACGACGCCTCCCCCTTCGCCGACTACGACTGCAGCACCTGTCACAGCACCCGAGAGCGGATAGTCGGTCCGGCTTGGAGCGAAGTCGCCCTCCGCAACCGGGTCCAATCGAGACATCGCAACGAAGATGCTCGCCATACGCATTCGCGAAGGCAGCAAAGGTCGCTGGGGCGGGGCAGAGATGCCGGCCCATCCTGACATTTCGCTCGCTGTGGCCGCGACCCTCGCGAGGAGCATCCTCGATACCCCTCCGGCAGATGCCCCCACGAGCCCCACGAAGACCGATGGCGCCGAGGCGACTTGGAGCTTCCGCGGAGACTCCTTGGCTCCTCCGGAATCACTACACCCGAGCCTCCGGTCCCACGAAATCAAATCCCCCGACTTCACCCCTCTGGTGGGCGGGCTCGCCTGGCTTCCGGACGGGCGTCTCGGCGTGTCGACTTGGGATCCCGACGGCGCGGTCTTCGCCATCGATGGCTGGGCAGACCTGAAAGCGTCCCCGAGCATCGTTCGAATAGCAGAAGGTCTCCACGAGCCGCTCGGGCTCGCGGTCGTCGACGACGGCATCTACGTCATGCAAAAGCACGAGGTGACTCGCCTCCTCGATCACAACGGAGACGATTGGATCGATGAGTACCGAACCGTCGCGAACGATTGGCCCGTCACGTCCAACTTTCACGAATTTGGCTTCGGTCTAGAAGCCTGGGACGGAGCACTCTACGGCTCCCTTTCGGCCTGTGTCCTAAACGGCGGCAAGAGCTGCCGTGAACAGACCTCGTCGCGGGGTCGCGTTTTTCGCTTGGCGCTCGACGAAGATGAGAATCGACCTAACGCGATCGAGTATCTCGCCTCGGGCTTTCGCACGCCCAATGGCCTCGGCTTCTCGCCAGACGGGGAACTCTTCGTGACCGACAATCAGGGCGACTGGTTACCTTCGAGCAAACTCATTCATGTCGAAAAAGGTCGGCACTACGGATGGCGCGGACCCGGCGTCGAGATCCCCGACGAAGAAGTCTCGCCCCCAGCACTCTGGCTGCCTCAAAGTGAAATCGGCAACTCCCCAACCGAGCCCCTCTTCCTCACCCGAGGCCCCTACGAGGGACAGGTCATCTTCGGCGACATCTACAATGGTGGCCTTAAGCGTGCCGCTCTCGAACGAATCGACGATACTATGCAAGGAGCCGCATTCCACTTTTCTGGTGGACTCTTAGGCCCTGTCAATCGCCTGCTCGCGAAGCCCGAGGGCGACGGCTTCGTCGTCGGCCAGGTCGGCAGCCATGGCAATTGGGGCGAACCGGACAAACGCCATTTCGGGATCGAAGTCGTCGACATGGGCGAAGACAAAGCCTTCGAGCCCCTCCGTATGTCGATCCGGTCGGACGGTTTTGAGATCGAATTCACAAGGCCTCTCGCAAAGGGTTTTGAACTCGCGGGTTCGGACATCGTCTTGCGCGATTGGTTCTATATCCCGTCCCAGATCTACGGCGGACCCAAATACGATCTCCGAGATCTCCCAATTACGCATGTGCGGCTTTCCGAAGATAGGAAGCAGCTCCGCCTCGTTGTGCCAGACCTGAAAATGGATCGCATCGTCTACCTGCGACTCCCCGAGTCCATTCGGTCCGAATCGGGAGAGACGCTCTGGGTTCGTGAGGCCTGGTACACCGTCAACGCCATTCCGCCTAACGATGTCTCCTCGGACCTGAATGACGAACTGCCTGCGACTGCCAACCAGCTCAGCGACGAGGAGCGAAACTCCGGTTGGCGCCTGCTATTTAATGGCAATAACTTCGAAGGGTGGAAAATTTACGGCGCCAAGGACGATGCGACCCTGTATTGGGAGATCGACGACGAAGCGTTTCACTTCACGCGGGATGTTTCGTTCGCGGGTCTTATCTGGAACCACATCAATCCCTTTACGCCGGGCGCGATCGATCTCATGACCCGCGAAAAATTCAGCGACTTCGAACTCGCGATCGATTGGCGCATCTCTGCTGGCGGCAATAGCGGCATCTTCTACCTGGTCCCCAACGAGGAGAGTTCGCTCTCCTGGGATTATGCAGTCGAGATGCAGGTCTTGGATGACGACGCACATCCCGATGGTCAGATCGATTTGCATCGCGCGGGCGATCTATACGATCTGCAATCCTTAGCGCAGGCTGCGGCGCGACCAGTAGGTGAATGGAATACCGCGCGTATCCGAGTCGAAGGCGAACGCCTGCAGCATTGGCTGAATGACGTCCCCCTCGCCGACATCGTACGCGGCAGCTCAGCCTGGGACGAAGCCATAGCCGCGAGCAAATTCGATGGCACCGAAGGATTCGGACGCGCCCGGTCGGGCCACATCGTGTTGCAAGACCACGGCGACCCCGTTTGGTTTCGGAACATCAAGATTCGCGAGATCGGAAAATAGCAGCCTCCGATAGACGTTGTGACCGTTTGTGAGCTCTGTCATTTCCGGTGCGAACGAGCCACTTAGTATCGAAAGAAGGTCGAAGCGAAGAAGAAGTAGGCCCAGCCTGGTCGCGGGGCCGAGTTCGCTAGACTGGTGGCCCACTATGCAAGCACACTCACCCTCGATCACGACACCCACTCTCGACCTGGTCATTACCGGGGGCCTATCGATCTTCGCGATGGGAGGACTTCTGCTTTGGTCGGCAGTTTGGGACGGGTCCCTCGACTTCGTGGATGGCGACTGGATTGTGTTGATGGTGCTCATCAATGCGACCCATTTCATGGCGTCCTACCGGCTCCTCTACGTCTCTCGTGAAGAGGTGTTGGCCAATCGCTGGTCCGCAATCTTTGTCCCGGCCGGGCTGCTAGGCCTCCTCGCTATCGCGGCAGTAGGTTTCGCCCGCAACGAAATCATCCAGAATCTCGTCTTCGCGAGCTCCGTCTATCTGGCCTGGCACTACACGGGTCAGGCCTGGGGCATGGTCTCCGCCTTCAGTCGGATTCTTGGCGTCGAGTTCACCCAAATCGAGCGTTATGCGATTCGCGGCGGCCTGCGGGTCCTGCTCGCGCTGCACGTGCTCTTTTCGCTATCCGGTCGGCTTCCACCTGCAGAGTGGATCGAGCCCGCCCGCTATATCGCCGCCTACGGGGTCGTTTTCCAAGGGGTTGTCGGCATGGCCGTACTCAGCCTCTTCGCGGGGGGCTGGGCCTTTGTCTCCGCCGCACGACGGGGGCAGAGCATGTCCCCTCGCATCATCTTCCCCTGGCTCGCACTCTATATCTGGTATCCGTTCTGGTATTTCGTCCCGGGCGGATTTCTCTGGGTGCAGATCTCGCATGCGCTGCAATACCTAACGTTCCCTCTGCGGATCGAAGCGAATCGATATTCAGCGTCAGCGGCTAACGCGCGCACGCCCTCGCAGATTGGCCGCCATGTAGCGCTCACCTTCGCTGGGATCGCTCTGGCCGGCGGGGTATTTCTTCACGGACCGCCACTCGCAGCTATGGCCCTCGGTGAAGGCTGGTATTCGAACGATACGGCACGCGTTCTGTTTCAGGGATTCATCTCCTGCGTCGCGATTCATCACTACTTCATCGACGGTGCAATCTGGAAGCTCAGCAACCCAAAGGTGCGGGGCGAACTCTTCAGCCATCTTCGCTAGCCCATAAACCCAATCATTCCAGAACTCGAGGGACCCCCATGAATATCAAAGGCGAACCGGCACTCGTCGGCAAACACTGCGGCTCGAGCGTCTACACCATCGATAAAGAGACTGTCGCCTTTTATCAAAGTGCTCTCGGTGACGAACATCCGCTTCATGAGCGTTATGCGCCGCCGCTGCTTCATCATTCTGAATGCTACGAGTTTGTCGGCGACTGGTATCTCGCGAATCTCTTCGGAAACCTCCACGGCCAGCAGGACTGGTCGATGTTCGCACCGATCCCCATAGGCTCTCGCGTCCGGACACGATCCACGATCATCGACCGTTATTCACGGCGCGGTCGCGATTGGGTTGTCAATGAAACAGACCTCATGAGCGCCGAACCCGGCGAAGAGGGAAAGCTGCTCGTGCGCGGCCGCACCTTTCAGTCCTTCCTTCCTCCGAAGGATGATCAGGAGGTCGGAGGATTCGTTGTCGACGAAAAGAGTGCCGCCAAGAAGCCCCCTCGACCGCCCTTCCCGACCACCGAAGGCCCCGACCTAGGCTCCGTCGAGAAAGTCATCGACGATCGACGCTGTTGGATGTTCTCAGGACCGGCCAAGAACTATCACACGGACCGAGAAGAGGCGAAGAAGCTTGGCTTCCCGACCATCGTCGTCCAAGGCATGATGTCTACCTGCTTCGTCTCCCAAGTCATGCAGGATCACTTCGGAATGGGCTGGCTCGCAGGCGGGCGGATGTCCGTCAAGCTCACCAACGTTCTTTGGGTCGATGAAACCGTGACGGCCCGCGCCCGCGTGCGGGACGAAACTCGCGAAGGCACCGAGACCCGTGTCCATTGTGATGTATGGGTCGAAAAGACCGATGGCACCCGCGTGATTTTAGGGGACGCCTCAGCAATCAAGGATTCGGACTAACAACTCGCGATCCCATCCGGCCCAAACTCAATCACATTTTGCGCAAGGTCTTCCATCCAAAGACGAGTATGCAGGAGAGCAGGATCGTCGGAATCGCTCCAAAGATGCCAACCGCAACCTGATCGCCGAGCTGGTCTGCCAGGCCACCTACTATAAACCCACCCACGAAGCCAAGCTGAGCGAGGGTGAACACCATGCTCAATACACGGCCCCGCATTTCCTCGGGGACCGCGAGCTGGAACCCGATCAGGGCGCAGATATGCCACGCCTGTCCGGAAATGCCGAGCCAGAACTCGACTGCCAGGATGTATTCGAACGAGAACGCGAAGGAATACATCAGGACGCCGATCGCGTAGAGCAGCATCGTCCCCGTGATCAGCACGCCGAAATTTCGACTCGGCGGCCGCAGTGTCAGGAAAAGAGCCGCGAGCATAGTGCCGCCTCCGTGAAACACGGACATCATGCCGAACGCATCCGCACCCGCCCCAAAGACGTGCCGAGCATAGATCACTCGCATCGGGCTGATCGCTCCGTTGAAGAGCGCCATCGCACAGGCCGCGAGCGCCAATAGCAGATGCGGGCGTGCCCTAACATACGCGAGCCCCTCAA
>Ga0115005_10003834_pt1 | contig 12035 bp, 10 predicted proteins | sample ArcOceMetagenome_FD_87163 | JGI IMG/M metagenome (GOLD analysis project Ga0115005, IMG submission 87163) | Marine eukaryotic phytoplankton communities from Arctic Ocean - Arctic Ocean - Greenland ARC118M Metagenome | ecosystem: Environmental > Aquatic > Marine > Oceanic | place: Arctic Ocean...
AATATTAAGCTTTAAAATTGAATCTAATTGTGTTTGTGTCGGGCGCAAATTAGCATGGTCAGAACCATGTGACGTTTGTGTGTACCCGTTAAAAGAAATGAGAAATAAGATAAGCATCGCTAGTTTCGATTTCTTTATTTTAATTTTATCAAGCTGACGTCGTAAGGATTCCATGCGTGCATGCTTTGACAATAAAATGGCCATCAAACCAAAATATAATAAATAGTAACCTAGGTAGGTGAACCAAGTTCCCCAATAATCATGATTTACAGATAAAATCGTTCCCTTCTCGTCAGGGTCAAAAGACGATTGGAAAAATTTATAGCCGCGGTGGTTTAGTATATTATTCATGTAAATGTGAAAATCAAAATCGTCATTTTCAGCATCTAACACACTGACTTTACTTTCAAATGAGGCATAGCTCTTTTCGGTTCCAGGATAGCGCTCTGCAATAAAATCGTTTAATTTAACTTCAAATGGAAGCTCTAGAAGTTTAGACCCAAATTTAAATGCAAATTCTAGTCCACCAACTTCAATTTGTTTAAACGGATTGTTAGCCCCCTTACCACCAAGTAACCTAACTATTTTCGTCTCGCCGTTAGCCGTTACTTTTAAGGCTATTCCGTCTTCATCTCCTTTAAGTAATTTCGACTTTTTAACAATATCAAATTCCCCTTTAATTACTGGTTTTGGAAATACAATAGCTTGATTTCCGATAATGTAACGGGAGCGTAAAACTAAAGTTTGAATACTATCTTTTACCAAACGGCCTTGAAAACGCGTTGCCATAGTCATATATTCACCCTCGTATGGCGACTGTATTGTTAAATCGTTTTCAGAATAGGTAATATTAATAGCTCCATCAGTCGGTTTATTAAGTGCATAGAGTACGTTATGAATACTACTAACCTGCCCTAGTTTAAGAAAGTGATTGTGAGGCGCTCCATCGCCTGCTTCGACAATCTTTAAATAGTACTCTCCATCTTCGGAAGGGATAATATCCTCTTCAGCACCTTCAATAAAATCAAATAACTCCACAGAAATTTCAGAATTACTATAGGTTGTATTAAGTGTGTATTTATTTAAAAGTCGTGGAGAAAAGTCTACTTCATCTTCTTCAACACGGCGTACAAGTTGTCCATTGATTTCAAAATCGCCATCAATATAAGTTGTTAAATATGTTTTCTGGGACAAGAAGGTGTTTTCTGTAGCGCCTTCACGGATCGCCATCATCCCTTCAAAACCATGATAGCGAGTAATAAATGCCCCTAAAAGTATAAATATAAAAGAAAGGTGAAGGGTTAAAGTGGCCCATTTTTCTTTTCTTAATAATCGGTATCTAAAAATATTCCCTGCAAAATTAATAATAAACACACACATAATTGCTTCAAACCACCAAGCGTTGTATATAAGTGTTCTGGAATAGGGCGTTGGGGATGTGCTTTGCCCTACGTCCATAAACGTTCCAACAGCCATGGCTGCTGCAAAAACAATGAAAAGTATTCCTGTTAAACGGTTTGAAAAAAGTAGATTGGTTAATTTTTTTAGCATGCTAAAACATTCTCAATTAATTGAAATGCAAATGTACTTATTATAATAAGAAAAGTCATTTATGTTAATCGGTTTTAACAGATATTTAAATAAAATAAAGGCATTGCTTTGGTTAAACTTTCAAATGACAGATTACTTGTTTATTTTAGCTAAATGATATCAGTCGTTGTTATAGGAGCTGGAAATGTAGGGTCTCATTTAGTGAAGGCCTTTCAATCTGCAGAAAAGGTAAATTTAGTACAATGGTACAGTCGAGACAAGATGTCGATTAAGGCACCAACTAAAGGCATTGAACTCTGTAACGACTTAAAAGATCTCAAAAGTGCAGATATCTATATTATTGCAGTAACTGATAAAGCAATTGAAGCGCTTTCTAAACAATTACCTTTCGAAAATCGATTGGTAGTCCATACTTCTGGTAGCGTAGCACTCAAAAAGCTGGACATGAAACACAAAAGAGGTGTTTTTTATCCACTTCAAACCTTTTCTAAGACCTCCGATCTGGAGTTCTCAGAAGTTCCCTTTTGCATTGAAACAATGAACAAGGAAGATTCTGTTCAGCTTAAAACTCTTGCAACCTACATGGGAAGTCCATCATACATGATCAATACAGAACAACGACAAGCCTTACACTTATCAGCCGTGTTTATCAATAACTTTTCAAATCAAATGTATCGTATTGCCCACGAGCTTAGTGATTATAAAAGTGTTAACTTTGATGTATTAAAGCCCTTAATTCTAGAAACTGCAAAAAAAGTGCAGTTTACGTCTCCATACAATGCACAAACAGGACCTGCTAAACGAAATGACCAAGTAACCATTAATCACCATTTAAGAACCTTAGAAAGCCACCCGGACTATCAATTATTATATAAAAAACTTACAAATTCAATAAAAACGACTCATGGACTCAAAAAGCTATAAAGAATATCTAGAAGACATTACGGCATTTATTTTTGATGTTGACGGCGTATTAACCGACAGCTCGGTTTTAGTAACCAGTGAAGGTGAAATGCTAAGAAAAATGAGCACTAGAGATGGTTTTGCTCTAAAAACAGCCGTAGATGCTGGTTTTTTAATTTGTATTATTTCCGGAGGTAAAAATGAAGGAGTCAGAAAACGGCTTAAAGGATTAGGGGTTCAAGAAATTAGTTTAGGATCGCATGATAAAGTCGTTAATTTGAATGCTCTTTTTGCAAAACACCAGCTAAATCCTGAAAATGTGGTATATATGGGAGATGATATTCCAGACATACCCCCTATGAAACTTGTGGGACTCCCCGCCTGCCCTCAAGATGCTGTACCTGAAGTGAAAGCCGTTTCTAAATATATTTCACATAAGAATGGGGGCAACGGATCCGTACGTGATATTATAGAACAAGTTTTAAAAGTGCAAGGACATTGGATGAAAGGATTTGATGCACAATATGATTAAACTATGACTATGCTCACAGATATTTTAAAAAATAAACGCCTCATTTTAGCGTCTTCGTCACCAAGAAGGCAGGAGCTTATCAAAGGGTTAGGATTAGAAGTTGAGATACGGATTAAGCCGGTCAAAGAAGAATATCCAGAAAGGTTAAGGCATTTTGAAATACCTGATTATTTAGCACAGCTTAAATCAATGCCGTTTGAAGACACTCTCGCTACTAACGACATTCTTATTACTAGTGACACTATTGTTTGGTTTGAGAATTCTGCATTAGGCAAACCAAAAGACGCGAAGGATGCCTTTCAAATGCTAAAATCCTTGAGTGGACAGACCCATGAAGTAATTACGTCAGTATGCTTCAAATCAATTGGAAAAGAGAAAACTATTAATTCCATTACCAAAGTAACTTTTAAACAACTAAGTGATTCAGAAATTAATTACTACATCAAGAATTTCAAAGTGTTTGACAAAGCTGGTTCTTACGGCATTCAAGACTGGATTGGTCAAGTTGCTGTAACAAAGATAGAAGGCTCGTATTTTAATGTTATGGGGTTTCCAATGGACAAAATTTACAACACTTTACTTACATTCTAAGAAGAACTCAAGGGCCCGTTTTTCATTATAATAAAAATCATTCAGTCTGATAAACCCAACATGTCCTCCTTTAGAAGGAGTCTCTAAATGTAAATAGGGGTTTTCTTTAGCTTCCTTATATGGAAAACAGTCTTTGGATAAAAAAGAATCATTCAATGCATTTAAAACAAGAACAGGGGTTTTAATAGTTTTCAAAAACTGAAGACTACTCGCTTTTTTATAATAATCTTGCGCATTTTTAAATCCGTGCGCACGAGATGTATAAACTTCGTCAAAATCATTAAGAGTGAAAATAGATCTGACTTGAGATTTCGTAATTAAATCCGGATACTGTTTTTGTTTTAACTTTAATCGTTTTAGTAACCCCCATAAAAAATTAATTTGGTAAGGTAGATTTCTGACCTCATGAAGTGCTTTTGCAGACCCCGATAAGTCACAGGGAGCAGAAACAGCCATTCCTCCTTTTACTTGCGAAGGGATATCATTACCTTCCCCAAAGTATTTTAAGAGCATATTTGCTCCAAGGCTTATCCCTTTTATGAAAATTGAATCGTACTTGTCAAGTGAAATAACATGCTTAACAACATCATCCAAATCTTCTGACATTCCTAAATGATAAGAGGAGTAGTTTAGATTTAGTTCGCCACTACAGCAACGGAAATTTACGCAAATGGCATCTATATTGTTTTTATTAAACAACAAAGCTGGCCCTGTTATATACGGACGTTGCCCATGCCCTTCCATTCCGTGAAGTAATATGACAACAGATTTTGATGGCTTTTCCCCATAACTCCAATCTAAATCTATAAAATCATCATCTCTAAGAGTAATCCGTTCTCTAAATTGATTTATTTTCAAGCGCCTAATGAGGCCCGAATATACAGTGGCTATGAACCCATTTCTAAACAGGAAAGAAGGCTTAAAATGACTAGTGACTATTGGCATTGTCTTCTATTGAGATTTTCACAAACTTAGTTGTCTTATTGGTTGGTATAAATCGGTTATCCGCACGCATTCCTAAAACCCATACAACCTGATTATCACTACATAATAAGAGGGCATTTTCCTTATCTAATAATGACATTTTTTCGTCTTTAAAAAACTTACTCAACTTCTTTTTACCTGTCATGCCACTCGGATAAAAATGATCACCCTCCTTACATGAACGTACTGTTAGAGGGAATTTAAGAGACTCTGTATCTAAAAGTAGTGATTCGCGTGATGTAGTTGAATTGGAATTAGTTGATTCTATTTTTAAAGCGATGCTATGAGAAGGGATTCTAAACAACGATTCTGAACTGTCAATAGAAACATCTACTTCTATTGGAGCTTCCAACTTACATAAAATCAAATGAGATCTATTTTTAATAAGACGGTGGGATGTAGATGAAATTTGTTTTCCCGACTGTGCGCCCAAAAGAAAAGTAATCTCATTCCAATCTGTAAAACCATAAGGCTTTAAAAGAAGATACATATAGGCCTTTGGGTTATTTAAGGTCTGTATCTGGTTTATGTCGTATAAAATTTGATCTTCACTAACAGAAACTATAACCCGATCTTCAATTTCAAAAATATAATCTTCTAATACAGATTGTGATTCATTTAAATATTCTTGAGTTTTCTTAAAACTATCAATAAATGATGGATTAATTTCTTTTAAAAGTGGAATTATTGAGTGCCGTAAGTTATTGCGTAAATAAGTTGTTTTATTATTGGAACTATCTTCGCGCCATTTTAAATTTTGTGTGGTTGCGAAATTTAAAATCTCATGCCTTGTAAACTCCAAAATAGGACGAACAATAGATCCATTTATTGTCGGAATTCCAGTAAGTCCTTCAAGACCTGTTCCTCGAGATAAATTAATTAGAAATGTCTCTAAATTATCGTCTGCATGATGAGCTGTTAACACAAAATCAAACCCATGCTCTTCTTGCAGCGATTCAAACCATTCATATCGTAGTTGGCGTGCAGCCATTTGAATTGATTGTTTTGTAGATCTAGCGTAGCTATCTGTTTCAAAAGAAGTTGTAAATAACTCTATGCTGTGGGTTTTAGAATAGGATTTAATAAGATCTTCATCCCCATTACTTTCAATTCCTCTTAATTTAAAATTGCAATGCGCTAAAGAAATATTCAGATCTAATTTTTTGCACAAGTCAACCAACACCATACTATCCAAGCCCCCAGAAACAGCCACCAATAAGTGAGACTCATTTAAAAATGAGAACTTTGCTTGTAAAAGGTTTTGAAAGGTTTTAAGCATTCAACAAAATTACAAATTAATTCTCCAATACACTACGCATGGCTTTAGCTTTCACAAGACATTCTTCATATTCTTTCTCTGGGGTGCTTTTAGATGTAATAGCACTTCCCACTGAAAATGAAACATAGGAATTAGATGCATTATATAAAATACTTCTAATAACGACATTAAAATCGAAATCTCCTTGCGGAGAAAAATATCCTACAGCGCCTGAATAAACACCTCTTTTGGTCTCTTCAAGTTCTTCAATAATAGTCATCGCTGATATTTTAGGAGCTCCTGTCATACTTCCCATAGGAAAAGCAGCAGCTATTACACCCACCGCAGACACCGTTGGTAAAACTTCAGCTTCCACAGTTGATATCATATGATGAACTTGCTTAAAACTATGAATCTCGCATAGTTCTGTGACTTTTACGGTTCCTTTTTTAGCTATTTTAGATAAATCATTCCGAACTAAATCAACAATCATAATATTTTCACTTCGTTCTTTTTGATCATTTTTTAATGCAAATTTTAGATCTTCATCTTCATTACTATTGTCGGATCGTCTCGTTGTACCCTTGATTGGCTGAGAAGTAATGATACTCCCCTCTTTTTTAATAAAACGCTCAGGCGAAGAAGATAATAAAAATTGATTTCCATTTTTAAGGAAGGTTGCAAACGGCGTTTGCGAAATTGAATTAAGACTAAAATAAGTTTCCAAGGGGTTCAGCTGAGCTATTGCATAAAATTCTTGACAAAAATTAGCCTCATAAATATCGCCTCTTTTGATATGAGACAACATTGCAGTAACCTTTTCTATGTAAGAGGCTTTAGATACTCGAGATTCGATCTTAATATTATTAGAGACCTTCGATTCAGCCGTTTTAGAAAATGAGCTTATAGTGACTAAATCAGACTCAACCTCATCACAAATACAATTTAAATATTTAATAGTTACAGACTTGTCTTTAAATAAAAACAACTTTTTGGGTTGAAAGAAGTAAAGGTCTGGAAAATTTAGACCATCAAAATTTTCTGAACTTAGCGGCTCTATATCATTTTTCAAATCATATGAAAGATATCCAAAAATCCAATCTTTAGTCACTTCTTGATAATCTTTTAATTTTTCAAAACCATTTAAAGCATCGGTTTGAATACCTGTAAAAGCATCGACCGCCAAAACAGCATCATAGGTAGCATGAGAGTGCAAACGCTGGTTAGAATCAAGCCAAACAATTTCTTCATATTGTTGAGCCCAAGAAACTAACTGAGTTTTAAAATCTTTAGTATTAGTAAGTAATATTTCTTTGTGGTGTCGCACTAAATATAATTTAGAAAACAAAGTTAATCAGTTCTAAATAATAAATCGTCACTTTACAAGAATACCTTACCTTTGTGGCAAATTATTATCAATGTTATCTTTTGAAGACTTTAAACTGACAAACCCTTTAAGCAATGCGCTCAAAGATTTAGGATATACAGAACCAACTCCCATTCAGGAAGCTGCATTTAATGTGCTTTGTGCTGGAAAAGATGTGGTAGGAATAGCTCAAACTGGAACTGGAAAGACATTAGCCTATTCACTACCTATTATTAGAAACTTAGAGTATTCTACCCAAGAGAGCCCGAGAGTTCTTATAATGGTGCCTACTCGAGAACTAGTTGTTCAAGTTGTTGACTCATTAAAAGCACTCAATGTTTACACAAACAATAGAGTTTTAGGAGTCTATGGTGGCACAAATATTAACACACAAAAACAACAAATTTCAGAAGGAATTGATATCCTTGTGGCGACCCCTGGAAGGCTTTATGATTTAGCTTTAAGTAGGGTACTACAACTCAAAAACATTCAAAAACTAGTCATTGACGAAGTAGATGTGATGCTTGATTTAGGATTTAGACATCAACTTATAAATATTTTTGACCTTCTTCCTTCACGTCGACAAAACATTATGTTTTCAGCAACGATGACTTCTGAAGTAGATGCTTTAATAACTGATTTTTTCGTTAATCCAGAACGTATTTCCGTTGCACTTTCAGGAACACCTCTTGAAAATATTCTACAATTTCGATATGAAGTACCTAATTATTACACAAAAGTAAATTTAATTCGCTTTTTAATGAGTGATCGTGAAGCCTACTATCGTGTACTTATATTTGTATCAAATAAACGAATGGCTGACAGGCTATTTGATTCTTTGGAGGAAGTATTTCATGAAGAGTGTTGTGTGATTCATTCAAATAAGACACAAAATTATAGATTGAGAAGTATCGAGCAGTTTAGAAATGGTTTCAATAGAATCCTAGTATCAACTGATGTTATGGCTAGAGGTTTAGATATTGACGACGTCTCTCAAGTAATTAATTTTGATACCCCTGAATATCCAGAAAATTACATGCATCGAATTGGTAGAACTGGAAGAGCTAAAAGAAAAGGAACAAGTTTACTTTTATCTAAGCCCGATGAAGCAGATTACAAGAACGAGATTGAGGGATTAATGAAAATGGAAATTGAAACTTTAGAAATCCCTAAAAATGTTGAAATTTCTAAAGAACTAATTGAAGAAGAACGTCCACAGTTAAAAGAACATTACAATCCTCATAAAAGAACTTTTGAAGATGCACCAGGGCCAGCGTTTCATGAAAAGAGCGAAAAAAACCAAAAGGAAAACTTAGGTGGTTCTTATCAACGTATTATTGCTAAGAAATATAAGAAACCTCAAACGAGAGGAGACAAAAATTATAATAGACGGAACAAAAAGTAAATAGCATGTATTTATGTCTACAAGTTGTATATAATTTAAACCTCCAAATGGAGGTTTTTAGATACAAATGATTAGAAATCTATATGTGCAGTGCACGGTCTTCAGTTGCTGCCAAAGCGGCTTCTTTAATAGCTTCTGAAAAAGTTGGATGTGCATGAGACATTCTTGAAATATCCTCTGCAGATGCTCTAAACTCCATAGCAACTACAGCTTCGGAAATTAAATCCGCACAACGAGCTCCAATCATATGAACGCCTAAGATTTCATCGGTTATTTTGTCTGCAAGAATTTTTACAAAACCATCTAAATCCATACTGGCACGACTACGTCCTAATGCACGCATTGGAAATTGACCTGATTTATATCCAATACCTTCATCCTTAAGCTCATCTTCAGTTTTACCAACTGAAGCAACTTCAGGCCATGTATACACAACGCCAGGAATTAAGTTATAGTTAATATGTGGTTTTTGACCCGCAATACTTTCGGCAACAAATACGCCTTCTTCCTCCGCTTTATGAGCCAACATAGCTCCTTTTACAACATCGCCTATTGCATAAATATTTGAAGTTGAAGTCTGTAAATTACCGTTAACCTCTACCTGTCCTCTGTCTGTTAACTTAACTCCAGCAGATTCGGCATTTAATCCTGCAGTATAAGGGCTTCGTCCAACAGACACTAAACAATAATCTCCTTTAAACTCAATGAGTTCTCCTTTTTTGTTTTCGGCAGTAACCGAAATCTCATTTCCATTTCTTACAACAGAAGTTACCTTGTGAGACACGTTAATGTTAAATTTCTGTTTTCTAAATACTTTGTTTAGTTCTTTAGACAAGCTAGAGTCCATTGTTGGAATAATTCGATCCATATATTCAATTACTGTTACATCTGAACCAAGACGTTTATAAACTTGACCTAATTCTAATCCAATAACTCCCCCACCAATAATGATCAAATGTTTAGGAATCTCCTTTAATTTCAATGCTTCTGTAGAAGTAATTATACGTTCTTTATCAACTTTAGCAAAAGGCAAGGTAGTTGGTTTACTTCCAGTTGCTATAATACTATATTTAGCTTCTATTTCTTCGTTTGTATCTCCACTAATCTTGATATGAGTAGCATCTTTAAAAGCTCCCATTCCATGGTAAACATCAATTTTATTTTTAGTCATTAAGAAATCAATACCTACAGTAGTTTGATCAACAACAGCTTGCTTCCGTCCAATCATTTTTTCTAAGTTTACTTTGATTTCTCCAGGGATTTCAATTCCATGAGTCTCAAAATGCTTTACAGCATCGTCGTAGTGATGTGAAGAATCTAGTAATGCTTTACTAGGAATACATCCAACATTTAAACATGTACCGCCTAAAGTCGCATACTTTTCTATAATAGCTGTTTTCATTCCTAACTGAGCACAACGTATGGCAGCTACATAACCACCCGGTCCGGACCCTATGATAGCAACATCATATGATTTCATAATAGTATTATTTTTAATTGAATAACAAAAATACAAACATATATTCAATGGAAGAATAATTTTGTATCTAAATATTAACGGCAGTTGTATGTTTAACTTCGGAAATCACAAACATGCTATGTGTACTGCCAATATGGTCTATGTTTGTGAGTTTAGAGACCATGAATTTGCGAAACGACTCCATATTTTCTACATGCACTTTAAGCAAGTAGTCATAATCACCACTCAAGTGATAGGCTTCTAATACTTCATCTATATTGACTACTTCTTTTTCAAATTGATTTACAAGTTCTTGAGAATGTTTCACTAGTTTAATGTGGCAGAAAGCAACAAAAGCCCTTCCAATACTTTGCTTATTGACTAAAGCAACATACTTATCAATAATCCCTGCCTTTTCAAGTTTTTTAATCCGCTCATAAACAGCTGTCACAGACATCTCAAGTTTAGAAGATAATTCCTTATTAGTTTGTTTTGAATCCTCCTGAAGAAGGTTTAAAAGCTTAGTATCGATTGCGTCAAGTTTCATTTGAAAAAAAATTCCAATTATTAATGTATCTAGTAAAAATATAAATTAATTATCTATATATAAACTAATATTTAGTTTTATTTACTGCAAACCAATATAGTTGTTGTATTTAATTCTAAAATTAATCAAATTTGAAAAAACATAAAACTCACCAACATGGCTATTAAACCGGCAAATAAGATACAAGACTTACAATATTTTGGAGAATTTGGAGGGGTCAACCCGTCAATATCAGATGCGTCTACTTTCACTTTTAAGTCCGCAAAAACAATGTTTGATACGTTTGAAGGCAATGCAGATGGCTGTTATTTATATGCCAGGCACACCACCCCATCTAGCATGTACCTAGGAGAAGCGCTTGCTGCAATGGAAGGGACAGAAACAGCAAATGTTTCTGCTTCTGGAATGGGGTCAATTACTTCAGTTCTAATGCAATTATGTGCTGCTAATGATCACGTTGTTTCTAGCCGTACAATTTACGGAGGCACCTATGCCTTTCTGAAAAACTTTGCCCCTAGACTAAATATCTATACAAGCTTTGTTGACATTACAAATCTAAAAACTGTAGAAGCTGCAATTACAACTAAAACTACCGTGCTTTACTGTGAATCTGTAAGTAATCCGTTACTAGAAGTGGCAGATATCCCTGGCTTGGCAAAACTTGCTAAAAAATACAACTTAAAACTTGTTGTAGACAACACATTTTCACCACTGTCAATATCTCCGAAAGAGCTTGGAGCCGATATTGTAATACATAGTTTGACCAAATTCATTAATGGTTCTAGCGATACAGTTGGAGGTGTTGTTTGTGGAACACAAGAAATGATAGACAGCTTAAAAAGTGTGATTGATGGGGCTGCCATGTTATTTGGTGCTACTATGGATAGTCTTCGTGCTTCTTCCATCCTAAAAAACCTTAAAACACTTCACATACGAATCAAACAACATAGCTTAAATGCGATGTACTTGGCTCATAAATTTGAAAAAGATGGCGTGAAAACAGTCTATCCAGGGTTAAAATCACATCCCTCTCATACAATTTTCAAAAGTATGATGAATACTGAATATGGATTTGGAGGCATGATGACAATCGATGCGGGTAGCTTGGAAAAAGCGAATGCCTTAATGGAGTTAATGCAAAAAGAAAACTTAGGATACTTAGCTGTAAGCTTAGGGTTTTACAAAACCTTATTTAGCGCACCGGGGAGTTCTACTTCATCTGAGATCCCAGAAGAAGAACAAAAAGAAATGGGACTAACTGATGGGCTTATTCGGTTTTCAATTGGATTAGACAATGATATTGAACGCACTTACAATATGATGAAGGCCTGCATGAAAACTATTGGAGTGATTTCTTAAATTCCTTTAAGTCGAGTCCAAAAAGAGTTTAAAGATCCTCGGTTCACTTCGGGGGCATAAAACGGGGCCGCTTCCCAACG
>Ga0115005_10003835_pt1 | contig 12034 bp, 9 predicted proteins | sample ArcOceMetagenome_FD_87163 | JGI IMG/M metagenome (GOLD analysis project Ga0115005, IMG submission 87163) | Marine eukaryotic phytoplankton communities from Arctic Ocean - Arctic Ocean - Greenland ARC118M Metagenome | ecosystem: Environmental > Aquatic > Marine > Oceanic | place: Arctic Ocean...
CGTCAGACCCCTTGCAGTGTGAGTGTGCTCAACACAAATCTTATGAAATTATCTCGATAAATAATTGTTATTTACGATAGATAATAACAGTTTGAAGACCATTATTATACAAGAAAACTATGATATACAAACTTGAAAAACTAAACGGTGTGCGCCCCTGCAGTGGGAGTGTGCTCAACACAAATCTTGTGATATTATCTCGATAAATAATTGTTATTTACTATAGATGATAACTATGATATACAAAATTGAAAAACTAAACGGTGTGCGTCATTCCCATTTCCTCAGCTACTCGACCGCCGAACCTTCTCTGCAAGACATCCTCCTGATCACCAAAATTCTTGTCGCAAAGTCTCAAACGTTGACGGAAGGCCTCAATATCTCTCTCGATTTTGCCCTGAATAAACATCAATCCCATTATGAAATAAACGCATCCCATGGTAAACAACATGACGCTGGTTACCATAATGAAAATCTCAACCAAGTGTTCCAATGACGGAATGGTGAAGGACACGTATCCACTATTGCTGCTGTAGTTATTATTGTAATTCCTGTTCCAGTTGTTGACATAGTCATCATTGCCAAGATCATTCAAAAGCGTTCCCAAAGAACCAATGAATGTGTAGAATAATCCACGGAACGGGTACCTTTGGATGATAGGGCTTTGTTGCAAGATAGTAGAAAGTTGCAATTCATTGCAGATGATCATAACTGCGACAGCCATAAGGTAACTTCTCATGATTGTCTCCATAAGTACCATGTTCTTGATCGCCATTCCCCACAACTGGCCGACTGCCAAACCCACCGCTCCCAGAATAGTCAGTCCATTGACGAATAAAGAAAAACGATGAAGGAACGTACGGTAAACAGCTCGGATGTAAATTGTTTGACCTTGCGCTGCAGCCTCTACAAACTCAGCAGTTGCTGATTGATAAGGTGTTGCGGATGGTGCTTGTGGGGCAGTTGGTGTCGTTCTTCCCATGATGAATTAAATCGTTTTGTTTCAATGAACTATGACAACTTGAGCCTTCTCTCACTGGCTGGCTGGCGACTGTACTGTATGATTTGTGGGCGAGGCGAGTGAGGGCGAGTGACACTTGAATAAAATTGTGAACACCTCGTCGCCAAAAGAAGCGGATAAACAGTTCAGGCAGTTTTTCCGGAAGAACGGAATCCAAACGAAACCCGCATGTTGACATTTATGCAAAATTCTAAAAACTGGTTGCGCGCCAAATCAAATTTTCTAAATTTACCCTGTAATAATAACCGACATTTTATGAAGTTTCAAAGAATAGAGCAGACAGAATAGAGTACCGTGTAGAGCAGCGTGACACTTTGAACTTGATAAACGTTTCATGCAGTTTCCCGCCAACGAAACCCGCATGTTGACATTTATGCAAAATTCTAAAAACTGGTTGCGCGCCAAATCAAATTTCTAAATTTACGCTGTAATAATAACCGCAATTTTATGAATTCCAGAGGACTGAATGAATTAAAAGTTACACATCCACCGTATCAGTATTACTTTCGTCAACCTTCGCCTTCTCTTCGACCTTTTCCTCATCTTTGGCCTCCCCAGCATCCTTGCTTATGCTCGGAGCCTTATCCGTAGTATCGTCAATCTTCTCCTTCTCATCGACCTTTTCCTTCTTTTTCTCCTTCTCGTCATCCTTGCGTATGCTCGAAGCCCGTGGTGGTTCAAAAACGTCACGAAATGGATCTTCCCTTTTGACTGGTCCCTCTCCAGTCATTTTCCGTTTCATGGGTGATTCACCAGTCTCCTTCGCCTCTTCTGAAGTCAGAGTACTAGACCGCTTCTTGGATGTTTCAGCAACTTCTCCAGTAGTTTCTGCTTTAGCTTTTCTCTCTTCCTTGTCTGCTGCAGGTTCTCCTCTGTTATCAGGAGGATTAAGTGCAACTGATTCCACATCACTCTTCTCGACCGAAGGCTGATGTGGCGAAAATGCAGAAATAGCCTCATCGCCTGATATCTTCCTCTCCTCCTTCCCCTCGCTCTCCCCCGACGAGGGCTGCGCAGGTTTTTCGGGAGTAGCTCCATCATCACTGCTCGTCCCATCTGGCCTCTTCCCCTCGCTCATTTGCTTTCGAATCAGGGGCGCGCCTTCCCTTAGAGCCTGGCTCGTCTTCTCCTTCGCTCGAGCATCGCCTATATCAAGATACCACCCGGTCTCCTTATCCTTCTTCAAAAACCTTCCGGGAGGGTCTAAACTGCGAATTTTGGTAACGACTTCCGCAGCCACGTTGGGTTTCTGCTTCTTCTTGGCCTTTAAGTATTTGTCCTTGTAGCTCTTCACAAGGTCGCGATAGGAGCGGTTACCAGCGTGAGAGTTGGTTGCTCCTCCCCTCCCGCACAGGACGTCGTTCTCATTGACCTCTTTGATGAACGGAATGGCTGCCCCAAATGGATGAGGGACTTGGGATTGGATGGATGATCCGTATGGACCGTGAATAAAATCATTCCGATAGGGTCCTTCTAGCGGGTTTCGATTTGGCATGAAGCGTTGTTGTTGCTCGTAGTAGCCGCCGGGATACGAGTGTGGGTAGTTCCCAGCATAAAGGTTACGAGGATCTGGAGCAAAGGATTCTTGATAGAGTCGTTGAGGGGGGTAATACTGCTGCTGCGGCGCATATCCTCCATAGGATGGTTGGGGAGAGTACGGATAGCCTTCAACGGGTCCAGCAGAGTGTGCGGGACCAGGTCTCGGTGGTTGTGAATGGAGACCAGCAGGGGCATATTGGTTATCATATTGTTGAGGGAGCATTCGTCTCTGCGGCGAAGGTTGGGATGTTGTGCTGGATAAAGAAGCATCTCTCCCCCCACCACCAGGAGCTCCATGCCACGCATCTTGCTGGTGCATACTGCTGGCGCCAGCCCCGTGCCTTGGGGGGTAACCACCGAGATGACCCTGAGATTGTTGCGATCCCAGATGTGAAGACCAGTGTCTCGGAGGATCTCCCGCCGAAGCTGACGGGGGATCTTGCGGCCTTCCTGGCCGCAAAGCTGACTCCGACGGATATCCGTACCCGGCTCTTTGGCCAGGGTCCTGTTCACGTCTTTGGGAATACTCCTGGGTGGGGTTTAAGTTTGCATTCTGAGCCGCAGCCTGTGGATACGAGGCAGTACCTGTAGCAGTATTCTCCATATACCGTTGAGAAAACTCTTCCCTGGAGAGCTCGGACTCGTTGAATATAATGGTGTCCAACGGTTCGAGGGGACTCGCCCTGCTGGGAGGGTGGCCGCCGTACTCTTCTCTGCTGTGTGGCATGGATCTATGTGGGTCGTTGGGATTGCCTGGACCTGGTGGTGGATTCATGGATGTGTGTGTGTTATGTGTCAAAACCTATCGCTATCGGATGAAATCGAACGGTCCTTGGGATACTGATTTTATGGGATGAAGGAAGGCTCTCGTCTACTTGAAATTATACAGGCAACTCAACTCTCTTTTGCATTCTCGTCCTCGCTTGAAACTCCTAGCTATCTTCCTCGATACGATCTTATGAACGTTGGATGATAAGGCTAAAAGACTTCCACTCCACCAGAATGCAATGGCAATCTGAAATCGTGTTGTTTTGTGCTGTTGGTAGAATGCGATTCCGGGAGATATTCAGTCCCTCACGTTCACGCTCTCTAACCCACGGTACTGATCAAGCTACTTCCGCTAATTACAAACGTGGATCTTTGAGAAGATGAGTCCTGCGTGTACGTGCTTTAGGAGTTTTATGGTGTCCTTTTAAGTCCTTTTCGTGTTTATTTACGGTTTGGTTTGCTCGATTACTGTTGTACGTTTGAAACCGCGAATACGCGCGGTTTCAGAATTTTTCAGAATTTGAAAATTAAAATATCATCCGTTCCTCTCATCTCGCGGGACCGGATGGAATGTTTTGAAAAACCCGGGGTCCTACTGTAGTCTTCGTACACTGTTTTTAGGCTAAAGGTTTCACACGTTGATCGGTTGCCTTTTTTTGCGGGTCCTATGTACCGTACTGTTTTTAGGCTAAAGAGTTTCACAGGTTGAACGAACACGTCATTTTACCTACTAAAAAAAACAACAGGGGAGAGTAAATTTGAAGTTTGGTAGTCACGCTACTCCCGCGAATTGATTGATTCAGTGAGCACAGGTTAGGTACCGGTAGGCCTGGTTGTTAGATTTCAAACAAGCAAAGCCAAGCAATCTCGAGTGAGTGAGTCGAGTGAGTCCTCAAGAAGAACTAACTAAGACCAACGACTTGAATCTTTTAGTATTTAGTTTATTGAACAGCAAAGCCACTAGGCCATTCACCGTCAACTTGATGGTGAATGGCCTAGCTAGTGGCTTTGCTTACTTATCAATAGTCGTACATGGTGGGGAATAAATCGGGTATTACTGTAGTTCGCTCACCACTACAGTATTCTGTACGATAGGATGATATGACCCTCCACCGGCACCCTTATTTTATCAGAGAGATGGGGAGGGTAGAAATAGTAGACATAATATTTTCCCAAAGTCCTTCAAAAATAACTTCATTTGCCAGGAGGAGGGTCAGAGAAAATTCTAATAGCGGTACGTGGCAAAAACATTTGTCTGTAGTAATTCTCATGAAACGAAATAAAGTTCAAGTAGGTCCTACGTGGTGTACATGTGGGGAACCACGAAGCTTCTTGAAAGCAAATAGGCTAACAAAACATCTGTACATACACGCCGTACAAAAATCAAATTGCATTTATTTATTAGAAACAGTTTTGTGTTGGCAGTTTTGATTTTCTTTATTAGAACTACGTGTACCGGTACGTGGTGTACTGTAGCTTAACTAAGAACAGATGTGTTGGCAAAAGAAGCATCATGGCATGCATCGCATGTCAACAACAACAAAATCAAAATTTCAAAAAAATGGTTCCCATTTCCCTCACGAACGAGTTGAGTCAAAATCCAGTCTGAGCCCAAAATTTCAAATTAAAAAAAGCGGAAGTCTGACCGTCAAACCCCAATCTGAAATCGGAAGGGGAAATGGATGGCCTAGAAATGACTGCAAAGTTGGTGACAAACTGAATTTAGATTTGAAGATGTCGGAACAACATTCAAAAAGAAGAAAAATAGAAAGTCATTCATATGAAAATGACTGACTTGCCGTTGGAAAACGTTTTTATAGTTAACTCGTTCGTCCTCGTGCCTCAACCACAGGGCTGTTGTATAACCACACAATACACACACACACAATACACAACTGTTTGTGCGTTGTTACGATAAGAATGAATCGTCGATAAAGAAAATTATAAAATTATCACACGTACACCACGTACACGTACGTGTACCCCGTACGAAACTGTTCACTTTTCATATCAAAGGCTTGACGTCCGTCCATGGTCAAATGTCCGTCCATCACACCAAAACACAACTATAGCGTCGTCCCACGTGGGTGGTTCGCATCGATCCTGTGGTGTCAGTCTGTGTTGTCACTACCGCGCGGTATTCATACAGTAGATTGATTCAAAGAGATTCATTCAAAGTCACATTTTGATGGAATCGAATGAATCGTGGGTCCGAAGTTTCCCAAAGAGCGTTTCTCCCGGGTCACTGTTTCACAAAGTGTGTACTCCACTTTTTTACGAGGGATTCACTAGAGGAGAGATGACAAAAGTCATCAAAATTACGATCCCAACCTTCCTCATGGCACTGCAGAACAATCGTCTGTGAGAGGAACGGAAGGAGGACCAACCAGGAGGGTCGGCATTTGAATAATAATTTCTCCCAGCAGAATGCAGATTTCAATCAATGGTGTCACATTATATAAGATGAATCCGAACTTTGTGAAAATGCTGCACGTAAAGGATCATCTATCCGCTATGTTGCAACAACAATCCAACGTGGCCTATGGATGTAGTATCGTAGACTACCTCGACCTCGTCTCCTCCTCAGATTCCCATTCTTGCGATCTAACAAAAAACGCTCAAAACAGAATAGCAGATCAAGATGCTTTTGATGAGTCTTGGCGAGAAAAGATCTGTGAGTGGCTCTACGATGTCATAGATCATTTACGTTACGATCGCGAGATCGTAGCCATCACGCTGAACTATGTCGATCGTTATCTATCCAGCTACAGCAAGGATTCTCAAAGAAGCATAAACGCCAGGCTACTGCAACTTTTAGCGGTATCTGCTCTCCACATTGTTCTAAAGATCAATTATTCTCGGGTGAATCATGTTCCTATTTTGCTTGAATTCAGCCGAAATCTCTTCTCTTCGAAAGATATCATTGCGATGGAAAGATCAATTTTGAAAAGCCTGGATTGGAAACTTTCACCTCCTACTTCAGTTGCACTTCTTAATCTCTACAGTCTATTCTTGGCCAAATGGAGACAATGCATATAGCGCAAACATCATGAAACAATAGGAGAAACTGCACAGTTCTTGGTAGAACTTAGTGTATGTGATTACTATTTCGTACGGAAGAACAGGGAGCCCTCCTCAATCGCTTTGGCATCTCTGCTCTATGCTATCTACCTTGTTTTTTCGAGATCTCCGGCAGAATGTAAGATGGTGACAAATATCTTGCTCAACAATATACAAACTCATATAGGGATTAAATACTGTGACGAGACCAAGCGATGCAAAGTTCGTCTTGAAGAGATCTACGGGGCGAGTGATCGCTGTCATAAATGGACCAATAGTCCATGCTCCGTTGGTACTCTTCGATTGACGACTGAAGGTGAAAAATCTGAGGAAAAGAAAGAAGAATACAGCAGCACGGTGCTCGTACCGTAGGGTAGGGGGGGGCTATAAACGTCGTGAATATTTCAATGATGTGTAGATTCCTAAGTACGCATTCGTTAGCTTGTCGCTGCAGCACTAAGGGATCAAGAGATGACATAGTACGTAGGGCAGGTGTACCCACGAACTGTGTCCCAAATAAATAAATGCTACACGCATGTATCATATATATAATTATTTCATTACACTGCATATACGTGTAGTGCGCTTACAATTATCTTTGTCATGCCGAAGGTTTTGATTTCATGTCATCAATGTGACTGCCAAACAACATGACTGATTGAACAAGCCCCGTCTGCTCTCGTAACACTTTTTCTAGACACAGAAACATCGACACTCAATTCAACGATGGGCTCACCATTATCCTTCACCGTTACCCTAGCATCTGATGGTATACCCACATTGATACAGATTGATTTCTTTAAATATGATGCTGCATTTGAAATTTGCACCACAGAATCTGACTTTATGCCACCGACAATAAATGTCATATCTTTCTCAGGTGTGCATTCCTTTTCACCCCGCTTCTCGTTCACTTCACAAAACACCAATGTATCAAACCAATGCTTAGCAAGCATATCAGAATCTTGGTCGTGCGAATGATCATGGTTTGGACCCTCGTGTGGCAGGGATAATCGTAATGTTCCAGATTCAGGGATGCCATACAAGGCGTTCTTCATATCAATGTATCCGAGACCACCCACCTTTTCAACTTTGCGTTTAGTGCCACGTTCCACCTTTCCAACATCTATTACCCATCCGCTGTTGTATTGAGAATCATCTCTTGATTTAAGGTCGTCTCCTACATCTTCTGCTTGACCTGAAACTACAATATCATGCAATCCTCCATGGATGTTAGGTAAAAATGAAGTACGGCATGAGACAGGGTCCATGTGCCAAAGAGAAGATGGAACGTCGTCGATTGGGGTGCCATACAAAATATGGGTGGGAGCACCTGGACTTCCTGATTCAACAGAAGTCTCAGGTTTGGGAAGTAGAGCCACTTTCTCATGAGCTTCGTCTAGAATGTTGACAGCATCATTGTCAATCATATCTACGGCGCTTTCAATAGCGTCAAGAAAATGCATGGCAATCATCCATCCAATTAGTTCATGTTCCATCATTTTTGGATGCCATTTGCTTTGACCAGGGCTACCTTTTGGCGCACCCCATTCATCCCACCGTTGCAATCCGATCGGTCTATCTTTCTCATCTTTTTCCAATAGATCTTTTCGGACGACTTCGCCCTTTCCGACAGCGATGGAATCCAATAGGGCACCATTTTCGTAGTATTTCTTCATCATATCCACTCTTGACTTTTTGTTATCTAGTAAAATCATCATGGGACGTTTGGATAGTGTAGCAATACTCTGACGAAGGTATGATTCGAAGGCGCCAGCGCCGTTCCCTTCATTCATTCCATAATCCCAACTGACCACATCAGCATCATCGCCTAGAAAATTCTTCAAACACCATCCGTATGGCATCGATGGAATACCCCCAATCGCCGAATTCCTCACGATGAGCTCCACAGACATTGATTCAAAGACAGGTTTGAGAACCTTTTCCATGATGAAAGGATAGGATTGTTTGTAGTAATTTCCACGACCGACCGTAACACTATACCCTCCGAAACTCATGACAAATTTCTTGTCATTGCGCAGAGCTTGAATGATTCTTTCTGCTGTATGATTGAGCGCTCTTGTTCCCTCTGATGCGGAAGATCCTGCGGACTTTATTCCACGATTGAGCATAGAGTCGGCTTCTTCCTTGCCGCCGTATCTCTTGTAGAATTGTTGTTTTATCTTGTCAATTTCAATTCTAGTAGAGACGACGTTCGTTATGCTATGGCCATCATTGGAGTTATGACTCGGAGATTTTTCAATAGGGACGTTGTTCGTTATGCTATGGCTGTCATTGGAGTTATGACTCGTAGATTTTTCAATAGGGACGTTGTTCGTTATGCCATGGCTATCATTGGAGTTATGACTCGTAGATTTTCCAATGTAAACTAGCCCGATGAAAGATATGAATACTAGTAGCAGGAGAAGAATTGAAGTATTCGCCTTTTTTGACATTGTTCTGTTGTTCATATTTCGCGTGAATTTGCCAACTCTGCCATGGCGAGGAGACGACGGTTTCTTTGTACAGGTATTGGCGACAGCTGCCCTTCTCCTCTGCATGACGCTGTATTATGTGTGTTTTTTACAGGTTCGAAGTAGGCTGTAGATAGTCTACGCAAGTGGTATTGGTGTTTGTAATGATGTTTGTCCCCTTCACACGCGAGCACGTGATCGAGTATGGGCCTTGGTACCCCCGGTAGGTAGGTACCAGCAGGTTTCAGGTTCAGGTACCGGTATGTACCGGTACGTAGTCCATTTTCGCCGTAGAAGCCCTAGAAACATAATAGAAATTTTGGGTCGATTTGAGATTGCGCAACTAATTCTGCTCTACACTTTGAACTTATTACTAGGTCTATCAATTTTAAAGAGATTTCAACTTCCATTACATCAATCGATAGTGTAAATTCTTTAAAACTTACACTACACCACGAAACACTTTTAGGGAATCCCGAATTGCTGAATCCGTACAACCCAATAGACCCGTCTACGTGTAGTTGTTTCACAAAAAAATTAGCAATGGAACCACTCTCAATTTTCATTTTGCCCAATCTTTCAACGCAGTAGAGCACTTTAACTTATCTGCTGACAAAGCTATCATGAGATCCCTGTCTATGTGAAAGCCAAGGTGCAATGGTGTTTTCTTCAAGAGCTGCTGCTGCATCCCACCAGCGGTAAATTTCCTAGAAAAGTAATATTGGTTAGGTCCTCCTCCGGTATGATCTTTTGCTGGGAATATCATCCCCCCCAAAATTTGTTGAAATGCTGTGAAGAAAACCGATTCGTCATATCGGTCTGGCCCACTTGACTTTCTCTGTGCTAAAAAGTAGGACTCGTATTCTTTTCTTATGCGCTCATAGGTCAGCGGCTTTGAAGGTAACCTTTCGTCAACAATCTGGCAATCTCTCTTGAGAATACGTTTAGCAGAGAGTAAAACTGCAACCTGAGATCCAGATAGATCCATTAAATCTTGCAGTCGTGGCGTAACCTCAAACAAATCGCCCTTCGGAGCTTCGCAGCCAGCAGTAATAGGTCTTGGTTCTGAGATGAATGAATCTGCTTCCATAACCTTTAGACCTTCTAACACATAGGATTGGTTAAAAACGGGAATGCTCCCGTTATGCGATTTCTGTACTTTGGCAACGTATAGAGTCAATGCCACAGATAAAACCCGGCAAAACCATCTTATCGTCTTCCCGCATTCCCTATTGAGCTTAAAGATATCATGTATCTTGTATTTTTCATCCGTTACTTTCTCATCAATGGGTCCATCTTCTGAACTTGCTGCAACTAATTGCGGCAATAGGATGCATTTGACTCTATTCTTCAGATGCTCTGAAAATCGAAGATTTGAATGGTCGGTGTCGCCTACTAAACCGTCACGTGTGGGCATAAACTTGTCCTCCCCAAGAACATCAAAATTACTCATCAACATATTCACCAGTGAAGTGTACAAATTCGAAGATGTTGCGGACTCGTCGTCTTCCTTGCTTGAATTGAAATACACCACCTTGCTCGTCCCCTGCGCCCGACTCCGAACCCTCTTTTCATAACTACTCGTCGTGGTTAATCTGGCACACACCCCAACTAAACTAATAAGCGATCCCTTCCCCGCAATCCTATCCAAAAGATGATACAATAATAAATCACGAGATGAAGATGAAACCCCTAATTCACTCGCCCCTCCTGAAGATTGACGCCCCAAAGAGGATGGATTTGAACCCATTCTCGCATTCTTTTTGGGCAGGAATGAATCTAACTCATCGAGAACGATGAGGATGGGTATAGAGTCGATGCACGATATTTGGAATGCTTCGTTGAGGCATGCCATGGAAGAATTGAATGTCGTCTGTCTAGTGCGGAATCTGTGTGTTTCTTTTTGGATGAGACTATGCAGTTTTTGTTGAATATTATCTGCATCTGCATCTGTATCCGCATCTTCGTCCAAATTCTTATGTTCATTGTGATGCAGTTTCATGTGAGTTTCTTCCGCCACGATTTCACAAAGTTGGCTAACAATCTCCTGTACGACAATCGTCACATTTTGCCCCCGTAGTAAGATCCCGTTGAGATTAACGACCCTAAAGTGGGCAGCATTAGGAGCAGCACTTTTCTTATTTTGATGAATATTCTGATTCTTTTGCATTGTGGCTGCCTTCTGTCTAAGGGCCAGGAGACATCGTCCTAGGACGAGGGACTTTCCTTGCCCTCGTGCCCCCATGAGAAGAGCCGAAACATTGGTTTTCTTTATCCTGCCGTCTTGTTCGACACCAATAAGACCTTTTTCTAGTAGACTGTACAATTCGACGTATTGACGCTCTAGACCTACGGGGGCGAACACATTCTGACTTTGAGCGTCAGGCTCGTTGGTTTCCGTGGATGTTGAGGCATTGGAAGATGATGTACGATGCTTGCGTTTCCGTGAATTTACAATGACGGGTGCGTTATCGCCCAGATTTCGGATCACCAGATCAATCTCCCTGACAAGTTCTCCTACTTTCTGTCCAGCAGAGTTTGCCGACAGATGGCCAATTTCACCAGCAGAGTTCATTGTCAGCCTGATAGAATAACAATGGTAGGTATGATATTATGAGTTATGAGAGTTGAACCTTGGTTGAACCTGCATTCTGTCTTTATGTTCGGGCGGGCGGACGGAGGTTCGAGGTTGATGTAATGTCATCAAGCTATGTACCTATCCCTTGATGTCATCATGATGTCATGGTCGACTGGACTTTGAACTTTGTCTGTTTGTCTGTGCATTTTTTGAATTTCCAGAGACATTTTATCGGCAACCGGTCTGTGGTGGTGGACCCTTTTAATCGACTGGCGTTAAGTAATGCAATAGCCTAAGCATGAAGGTTTTAATTGATGCTCTTTATCTAATTAATTCGCTCTCTTAAATAAGTTTATTAAAACTCTCGCAATGTGGCTCTTTTCAATTGGAGATGCCGCGCCAGAAAACCTGGCGTGGGAGATGAGAGCTGCACCTTGTGTCCCTAGCGTCACCTGAGCTTCAAAAGGAAATCAATGATAAAGTGAAACTTCCCAAGAACTATACTATGCCACGATCTCTCGAGTTCTTATCAGAGAAGATACAATGTGTTATTGCTCCGCAGCCGTGGTGCACACCTGAAGAAATTAGGCTGTA
>Ga0115005_10003840_pt1 | contig 12027 bp, 18 predicted proteins | sample ArcOceMetagenome_FD_87163 | JGI IMG/M metagenome (GOLD analysis project Ga0115005, IMG submission 87163) | Marine eukaryotic phytoplankton communities from Arctic Ocean - Arctic Ocean - Greenland ARC118M Metagenome | ecosystem: Environmental > Aquatic > Marine > Oceanic | place: Arctic Ocean...
AAAACCAAAATGCTTATTGAATTAAAATATATTGGTTTGATTATATATTTTATCAAAATTTATCCTAATTTGATAGTGCTTTTTGTAACACACAATAAACAGACAACTAACCCGTCAGAAAATGGTATAAAAAGCGAGAAAGGAGATGGCGAAAGCCAAAGCCGACAAACACGGCCAAAAAGTGGATATGACTAAACTTATCAAGAAAAAGCCGACAGGGGCTAAAACTAAGCGGGCGAAGAACCAATATCAGTTCCAGGGCTTCTATGAGCGACTGAAGAACTTGGATGTCAAGTAATCGCACTCGATGGAGGCATTCATGCAATACGACACTCTGGTTGATCCAGCAGAGATGGGGGATCAGCTGCAGTCAAACTTCATCGCCTTCCTGAAGACTGAGAAGATGAACAACAGGACAGTCGACTTCAAGAGGGTCTTCGCGGACCTGGAGCCGCTAGCATACAGTCATGCCCTCGTCGTGCTCAACAAGAGGCAGCTGGTCACGAAGCTGCTCAAGCATTTGAAGCCACCTCCAGCTGCTGCGCAGGCGGGAGTGGCACTTGCAGCTTCAGATTCTGTCATCAAGGGCAAGGTTCTGGACCTCATAGTTGCACTGGTGAAGGACTTACGTCAAGACATTTACAAGGAATTCGTAGAGCTCATCATGCCAGCCGCCATTGCGGTCGTTGACGTTCAGAACGTTGCCCTGCTGGACAGCGTTTTCACGTTGTTCTCATTTTCGTTCAAATTCCTGCTCAAACCGATCAGAGACGACATCGAGAACTTCTTTGAAGTATTCTAGGAGCTGGTCATTCATAAGAACCGCCATCTCAGGCATTTCGCCGCCTAGAGCTTCAGCTACATCGCAAGAAAGCTCGAGATGGATAGCAAGCTGGTGGAAATGCTTCTCAAGCCACTGTATTCCGTCTCAGCTGGGCCTTTTGTTACCCTCAACGTTCAACAAGGTGTCAGCGATGTCTTCCTGGAGGTCTTGTACGGAGCGAGCCAAGACCTGCACTCAAAATCCGCCGAGTTGCTGACTCAGCTCTTCGAGAGGCGACCTCTTGATGCTCCTTTTGTCCGTACTGTCCGCTTCTTGTTGATTAAGCTGTTCAACGCGATCGACACGAGCAAGCAGCATCCTCTCTTTGCAGCAGCACATCGAGGCCTGCTGAATAATGGTACTGGGCTCTCTGAGGAACCACTGAGTTTGGCCCTCAGTATCATCCAAGATGCTGTGAAATTCAAATATGGAAGCAGGTTGAGCCACCTTTCAACCATCCAGGTCTTGGAGAGCCTAAACCACATAATGAAAAAACAAAACCACCTTGTCCTGAATAGTTTCAGCTCAGAGACAAAGAAGCAGCTAGCCCTGACTCTGGGGCAAGTTTTCTACTTCAAGCAAGCTGCGGTATTGTAGATTTTCTCCTCGTCTTCGATTGACTTGGCTACCAGCAAAACCATATTCACACATCACGTTTACTAAATTTGCCCAGACCATATCGAGTCATACTTCGATATACTAGCACAAGGATCCAACGCAGTGGCAGGAGGTAGATAAATCAAAGCTGGACCCACTGGGCTTGACATTATTGCTGGAGACCAAGTGGACTACGAGACTCTCCTGGGTCTTCGTGCTGGGCACAAGACTACCGTGTTCACTCAGGACTCTCACATTAAGAAGCTGATGCAGCTGCTGCCTTCACTTCATAAGTTCATTTCCAAGAATATGCCATCCTTTGATCTCCAAACTCGGGCAATCCAGATGGTAAGCCTGTTCAATCAATTGGCATCTATGTACGTGAGCCAGCGCCCTTCAACTCCTGAAGCCCTTCTGGCCTTCCCCGTGAGCCCAGCTGCAGAACAAGTTCTCGTAGCACTCCTCGATGCCGCCTCTGGCTCAACCTCTGCCGACGAAGAACAACAACTAGTCGTTTACAACGTCGTAAAGTATGCTAAGCTCTGTCAATACCAACAAGGCGCTCAACCTCTCCTCCACACAGCGATTTTGGCCATTCGAACACCAGCTTTCGTGAAGCTTACTCTTGACTTGAGCCAGCGCATCCAGGAGAACTTTGTACTTCGCAATTACGGCTTAGCAGAGCAGGCTTTGGAGGTCGAAATCCTACAAGTTATGGATTTTGAGAATCAAGGCTTTAAAGAGGATATCGGATACCATACCGGGCTTTAGCTCGATGTTACGATTGATATGGTGGTCGAGAATCCTTCAAATATTCATCTGCTGCGGAGGTTTGCTCAGAAGACTGTTGGCAGCACCTTCAGCTTCGGAGAGCATGGCAGCCTGGCGCAGGCACTTCGAACAAACCTGATGAAGAATTCGACACACGTGAGGCAGCAGACGCTCGTGATATTGCAGCGCTTCGAGACTCTCAAGTTTATCGACGTAGCTGACCGGGAGCTGAGTGACCACTTCAAGGGCCAGCTCTGCGAGTGCATCCAGCTGATGGAGGACTTTGAGAAGACGGAGGTCGGGTTCGCCTTCGAGAAGAATAAGCTGATGCAGCTTCAAAGGCTGGAGGTCATGTTCAATAGCGGTGCCGTGCCTCCTGAGTATCTTGAGCTCTGACATGATTTCCTGATTGGCTGCCTCTGGATCAAGTTTGCTCCCCTCTTCGCCAGTGTCCACAGCTGTGTTGGCGCAATTGTGAGGAACACCACCGGTACGACTCGCCAGAAACTGGTAGCGCACCACACGAAGCTCGTGCGGACCTTATCCTTGCTTTCTTAGCTAGAGGGTCACGATAACGAGAGCTTGCGCGCTCTGGTCAACCAGAATCTCAACAAGGCACCTTCATAGGCCACCTCTATTGCAGTTGGCATGTACAGAAGCGACTGCACCATTGGCGGAGAATTCTTGGAAGTCAAGGATATGCTCTATCAAGTGCTTCAATGCTTCGCTGGAGTTCTCGGTCCCTGCATCTTGCAACAAAAGAACCTGAGAGAGCCCTTCTTCGACCTCTTCTACGAATTCTTGAACAAGGAGTACTTGATGCTCCTCCACAAGAGCGAGGGCGTGGCGGCCCAAGTCGATGCCGACCAAGACCGACCCAGTTACCTATTGGATAGAATGACCTATGCAAACATGCTCGACAGCGAAGGCAACAGAGGGCACCGAAGAGCAGCCAGAATCAAAATGTCGAACTTCCTGGATGTCTTCAGGAAGGCAGATAGCCTTGGCCACGCTCCAAAGGTTGCAGATTTCCAAAATTTGTTGCTGACCTTACTCAATACCAATGATACGAAGCAGCAAAAGTGCGCTCTCGAGTGCCTGGTCAAGTCTGGCTACCGACGAGGCCTCATGGCTAAGTACAAGAAGCTGCTCGAAGGATTCTCCGACGATGAGAAGTTCAAAGACATGATACCAATTTTGATACATGGGTCTCAAACCAGGTCTGGTGACGCAGACGTCCCAGACGAATACCAAAAAGACTCCGAAGATAAAGTAGTCCAAAAGTCAAAGAGGAAGGAAACCAAATCGGTCATCCCTAAGCTGGAGGAAGAAGATCGCGAAGCCATGCTGCCGGTGATCATCAAGTTGCTCCAGTCGAAATTGCTTTAGAAGAAGGGCGCCATCAACAAGAAGAATCTGCACACACGCCGAAATATCGTCTATCAATTTTTCGCAAGCCTCAGTCCAAGCACTGAATTCCCTCTTTTCTTCAACGAGCTGCTCGAGCCAGTCAATTTGAGCGTGGAGTCGCATGATGTGGAAGAGATCCAAAATAGGCTAAGCTGCGTGAGCTTCAACAGCTATCTGACGTTCATCAACTCTCTGGAGGTGGTCTTCAAATAAGTCGGCACTCTCCTCATGGCCAACTTGCCCATGCTGGCCAAAATAGTCGTCGAAGGAGTGATAAGATTGACCAAGATGTTCACCAAGCAGTTCAAGGATGCCCAGGCTGCTGAAGCTGACGGAGGCCAACAAGAATCAGAATCAGAAGATGATGAAGCGGGCGATGGCGATGAAAGGGTTCACAGAAATGCAGCCAAGCAAGCCAAGACCTGTCTGAGAAAGAGTCTGGGTCTCGTTAAGGATATCTATCGCAAATTCAGTCAGCACACGGAGTTTATCCAGGAATTCTCCAACACTGTTTACCAAGAGGTGGTATGCGACTAGCTTGAGGTCCTGAAGCTCAACTATGTAAGCGCCAAGTCATAACTGCTTGAGGTACTCTGCGTCAGCTGGCCAGAGCACCTGAACACTCTCGGCAACTTCGAGAGGTACCCTGGAGCGGTCCCAGCCATCATGGATATGCTAGCGCACAAGGCAATCGACCCTGATGTTGCGGCCCTTCACCTGGGCCTTCTCAAGAAGTTGATTCTAGGCACCTTGGATTTCGATGACCAAGATTTGAAGAGTCAGGCTGTGAGATAAAAGCGCCGGATGCTGGAGGAGCCTCTGGAAGACGGTGGTGCACGCCAGGCCAGTGACTCGGATGAAGATCGAGCAATGGAAGACCAGCAGGCCGTAGCTGAAGGCAGGAGGTAGAGAAGAGAAACCTCGGCAAGGATTCTTCGCGACAACGTCGAAGCAATTTCGAGGAACATTCACTCATTCTGGAGAAATCATGCAAACGATCTGAGGCGCGTTTTGGCTTCAAGAGGCAACTAGAGGCAACGTCCAGGACAGTCAGCACCAGGACCAAAGCGCGACGCTTCCACCAAGCTCGCCCTCGGCCAATAGGCAAGGGAGTCTGCAAAGAAGTTCCACGCTGCGAAAGACCTTCTCTTCATCCTTAGTGAGATGTCTACGTACCTACACCAGGATAGCGAAGTGAACCACGACTTCCTCGAGATGATCGTCGAGGTGCTTAGCATCAGAAATCTTCACCGACCCAACAGCAGGAACGCGGAGCTGCTGACTTTTGGAGCCCAATCAATCACGAACCTCATTCCCAAGATCAAGCAAGGGCAGTTGTAGAGTGGTCTCGTCGAAAAGATCATGAGGCTATTCCTTGTGATCAATACTGTCAAGGTTAGAAGCTAGCTCAGTGCTGGACTCCTGACTGCTCTGGGTAGCAAGAGCTCCGCAGGATTGGTTTCTGTTCAGGCTTTGACTCTGATTCGGGATCTGAACAAAATGAAGAGGGGTATTGCCGACATGGAGATCGACTGCGACAGCTCAATCTAAGCTATTCAGACCTTCATTCAAGGAGATCGACAGAGCAGCATGACCTCTCTTGAGGTCTGCGCTGTCACCTGCAGTGTCGCCTATCTTTGCAAGCACGAAGAATATTCAATGAGAGAGTACGCTGAGCACGCCCTCAACCACATCTTTGGCTGCTTGCGGACACAGAAGGCTGATGAATCGGATCAAGGCGCATTGAACCTAGTCAGACTTCTTGAGCGTCAATTCGTTGAAGTATATTTGGTGACAGTAAGAGACGAGATGGCTCTGAAAACAGTATTAAGATGCTTGAGGTCTCTCATCGTGTTCGTGAAGGAGCAGAATTTGGAGACCAAGTATCAACTTGACGCTCTTGCCCCTCTCTGCAACCCAAAGGACGAGAATGTAGACTTCTTTGAATGCTTCCTGGCTATCAAGCTCAAACAAAGGCAAAAATGTTTGCAGAGGCTGAAGCAAAGAATTGAAGAAGGAGACTTTGCACACGCTTTGAAAACTCTCGAGCATGTGATTATGCCAATGGTCGACTATCTGGTTTTTGGAGGCGCAACTCACAGCGAGCACCAAAGGAACACCATAAGCTATGATAAAGACCAGAAGCTGGCCACGCTTGAGGGAGGATTGGATATCTATTAAGCTTATGCTTCGCAACTTCGATGGACTAGTTACTACAAGCTGCTCAAGAAGCTCTTGGTCAAGTTGCAGAGAGCCAACACTCGCGTTAACGCAGTGAGCGCGCGGGGATAGCCAGAACTGGCAAAGGAGAAGATCATCACCAAAGCCATTTGCAGAATTCTCGCAGGATTTCACTTCACAGAGGTGCGAGATGCCATTGAGGTGCTGAACGAAAGGAGCCATGAAGAGGAAAAGGCAGACTCGCAAGCGCCTCTCTCACTCTGGAGTGCCGACTTTGCTGACCTGCTCCAAAAGCAGATCTCGATGCCGGATGGCGAAGAGCTACAAGAAGACGAGGAAGAGCCCGAGCAAGGCGACGAAGAAGATCAGGATAAAGATGACGAAGATGAAGATGACCAACATGACGAATTGGCCCAAGAAGAAGATCAAGACCAGGAGATGCAAGACGATGGTGTTGAGGTCCTAACCGCGGCTTAAGTGCTCGATGTCCAATCAAAATTGCTCAACAAAGTACTGCCCGTTTTGGAGAGGCATCTTACTGAGCACGGTGATAAGTTCTCTATCAGAGGATTCGTGGTCGTTTGCTTGGCCAAAACAATCAGGAAACTGCCATTACCAAAATTCAATGCCCGACTCCAGAAGCTGGTGAACTTGATCGTCGTTCAGGGCCTACGGAGCAGAGACCTATCGCACAGGGAGAAGGCGCGAAAAGCCCTGGTAAAGTTGGTGGATGAAATCTCTCCTCGGTTCCTATCAGTCATCTTTGAGGAGATGAAAGGCCAATTGACGAGGGGATTCCAACAGCATGTGTATTTGTTTACCGTTCATGCTTTGCTTTAGGGCCTGGCCGAGAATAAAGCACTCACGTCGAGTTGTATCACCACCAGAATGATCAATTTGAACACAGACATCTTGCTGAGTGAACTATTTGGTGAGCTCAATGCGGAGAAGGACAACACACAGAACAATGACTTGAAGCTCATCAAGGAGTCCAAGGCCAGAAAAGCTATCCCCATATTTGAGATTTTTGCAGAGTATACAGACTTCAAGTCGTCTTTCATGAATTTGCTGGCCCCAATCATAAACGTCTTAGATTAGAGTCCAACATACGCTAAGATATAACAGTGCGAGGACTTGCTCAGTCGAGTGAGCTCAGCCCTGATGAAGAATCAAACTGTCGGTGGCCCAACGCTCCTCCTGTTCCTTTATTCAATCATTGAGAGAGGCGTGAAAATGGCAACGAAAGTGAAGATCAACGATGATAAAGAGGCAAGAGACTACGGTGCCACCGTGTCTCCAGCCATTCATAAGAAGACGAGAGAAGAATACAAAGAAATCAACATGAAAATTGAGATGTATTGGACAAAGGGCAACCAGACCATAGATAACAAGAAGACGCAAGAAATCAGTGGGCGTGTTCTCGCATCCTTTGGGCTCCAGTGCTTCAAGAAGGCTTTGAAGAATAAGGACATCATAGTAAATGAGGATGCCGGTCTTCTGCAGGAGAGAGAAGCGAAGCTCAAGGAGATGGTGACAAGGCTTGATCCTTTTGTCCCACTGATTCTGAGCTCCTTCAAGACATATCATAACCCAATCGTGGTGAGTGCCTTGCATATTATGACGCAGATCGTGGGCTTGGGCTTGCCAAGCTTCAAGGAGTTGCTCAAGAAGTTCTTGAATCGAATCTTCAAGCTCTTTGACCAAACTCAATCATCTGATTCTGATTTCATCAACTCGTTGTTCAAATGTACTTCAGAGTTAATCAGGACGTATGCCATCTACCAAGACCTGTCTGAGGTCCAGATCAAGACTCTGGTCCAGATAATTCGAGCACACATTCCAAGGTTCACAGTGCAGAGCAACGCACTCTAATGCCTGCGCTCAGTCATCCATCGTCGATTCATGTGTGCTGATCTGTATGACCTCATCGAGCAAGTCCAAGAGATGATGGTGTTCAATACTTCCTCTTCAATCAGAGGTCTCTGTGCCTCCATCTTCATCCAATTCTTGTTGGACTATCCTCTCGAGAATGACCGAATAGAGTCGCATTTGAATTTCATCCTGAAGAATTTAGCTTGCAAAAGGCTCGAAGGAAGGCTCTAGCTCCTGGATATCTTGAAGACCCTCATCGAGCGACTCCCAAAGGACGTCGTCGAGCTGTACTGCGAGCTCTTGTTCTTCACCTTACTGCTGAGAGCTGTGAATGACGAGCAAACCGAAGCCAGAGTTAAGGTATAGCTGGTGATGAGGACCCTAGTGTTCAGCGCAAAGGTAAGCCAGTCCAAGGTGAAGACTCTGTTGAACACTATCCTGCAAATGGGATCAGCAGACGAGAATAAACGCGAGCTCTTGCAGCTTGCCAAGCTCAATGCGCTCCAATTGCTTGCAGAGAGTGGTACAAATAAGTCTGCCAAGCTCAAGACGCAAGAGACTCGGCAAATACTGAATTCAGCCTGCCAGGAAGTCATCAATGCCGAAGCCGAGAGCCTCCAAAAGAGAGTTAGTTAGGTATCGAAGACTTTCAAAAAAGATGATGAAGTCCGCGAAGATGAACCTGATGCATCGATGAAGAATTTCCTGCAAGCAATTCAGCTGCTGGATGAGGAAGGAGACGACCATGGCCCTACGCAAGAGGACCTTGAAGCCGCTGACGACGACCCAGAGCGCCAAAGCAACAACAAGCAATGGACCCTCCTCTACCACGCCTTCTCATGCGTGGAAAAGCTCATAGAGAATCAGGACAAGAAGTCGACCATTGCGATGTGCACCGAGCTCGGCCTACCCAAGCACCTCCTTCTCTTCGCGCAGTATCACCAGAGCTACTGGATCAGACTCGTCTGCCAGAGGCTACTTGGTCACATCTTCTCAAGCCAACGTGAATCAAAAGGAGATCTAATCATGATGCTCGGCCTCGACGTGCCGGAGCAGCTCGTGCACTTCACATACGACTTCATCAACTGCCTCAATAAGCCTATCTATCAAGAGGAAATGAAGAATCAAATTATCAAAAATCTCATCTTCCTGGCGCAGGCCATGATCTCCAAGCAACAAGAAGATGAAGCGACTCCGGAGGTCACCAAGTTGTTCAGAAAGATCTCATACATCGGAAGGAAGGCTATGCTCGACATCAGGACTTCCCAGGACTGTCTAGAGACAATACTGCAGTTCTTCCAAGCCAGCTTCGCGCTCAAAGTTGGCGAAAGCGGCACCGACTTCATGAAGTTGGTCTGTGGTCCAGTCCTGGAGCTGGTCTACAGAACCTACACCGACGAGCAATATGCTAAGGGAAGCATCATTAAAGACGTATCTCTAGAGATCGTGGAGCTGCTGCAGCGTGACCTGGACAAACCATTCTTCATCGACACATACAACAAGGTGAAAGCTTCGATCCTCCAGAAACGTCTGGACCGTAGAGTAAAACAAAAACAGCTGGTCGCGACCGAAGAGGGTCTCGCCATGCGACAAAACAAAAGGTCGAGGAAATAGATTAGAAAGAAGGAGAAAAAGCAACAAAAAATGTTCCTTGATAAATTGACACATTGAGTTTGAAAGTTTAAAATTTTCATTAGTGGGTGAACAATAAGCGCTTTTGTCATTAAAGGTGTCTTAATTAATTAAAAAATTCCATAAAGTAATTTCATTGTTTTCATTTTTTCTTTCCTTTTCCCAAGTGCTTCTTCTTTTTGAAGATTTTCGGCTGAGCTGCTGGCTTCTGTGGTGACTTGGAATTTGAGTTGCGACCTGTTGGCTTGCCTCCTTTGCCAGGCTTGGAGTTGCTGCCTCGAGCACCTTGATTACCTCCTTAAAATTTGCCTTTTAAATCTCCTCCTTTATCTTTTCTATCTTTATCTTTGCGATCACTTTTATTCTATCTTTTGTTTTTACCACTCCTGTTTTGACTTAAACCACCCTCGAATTTCTCTTTGATAGCCTTGAGATCTCCTTTGGAGTCCTTAGCAATTTCATCTCTTTTTGCTTGGCCAATGAACCATTACTTCTATGGTCGGCCTTCGATTTCCTTTTTGTATTTAATCAGGTTCTCACTTCTCTAGAGCTCTTTCATGGCTTCCTGCATTTCTCGTTCTTGTTCTAGCTCGCACTATATCTCAGACACGACTTTCCCGAGTTTGGTTGCCATGGTTGTGAAGATGGGCTCTACAAATTTGTTTTGAATGGTAAACGTATTCAGGGTCTGGTTGAGCTTGCGGCTTAGTTTCTTCAATTCCTTTCGCTCCTCTTCGTTGCAAAGTGTGATGGCAATCCCATGTTGTCCTGCTCTTGCAGTTCTACCGATCCTATGTAGATATCTTTTCGGCTCAGTTGGGAAGCTGAAGTTGATGACAGCTTTAACATTCGAAATATCCAGGCCTCGAGCAACAAGATCAGTACCAATCAGGTAATCCACTTCTCCACACTGGAATGCTTCTACCGATTTCAATCTGTCCTCCTGGGTCAGGTTGCCGTGCACTTCTGCAGCTTTGAATCCATACATCGTCATGAGCGCCATGACTCTGGTGGCCTGGACCTTCTCGTTGACGAAAATGATGACTCTGCTCCTGAAGCTACGCTTCAGCAGCGCAATAAGGGTGGCCTCACGCTTGATGAGGTACTCGTCAAGTGGAGCATCCCTGACGACGAAGTCCTTGTCGGTGAGTCCTGGTCGCCCGGTGCCCTTGGCGGGTGCCTCCGCTACTTCTGGCTTCTTTTCCTGCTTACCCGCACCTGGACCGTCGGACAAATCATCATCATCCTCTTCTTCTTCGCTGCTTGAGACATATTCTCTGGCTTCATCACCATACTCTGCCTCCGAATCAAAGTCAGGGTCGTCTGGATCAAGCTTGCGTCTCTTTTTGACTTAATCGGCGGGTTTCTTTGCTCTCTTGACCACCGAGAATCGACGTTGATCTTTCCTAGGAGCCTTATGGCCTTCAAATTGTAACCGGACCAGGTATTGCGTAAGCTTAATGCTGGAGAGATCGGCTTTTCTCTGTTGCTTCTCGACCGAGAACGCCATTGGCTCCTTCAAGGCAAGCTGAGCAAGCTCTTTCAAGTCTTGATTGAGCGTGGCGGAAACCATGAGCGTCTGCCTCTTTGGGTTCCTGCACTGCTTGACAATAGCCATCAGCTCTTCCTTGAAACCCATCTCCAGCAGCCTATCAGCTTCATCAAGAACTAGCATTTCAACATCATCAAGAGTAAATCCTTTGGTGTTGTGGACGTGGTCAATAAGCCGCCCGGTCGTAGCCACTACGACGTCAGGACTTTCGGAACTGATCTATCTCTTCTGCTCTTTGAGGCTCGAGCCACCAAACATCACACAGGAGTGGAATGAAGGAGGCATGTACTTCGCCAAACTCTCGAGCATCGAGTGACTTTGCGCCGCAAGCTCTCGAGTTGGCTGGAGAATCAGATATCGCAACTTTCCCATTTCGGTATGTTGGGTCTACCTCAGCTTCAAGTATTTCTGCAACATTGGGAGCAGGTAGGCGGCGGTCTTACCACTACCAGTGACAGCGTGCGCTAGGATATCGTGTCCCTCGAGAACAGCTGGGAGCATCGTTCTCTAAATCACAGTTGGGTGATCGTAGTCGAGCTCCGAGCATGCTTTGACGAGTGGCTTAGAAAGCATCAGTTCATGAAATTGAATCAAATCATCCTTATCGTAATGCAATGCACCTGTTGTTTCTATTTTGGTTTTCAATTCTATCTTGGTTTCTCCTGCTTCTTTTTCGCCAGATTTGTTTTTATCCTCTAGTTCCTATAGGTCTTCGGCAATGTCGACCTCGCATATACGGAGATGCTTCTTAACTCTATCCACCATTGTGAAGGGCTTAAGCGGCTGAGCATCTGTATCATCTGTATCTTATCCTGGCTTAGCAGCCGCAGAAGCGACAACGAGCTGCCCTTTGAAGTTCCACCTCGTTCCCTTTCCGCCGTCAGCTCTTCGAAGGAATGCCCCTCCAACAGAGTCATCGTCGCTTTAGTCTAAGAAAAGCGCGTTAGCTGTATCTCCTTCGTCTTTTGCGGTCATCATCAAATCACCTTCGTCAGCCGCAGTTGGTCTGACCGGCTTCGCTGGAGCCTTTGCCTTCTTTGCCTTTTTACCTTCCTTTTTAACTTCGGGTTGAATATTTTCGGTTGGCTTATTCTTTTCTTCATCATCTGAAGATTCGATTGTCATTACCAGAGAAGCCATAATTAACACTATCTTTTTTTAGTTTTTAATATTATTTATTTATTTTAAT
>Ga0115005_10003843_pt1 | contig 12022 bp, 9 predicted proteins | sample ArcOceMetagenome_FD_87163 | JGI IMG/M metagenome (GOLD analysis project Ga0115005, IMG submission 87163) | Marine eukaryotic phytoplankton communities from Arctic Ocean - Arctic Ocean - Greenland ARC118M Metagenome | ecosystem: Environmental > Aquatic > Marine > Oceanic | place: Arctic Ocean...
AATTGAAATTGATGTGATGTCAATTCAAGACGAAAACAATATAGGCACACCTGTCATTGCAACTGTACCAACGACAAACCCAACGATTGGAAACTCTCCAACTATAACTAAGAATCCTGCAGAGCAGGCATTTAAAAGTATTGTTACTAATCAAAGTTCATACGGCTCTCTTGGTAATGAAAACTTCAAAGTTCGACGTCAATGGACTGATGAACTAGGTAAGACCCATACACACTTTGATCAAACCATTAACGGTATCAAAGTTTATGGTACGAGTATGATCATGCACGCAAATTCAACGACCAGTGCGTTTAGTTTGAGCAGTGCTGCATCGAGCGTATATAGCGTAACAGGTACACTTGCTACTAATTCATCACCTTCTTTCTCTGTAATGAACAATGCAAGCGCATTAAGTAATGACTCAGCACAAGCACTCGCTGCCGCAGAAAGTATTGGAAAAGTTTTAAATGCACCAGAGTTAGCCTACGTTTACTTACCCCTGTCAGAAGAAACAAAATTAGCTTTTAGAGTAGAAATCTCATGGGATAATGGCGGTGATGATTTTGGTAGAGACTTCATATATTTTGATGTAAACACCTCTGAAATATTGTCGCGAGAACCGCAAATACACTCTGCAAAAAGCTGGAGAACTTATACGCTAAATGGAGGTTCAGCAAACACTGCTCCTGGTACTTTGTTATGTACAAATACTCAAAGTTGTGGAGGTAATGCTGCAGCTCAGCGTGCACATGACGGCTCATCAAAAGTTTACGATTATTATCAAAGTAAGTTTAACCGTGATAGCCTCGACAATAATGGCATGACCTTAATATCAAGTGTTGATTTAAGTGTCGTTAATGCTTATTGGACAGGGACACAAATGATGTACGGGCAAGCATCAAGTGGTATGAATGACTTCACCAGTGATTTTGATATTATTGGCCATGAATTAACGCATGGCGTAACTGATAAAACAGCCAACCTTATTTACGCCAATGCATCAGGCGCATTAAACGAAGCTTGGTCAGATATTCTAGGACTGTCAGCTGAATCATATAAAAATGGCACAACAAGTTCTACTTGGTTGCTAGGTGACGGATTATATAACACTGCTGGTAAAGCTTTGCGTTATATGGATGATCCTACTAAAGATAATTACTCAAAAGATTGGTATCCAGAGCGTATTCCTTTCGTTAGTAATCCAAGTAACAGTAATGACCAAGGTGGCGTTCACGGTAACTCGGGCATTGCCAACTTAGCCTATGTTTTATTAGTTGATGGTGGTACTCACCCACGTAATAAATCAACTGCAGTCGTTCCAAGTATTGGCATGGCAAAAGCAGAGAAAATATTCTATCGTGCGCTTGTTACGTATATGAATCAAAACACTAACTTTACTGGTGCAAGAACAGCAACAGCTCAAGCAGCGCAAGATTTATATGGTGCTACTGAAAAAACAGCGGTAGAAACGGCTTGGTGTGCTGTAGGTGTTGGTACTTGTCCTGATACAGGAACCCCTCCTACAGGTAATGTATTAAGCAATGGTGTTGCTGCAACAAACCTTAGTGCATCAAAAAACACAGATATTGTTTACACAATGGACGTTCCAGCTGGCGCAACCGATATTAGTTTTGTAACAAGTGGTGGTTCTGGTGATGCTGATATGTATGTGAAGTTTGGTTCAGCTCCAACCGATTCAAGCTATGACTGTCGTCCTTATGTCGGTGGAAATAGTGAGTCTTGTGCGGGTACTTCAACTGGTGGTACTTATTATGTACGCGTAAAAGCATACTCGTCGTTCTCAGGCTTAAGCTTAACAGGTAGTTTTACTGAAGCTTCTGCAGGTAATCCACCAATTAATGGTTCTGAGTCGAATATTGCAGTATCTAAGGGGCAATGGAAACGTTACACCCAAGTCCTACCTGCAGGTTATGCCGATCTAACGATGAGTATTTCAGGTGGTTCTGGCGACGCAGATTTATACATTCGTCGAGGAGCACAATCTACAGCTTCTGCCTATGATTGTCGTCCATATAAAAATGGTAACAACGAAAGCTGTAACTTTACAAATCCAGCAGCTGGAACTTGGTACATCGATATTTATGGATACAGTGCAGCTTCAGGTATGACGTTAACACTTCAAGCAAACCCTTAATTTATTCTGAATAAAACTATTCTCATTGAATTAAGAAAGTAAGTTAATTAAGACTAGTCAGGAAATACTGACTAGTCTTTTTTTATACGCTTTTTAAATTTTTTAAAACGAAAAGCTAATAAAGTAATCGTGATAAAAAGATAAATACTCGGTTCAATAATTTCAGACTTTACTGACCAATAAAAATGAATGCCAACTAAAACAGCAGCTAAGTAAACCCAGTTATGCAGTTTTTGCCAATTTTTACCCATGCGCTTTTTGAGTAAGGGAATAGATGTTATAGCCAACGCCAGCAAGGTAAGCAAACCAACCATACCGATCGTAATATAAGGACGATCGATAATTTCATTCCAAAAGAGCAACCAATCAAATTGCACTTCAAAAACTAAAAAGTTTAATAAATGACAAAGTGCATAGGTAAAGCTATACAAACCGACTAATCGTCGAACTTTTAATAATATTGATATTTTAAAACGTTTGCTAATCGGCGTGATGCCTAAACTCAGCAACAATAAATTAAATGCTCCTATCCCTGTAAAGTGAATAATTGATTCAACGGGATCGGCGCCTAACTGATCAGTTAATGCTAAATAATAAGCATTAACTAAAGGTAATAAGGCTGCAAGATGGATAAATAATTTAAAAAAAATAACTTTATATTTCATTATGGAATGATGACTTAATGAGTGACTAAAGATGACTTATATCAAAGTCACCTTTACAGATTTCAGGATGAATAATTTAAAAGTTTTTGCGTAAGTCTAGATTGCTATACATGTCAGCAACTTCTTCACCGTAACCATTGAAAGGTAAAGTTTCAATACGATTACGCGCAAATAAACCACCCGAAGTAATTCTTCGTTCACTGGCTTGACTCCATCGAGGATGATCAACTTCTGGGTTAACATTTGCATAAAAACCATATTCACTTGGCGCTAAAATATTCCATGTAGATGCCGGTCTTTTTTCCGTGAATTTGATAGCAACAATGGATTTAATACTTTTAAAGCCATACTTCCACGGCACCACTAAACGTATGGGAGCACCATTTTGCGCGGGTAATGTTTTTCCGTACAAACCAACACTCATTAGTGTTAGCGGATTCATTGCTTCATCAATACGTAGACCTTCCACGTAAGGATAATCAATACCGCCACCAAGTCTTCTACTTGCCTGACCCGGCATTTGTTCTGGATCATGCAAGGTTTCAAAAGCTACATACTTAGCACGTGAGTTTGGCTGTGCTTTTTTTAATAGTTGTGCTAATTCAAAACCAACCCAAGGAATAACCATTGACCAAGCTTCTACACATCTTAGACGGTAAATACGTTCTTCAAGGGCAAAACTTTTAGTCAAATCATCTAAATCTAACGTATAAGGATTGTCACATTCACCACTGATTTTCAGCTTCCAAGGGTTTACATTAAAGCTTTGTGCATTTTTAACGGGATCACTTTTACTTGTACCAAATTCATAAAAATTATTATGACTCGTCACTTTAGCTTCAGGAGTAAGTACTTCAGAATTTTTAGAACTGTCTGCAGTAAAATTTAATGCGTAACGCTGAAATGTTTTTTCTGGTTTTGATGAGAAAAAATCAAATCCGTTAGCATTGGCAACACTAGGAATAGCAGAGGATAATAAAGTGCCTGCGCCAACAAAACCCATTTTTTTAATAAGGTCTCTGCGCTGTAAATAAACACTTTCATCGGTTACTTGATGTTCTTTAAGATCGGATTTTTTAGGCGATTTGATCAACATATATCTATTTCCCGGGCCACTAATTATCTAACGATAAACTAGTAGACCCGAAAAACAAAAAATTACTTCATTCTTTATTCAAAATAAACTGAATGATAATCTAAATTAACGAGCAAATTGTTGTAAATAATTAATCACATCTGAAGATTCATACAACCAAGTCACTTTTTCGTTGTCATCGGTTATTTTCAAACAAGGCACCTTACGCTTGCCACCTTCTCGGATCAATTCTTCACGATAAGTTTCATTTTGATTGATATTACGTAATTCAACATTTAATCCATCACGTTTCATAGCACGACGAACTTTTACACAAAATGGGCAAGCTGGTAGCTGATATAAGTTCAAGTGTTGTGTACTGCTGTCAATTTCAGCTTGTAATTCAGAACTTCTTTTAGGGGTGCTTGGCGAAAAAATAAAATTTAACAATAAGATAATACGGCCAATAATCCAACGAACAATAAACATAAAAAAATTTCTCTTTAATTATAAAACAAGGCAAAAGACAGTTTAAACACAGTCTTCCTAAATTGTGCGTGAGTTTAACATAATTACCGTAGTAGCATTTATTTCATTTCACGCAAACAGTCAAGCTACCACATCATATCATCAGGGATTTGGTAATCTGCATAAGGGTCATCTGCTTCAACTACATCACTGTCGACTTTATCATTTTGAACTAAAATAACACTAGGGTCTAAAGTGGCTAGTTTTTCCGCTGTTTCAGCGGTAACAAGATAACTATCTTCAACTAAACCACACACGGCTAATCGTCCATTCACTAAAGCCCTATGCGTAATAGCGTCAACAAAAAGTTTTTTGATTTTACTGTTAAACGTATAGTTATATTCAGTTTCACCTTTAACATTTTTTATTTGATGATGTTCGAGTATTTGTTGAATACGTAACGCTTTTTCTTTGTTGGCAAGCTGCTGCTGCTTCTCTTGATTAAGCGCTGCATCTTTAGCTGACTTTTCTTGCTGAGCTTTAGCTAAGTCTTGTTTCACTTGCTCTTGTAGACTTTCGCCAACGGCAACGCCACTTCGCTTTTGTTTGTTTGTCTTACGCTGACTTGTATTTGCCTGTCGTGCTTTTTGCTTAGTTGTTAAGCCTGCTTTTAATAGCTGATCTTGTAAAGATGCCATAAAAAATCCTAAATGTGGTTTACCATTGATAATTGCCGCTATTCTATCGGAAAAATACCAATAAAAAAGTATGTGCCCTTCTCTTTATGAATAAACACATAATAATGTTCCACCATTAAATGTTAACTTTATAAAAAATAAGGTAATCTAGCACAACAAAATACCCTAAAAACTTCCTACTATGATTAGCATAAAAAATATAATAATTAGTGTCTTACTCATCTTATTTTTAGTTGTGACAAGTTTAGGTACGTGGATTTATAGTCAAATAGACAGTGCGCTACCTGTGCTAGAAGGTAAGAGAACATTACTGGGTTTAAGCGATACGGCTATTGTTGAACGTGATATACAGGGTATTGTTACGATAAAAGCGAAAAAACGCAATGATGTTGCCGTCGCCACTGGCTTTATACATGCCCAAGAACGTTTTTTTCAAATGGATTTACTACGCCGAAACTCAGCTGGTGAACTCGCCAGTTTATTTGGCGAAAAAGCATTGCCCCATGATAAAGAAATTCGTCGTCATCGTTTTCGTGAGCGTGCTCGCGTAATAGTTTCTCAACTACCAAGAAACGACTTAGCTTTACTCAAAGCCTATACACGCGGAGTTAACCAAGGAATTAGCAACTTAAAATCTGCGCCTTTTGAATATTTATTATTACAACAAGAGCCTGTTTCATGGCAAGAAGAAGACACAGTATTAACCGTGTTAAGTATGTATATGGACTTACAATATGCCGCAGGTGATCGTGAAAGAACATTAGGCAATATAAAAAACATACTGGGTGAAGACGTATTTAAATTTCTTAATCCAAAAGGAAGTATTTGGGATGCTGCCATAGATGGTAGCCAGTTATCTTCAAGTGCTATGCCGACAAGATCATGGCCTTCAGTATCCTCTGAGCAAACAGCCCTTACTACTTCAAAAGTATCAACGCTTGGGGGAAACAAATATCAAGGTGAAGAATTCCCCGGCTCAAACAATTGGGCAGTATCAGGAGACATTAGCAAAACTGGCAGCGCTATTGTTGCTAACGATATGCATTTGGGGATCCGTGTGCCAAACACATGGTTTCGGGCAACCTTTCAATATGAAAGTGATGACGATGAATCGATAAAAGTAACCGGACTCACGCTCCCCGGTACGCCTAATATAATAGCCGGTAGCAATGGTAATATTGCTTGGGGCTTCACAAATAGTTATGGCGATTGGAGCGATATAATAATTCTTGATACCAATGACGACAAAAGCCAATATTTAACACCGACAGGCTATCAAGACTTTACTCAACATAAACAAATTATTGCTGTAAAAGACCAAGATGCTAGAGAAATCATCGTTAAAGAAACAATTTGGGGGCCAGTAATAGGCACAAATAGTAACGGCAAATTATTAGCATATCGCTGGGTTGCCCATGATGTTCAAGCTGTGAATCTTCATCATACCCAACTCGAGCTAGCGAAAGACGTTGACGATGCATTGGTTATTGCGAGCAAATCAGGTATTCCCGCACAAAATCTAATGGTCGGTGATAAAGCCGGAAATATTGGTTGGACAATTATGGGCCCTATTCCCAAAAAGTCTTCTCAGTTTGGTGAAACACCCACACATTGGGCTGATGGTATAAATCATTGGCAAGGCTATTTGAGTTCGGATCAATATCCAAAAATTAAAAATCCTGAAAACAATCGACTTTGGACAGCCAATACACGTGTTGTTGGTGGAGAAATGTTAGAAAAAATTGGTAACGGTGGATATGCATTAGGCGCAAGAGCACAACAAATTAGAGATAACTTAATTGCCATAGATACATTTTCTGAACAAGATTTATTGAATATTGCTCTTGATGACCGTGCTATTTTCTTACAACGTTGGCAGGCATTTTTACTTAAAAAAGTATTAACACCACAAGCAATTGCTAAACACCCTGATTGGCAAGCGGTGAAAAAAACAATCACTACAGATAATTTATGTGCTTGTATAGATTCTGTTGCTTATCGACTGGTAAATAATTTTCGTTTGAATGTACGAAATGACGTTTTCAGCTTGATCAATGAAAACTTATTTCAAATAGACAACAGCTACTCTTTTCGTACTATTCGCCATCAATTGGAAACCCCTCTCTGGCAGATGATTAACGAAGAGCCTGAAAATTTTTTATGGTTACCAGAAGCTACTTGGCCAAAAATTTTTGAAAAAGCATTAACATCCACATTAACCGATATGACAGAAAACCAAACATTAACAAAAGCGACTTGGGGGCAACAAAATACAAGTACAATACAGCACCCTCTCAGTAATGCAGTACCGTTTATTGGTCGTTGGTTAGATATGCCCCCTATCCCACTTCCTGGCGATAGCTATATGCCACGAATACAAGGTAAAGGCTTTGGCGCATCAGAACGCATGGTCGTTTCACCGGGTCATGAAGAATCAGGGATATTACATATGCCAACCAGTCAATCAGGACACCCTTGGAGTCCATACTATGGTTTAGGTCATGATGATTGGGTAAAAGGAAATCCGTCACCGTTTTTACCGGGTGAAACAAAATATACATTAACCCTAATCAGTTATTGAATAAATTAAGAGCAGAGATACTTAATAAAATACTCGCTGAGATTTAAAGACTACAATGTCAGCTAAAACTTAAATCAATCTATAAATAAGGAAAATGATGACAATTCTAATTTGGTGTTTATTTACTGCAACGCTATTACCTTACTTAGCTAAAGTCCCCGTAGCAATAGCAATGAAAAAACTCAATGGTTACGACAATAATCATCCTCGCGCGCAACAAGCTAAATTAACCGGTTTTGGCGCGCGCGCGTTAGCGGCTCATCAAAACGCTTTTGAGTCATTAATTATTTTTGCACCCGCGGTGTTGTTAGCGATTGCGACCAACACAGTAACCGACACAATTACCTTATTAGCAATTACGCATGTCATCGCTCGTGTAGCCTATAACGTATTATATTTATTGAATATTGGAGTAGTGCGTTCAATAGTTTGGGCCATAGCAACCGTCTCTTCTTTTGCTATTATTTGGCAGTGTATTCCACAAGGCTAAAAATCTATTTCTAATATAGATTTTTTTAATACAAGCCTTTAGCAATAAAGGCTTGAACAATTTCATCCCCCTCGTTAAAGTGAGTCCATATTTCCTGGGTAATATCATGTTTTAGTCGCCTTCATAAATTTTCCTTACTAAAACATCAGGATTCATTATTTTTAACCATTTTCTTGAAATAATAAAATATAGGGTGAAGTACTGTGAGTGAAGAATTAGATCTAAATAAAATACGTGAAAAGATAACCAAACTAGACCAACAGTTATTGGAATTATTTGCTCAACGACGCTCACTCACCCTTAATGTTGCAAAAAGTAAAGCTCATCAAATTCGTCCTGTTCGTGATCAGCAACGTGAACAAGAGTTACTGATACGTTTGATAAACCACGGCAAAGAACTTGGTTTAGACGCTCACTATGTGACAAGTGTTTATCACACCATTATTGAAGATTCGGTACTTAACCAACAAGCCTATTTACAAACATTGGCCAACCCAAATATGCAAGTGCCTACTGTCAGCGTCGCTTTTTTAGGTGACAAGGGTTCTTATAGTTATTTAGCAAGTCATCGATACTTCTCTCGTCGTGCAGAAAAAATTAACGAATTCGGTTGCCAAAGCTTCAATGAAATAATGCAGCAAGTAGAGTCTGGCCATGTAGACTACGGGATGCTTCCCATTGAAAATACCAGTTCGGGCAGTATCAACGAAGTATATGATGCGCTGCAACACACGAATTTATCAATTGTTGGCGAAATAACGCAACCGATTGAGCACTGTTTATTAACCGCAGTGAATACTCAACTTAATAGAATTAAAACCATCTATGCTCACGGACAACCTTTTACACAATGTAGTAATTTTTTAGATAAACAAGATAACATTCGTATTGAATATTGTGATAGTACCGCTGATGCTATGGCGAGAGCTTTTGAATTGCAAGACGACACCGTCGCTGTTATTGGTAGTGAAGAAGGTGGTCAGCTTTATAAACTTCATGCTTTGGAGAAGTCGATTGCTAACCAAACTGAAAACCACAGTCGTTTTATTTTAGTTGCCCGTAAACCTATCGATGTTGCAGAGCAAATTCCTGCGAAAACTGCATTAATTTTAGCTACAGGACAAAAAGCCGGTGCGTTGGTAGATTGTCTTATTATCTTAAAAACAAAAGGTATTAACATGTGTAAACTTGAATCTCGACCTATTCAAGGGCGCCCGTGGGAAGAAATGTTTTACATTGACGTTGAAGCAAATTTGAAAAGTGCTGTATTACAAGAAGCAATCAATGAGATAACGTCGATTACTAACTTTATTAAGGTATTAGGCTGTTATCCTATAGAGCATATTAGCCCGACAAGTGTGCCAAGTAGTGCTTTAAACGCCTAAAATTTATCCGATTAAACTTTTAAGCCATAAACATATTTAAAGTACCTAAATGATAAAAGCTCACTTCACCTACCTGATTAAAAAACACATGTAGGTGAAGTTTTTACATTGGAAGAGCTACATAAAATAAATATCGAAACTTAAGAACTGCACGAAAGCATCGAACAACCCGCTTTATTTCTTGCCCATTCTGGACGTTTTACACTGTAATGATGAAACTCAACTTGCTCATCATAAGGTTGTTCCAGCACCTTTTGTAATTCATGTAACTTACTGAAATCTCCTTGCTCTGCAAGTTCTATTACTTGTTGTGCTAAATAATTACGCAATACATATTTAGGGTTCACTTTATTCATCGCCACTTTTCTTTGCTCTGCCGTTTTTTCGTCTTGCTGAATTCGTTTAGCATAGCTTTCTAACCATGAAGAAAAGCGTATTTGATGATCTGTCGTTAACTGATTATCCAAATAAAAGCAGTCAGAGAAGTGAGCGAAATTATTTTCCTTACTTTTATCATCATAACTAAAGTCAGCCAATAACCGATAGAAAATAGTCATGTCTGTTTCTATATCACCCAACAAAGTTTCTAATGCTAAAAACAATTCCGTATCCGCTTTATGGTTTATATTTATATCTTCAGCAGCAATACTAATGCCCAGTTTGTTTGACATCATTTCATGCCATTGTTGTTGATATTCTTTACTGTAGTTATTTAATGTAGCTTCAAGTGGCGCAGATTCTTCAATCAACGGATAAATAGCATTCGCTAACTGAAATAAGTTCCATTGTGAAATTTCGCCCTGTTTGCCAAAACTGTAGCGTTTACCTTGAGCATCTGTTGTGTTCGGTGTCCAAGATAAATCAAAATCATCAATCCAACCATAAGGCCCATAATCAATTGTCTCACCAATTAATGACATATTGTCGGTATTCATTACGCCATGAACAAAACCAACCCGCATCCAATGCACCATAAGTCGACAGGTGCGCTGAGCAATTTCATCAAACCACGCTAAGTAGCGTTGAATAGGGTCGTCAGCGTATTCGTTTAATATTTCAGGAAAATCTCGTTTAATTGAATAATCCACGAGTTGCTTTAACAAAGCCTTATCTTTACGGTAAGCGGGCAGTTCAATACTACCAAAACGCATAAATGACGAAGACACTCTACAGACAACAGCACCTAGTTCCGGTTTCGCATTGCCGTTATAAAACATATCTCGAACGACGCTATCACCCGTTAACGATAAACTCAGTGCTCTAGTTGTTGGTATTCCTAAATGAAACATCGCTTCTGAGCATAAAAATTCTCGTACAGATGAACGTAATACAGCTAGTCCATCAGCTGTTCGTGAGAAAGGTGTTGGGCCTGCACCTTTTAGCTGGAGTACTTTATGGCCATGTAAAGGAGTATTTACTTCGGCTAAGTTAATGGCTCGTCCATCGCCTAATTGTCCAGCCCAATGGCCAAACTGGTGTCCGCCATAACACATTGCATAAGGAGAGAATTCTTCAGGAACAATATTCCCCGTGAACAACTGTAAAAATTCATCACTTTTGAGTTGCTCTTCGCTTAACCCCAGTATTGATGCAACATCACGACTACTCGTTACTAACTGTGGGTTTGCCGTTCGCTTGGGAGTTACCCAAGAGAAAGCAGCGGAATGAACTGGGTGAGGAAAAATAGACTTTTCTAGATCTTCAGGCAACTGAGAAGAAAAAGTATTTTCAATAGTAAAATCTAAATAAGACAAAATAAACGGCTAATTGGAGAATAGGGTTGAACGGGAATTATTCACTGTCAGTTTGAATTTTGCAATATTCATTTCAAACAAAAACCAGACTTGAACTTTAAATTGTCTGGTTTACTCACTTATTGTCTCATTTATCATAAAGTGGCTAACGTAAAGCTTTTGATAACTCTTCTTTAAAACTACTGTGGCAAGATTGACAACCGGTAATTACTTTTTGATATTCATCAATAACTACAACCATATTTTTGTCTTTTGCTGCCTGTTTAATTTTAATGGCGCCACCGTGAACAACATGATCGTAACCTTTGAATGTTGCGATGTCAGAACCTAAGGCTTTCATCAATTTTTTTCTTTGCGACATTGCTGGTTTGGGGTGATTAACAATACGATCTGCTGCGAACTCAACAAGACTAAAGTCTCTCAAAATGATTCCTTGTGTCATCATCTTAGTATCAGACAACAACCCTTGCATGACTAATTTAAATATTACCTTACTGCTTTTATCAATATGTGGTTCATGATGTTCTGCATTTACCGGGGCGATTACTGACAACGCGATTACTGCGCTTGTCATCATTATTATTTTTTTAAGTTGATTCATGAGAATTCTTATTTTTATAAGTGAGTGACAATGATAAAAATCAAACCGAATAGAGCGATCAATAGATTATTATATTAGCCTCTCTAAGCTCAACCATAACAGGAAAAACCATTAATAATCCTCTCTAAATAATTATATTTTAGCTTTAGA
>Ga0115005_10003846_pt1 | contig 12012 bp, 8 predicted proteins | sample ArcOceMetagenome_FD_87163 | JGI IMG/M metagenome (GOLD analysis project Ga0115005, IMG submission 87163) | Marine eukaryotic phytoplankton communities from Arctic Ocean - Arctic Ocean - Greenland ARC118M Metagenome | ecosystem: Environmental > Aquatic > Marine > Oceanic | place: Arctic Ocean...
TACCCGATGCTCCAGGGGATTTACCCAATTTCAGCTTCTTCAACGCAGCCACGACTTCTGCTTCGTCCGGTGGCTGATCATCAATCCCTTCGGGGGGATTATATATGATCGGAATAGGGACGGCTTTCGGCTCCTCATCCGTGAATAGTGTTGCATATTCATGGCGAGTCGCTTCTTCATCCCGAAAAGCCGTTAGATTTGTTGTCCTTGTGCAAGGACAAAATCCGGGTTTTGTCCTTCTTGTACCAATTTTGAATATTTTATTAAGCTCCCCAATGTTGCTTATCGCGACTGGCTGCATGAACCTCTAATCAAATCATCGAAACAATACTCACATCCTGGTACGGTATCTCTGATCGGCGTAACGATGCAATATACTAAATCTAAGTTCTTCGCACTCTTGAAAGAAAATGGTTTCACTTATCAACGACTACATGAGCATCAAATGGCACCTGAATTCAGAGGTACGACCTTCGGTTTATTTGCAATACAATTGAAGAAACTATAGATGCATTCCGTGCAACTTTAGACACATCTTATTTTGACCAGACACCGTTAAATCAGATACTCTAAACGGACTTGAATTTAAAAATATAACTTCTATCAAGCTTCTATGAAATAATACAATCCAAATGATACTCACTTGCATGCATACAAACAAGCTTAATGCATGAGCTTCTCAAATGTTGAAAGATGTGGTTACCACCAACACTTTTGATATGCAAAATGTGCATTTGATTTAAATAGCGATATGCGGTTTACAATCAATTTATTTTTGTAACCATTTCCTCTCCGGGATACTTGTGATGCAAAGCAAAGAAGCATCAGTGATCTCGGATGAATGTATTTGTTCATATACAGTATCTAGGATTGCTCAAGAAATAAGTCTTCATTCACATAATCCACACCATCTGTTGAGCTAGATTTAATCGCCTTTGAAGGAAGTTGCGACCAAGCTTTCAAGTTTTCCTTACTCTTCTTTTTTATCAATTTCACAATCAATTTTTTTGCCTTGACGATTATCTTCACTTCCTCAACATCCCCAAACATTTGAGCTACATAAAGATGATACCGACTATCTTTCTCGTCTTGTCCTCTCCTTCGAATTTGCAGAATGAGGCCATTGTTCGAAACACCGACCAACTTTGACATTACATTTTCCTTCGAAATATTAGCATCTGTAAAGGAAATAGGAGTTTTCCCAGGTAGCGTTTCGATATAAATCTTCGCAATCCCACTGGCGTTGCCATCATCATCCCAAAGATAACGATTGATGGGGATCGAATTTCCAATACCAGTCTTTGTGGCAGCTTGAGCAGCTGTGGTAACTTTAGATGTTGTCTCCACCGATAGTTTTTTACTCAAGAGTTTAGGTCCATTCATTACATAGTCTTCGGCTTTCAATCCATCAGTGTAACCCCCAGTCTTCTTCAATTGGTTGTGTGCATAATAATAAGAACTTTTGAAGGGCTTTTCTGTGCCACCCTTCGAACTTGCTTGGGGATTTCCCACATTTGGCGGTGGTTGTTTGACTTCAAAGACGTTTTTCAGTTGAATTTCATCTTTCTTCTCTATTACATCTTTGTCACGATTTTCTCGTTCTTCTCCACTGTTCCACGTGTCTTGTACATTGAGTAGCAGATCATCAAGACCAATTGGTTCTTTTGGCTTGTTGTTGTAGCTCCAGAAAATCAGAGTCGATGCAATTATCACGAGGATTGTGCCCCCGATTATAATAGCATTTTGTGGTTCGATACTGTCAAAGGTTGACATTATACCTTATACTTCATGCAAAGGACTCTATGTGTGTATATAGTAACCTCAGAAGAACTATGCACAACTCAAGCCTCAAGCCAGAAGACTAGTATCTACGCTACGAGTATATCATTCGATCTGGTCCGTCGCCCGCCAGAGCAAACCTAGCTACAGTAGCCTTGGTGGGGTGGGTGGTGACGCAGGCAGCCGTTAGCCGATTTTTCGTTTAACGACAACAGTTACCAAAAACACACGACCGACCGACCGACACACAACACAACGTAATTCGACAACCACACACGATACACACAAAATAGACAGCACCACGTCCGATCTTCAACTAAATTAATTTACAAATTCATACAAAATGACGTTGTCGTTCTATTCAGCCTCCTCATTTAAAAAAATTGAATTTGAATCCCAGTAGAGTGTGTTTGGTTCAAAACAACGGTCCCCTGTCTTCAATTTTTTTAATTTGCTCCGAGTTGAGTACATACTCGTACACATTATTATACCACAATAGTAACTGTCCCTGCCTCTCATCAGCACGAAAGCATCCTCCTTGCGTAGTACAGAGTACAGCCATGCATCACTACAAATTTCGTCCGAGGAATAACATAGTTTCTCTTCTTGTTCTCTTGGTGACAGGACTCCTTCTTCAAGGCATCGATCATGTCAAAGCAAATTCAGGATTTCGTGACGAGAATTGCGGTGTCAATCAGGCCCTCGTTCGTATCGAAATTAAAATGGATGACAAACCTGAAGAAACGAATTGGTTTTTTTTGAACTATTTGAAACAGGGTGTAGCAATGATAATAACGAGCGGACAATCGGAGTCCGTAACAGATACACTGTGTGTCGACAGGAGCGGCTGTTACATCTTTGAAATTAGGGACTTTGGCGGAGACGGCATTTGCTGTGATTCAGGAAACGGGTACTACAAGATCTCTTACGATAACGAAACTATTGGTGAAGGTGGTGAGTTTCAATCCAACGATGACCGAGCGAATAGTGTTGGTGATGGATGCCCCTCCATTGTTACACCAACGCCGCCCTCGGTATCTGCTGCACCAACCACCACCAGACCTAGTGTTTCTACATCGCCCACCATATCCCCTATGCCAACTACTGTTAGGTCCAGTTCTTCACCCACGTCAACCGAAAGCTTGTACTTGATTAAAAAAGATGACAAACGTCGTTACTTTCCCCAGCGCCCCACTCGTCAAGAAGGAAAATTCCCTTTTCAACCTCTACCGGACTGCAACTCCACTGATACACGGGTTGGTTGTGTTGCAGTACCGGTTACAATTCAGTCTTTACCAGATTGGGCTGGTAAGATCCATTACACTCCACCAAGTTGCTCGAAGAAAACACAGAGTTGTGAACTAGAGCTTCCTGCGACAAAGAATACGCATTCTAAAACACCACTTTTTCATAACGATCTATGGCTAGACCAACGTGCTCTGCCTGGCGGCAATTCATCCACACATGCTATCGCAGTAGGAGATTTAGATGGCAATGGATTCGCAGAAATCGTCTTTGCTAATGACGTTACTCAGTTTAGTCAAATTTTGTGGAATATGGGAAAGGAGTCATCTCTTGAACCAAGCGAGCTTGAACTCACGAATTTCTCATCGCCGCTCACTCAAAGTGTGGCTGTGGCATTAGGAGACTTCGATAATGATGGTTGGCTCGACATCGTAGTTGGAAATTATCAGTCACATAATGAATTGCTGATGAACAATGGCGACGGAACCTTTAGAGAAGGAATGCTTTTTCCACAAGGAAGCCAAAACCCCAAAACGCAATCTATTGCAGTAGGTGACGTAAATAATGATGGGTGGTTAGACATTGTGCTCGGCAATAATGGTAGAAGAAATCAATTATTTTTGAATAAAGGAGATGGTACATTTCATGACCCAGTCCCTCTATCCGATACTGAGAACACAGCTACACATGCTATTAAGCTGGGAGATTTGAACCTTGACGGATGGTTGGATATAGTAATTGGAAACGCAGTGGCTCGTGGCCAGAACAACCAGATTTTGATGAACGGAAAGAATGGCACATTTCTTGACGCGGTACATTTTCCAGGAGAGAGTTTGACTACTTACTCAATTGCGCTCGCAGATGTAAATGGTGACGGATTTATCGATATTATTGAAGGAAATGATGTTGATCAAAAAAATCGAGTGCTAATCAACAATCGTGCTAACAGTGGAACCGAATTTTCAAATGACAAGAATTCATTGATCGATCTTGAGGGAAATGCGAGAGATATTGCAGCTGCAGACATCAACGGGGATGGATCAGTAGATATTATCCTTGGCAACAATGGTCAATACAATCATTTGTTGATAAACAACGGCGATGGGAACTTTACAAAAGCTTTACGACTGCCTGGGCGTGCCTCATTTAGCCGATCTATTGCGGTGACAGACCTCGATAATGATGGGGACGCTGACATCATTTTGGGGTTTATAGTGAATGAACAAAACTTGATCTTTATGAACAACGAACAAAATTGGGCGTATGAGCAGAATGCAGTTTTCTTACGTGACAGTGCCGGCGCGACAATGGATCTTGTATTTTCTGATTTCACCGGGGATGGATGGGTTGATATCGTTACGGGTAAAACTACCCGAAGTAATCTGGTGGCGCTAAATAAGGGAGATGGAACACATGATTATCCAGCAAAAATAACTGAAAGGGATAAGTTCGTTACGTTAGCTATTGAATCAGCAGATTTAAATGGCGATGGTTATGTTGATCTGATCATTGGGAATAATAATGAAAGTAATCAGGTGTTTTGGAACACCGGCGATGGTGACGGGAAGTTTCATTACGAGCCACTGAGTTTTCCTGACAAAAAGAAAACAAATACAATTGCATTAGGAGATTTAGACGGCAATGGACATGTAGACATTGTATTCGGAAATGAAAATGACAGTAATCAAATTTTGATGAATATTGGAAATGGTACATTTCTTACAGCATTGACCGTGGGGGGTGGATCGCTGAAAACAGAAGCAATTGTTTTGGGAGATTTAAATGGTGATGGATGGTTGGATCTGGTGATTGGTAATCATCTCGAAGACAATCAGGTACTTATAAACAACGGCGATGGGACCTTTCGGGAAGCTATTACTTTGATCAATAGCACCGACATGGCGACAACGTCTCTTGCTCTGGCAGATTTGAATGGAGATTCAAGGCTCGACCTTGTGGTCGGAAATAAAAAATTTCAGGAAAATTTTGTGTATTGGAATGATTTCAATGCAGGAGGTGGGACTTTTTCAGATCCGGTGGCTCTTCCAGGCGATGCTACGAATACACATTCTGTTGCCTTAGGAGACTTAGACGGTGACGGACAAGTAGACATTGTCATTGGGAACTGGTATGGACCTAACCAAGCATTGTTAAATGGAGGAAATGGTGTATTTGACAACGTAATGGATCTCCCTGGTGGACGGTTGTCTACGGACGTTATTCGTTTAGCCGATTTGGATGCAGATGGATTTCTTGATATCGGGGTTGGAAATACAGTGCATAATGATCAATTGATATATTTCTCTTCTTGTCCAAACGGTGGTGCTCGATTGCACCCCAAGAGCTGGTGCTTTCGCTGTCCAAAGTTCATGGGTCGAGTTTCCATTTCAAGTGGTGTTGAACTGTCGACATGTAAGGAATGCCTTCGTGACCACATGCAGCAATCAGGGGGGAGTGAACTATGTGCAGATTCACCGTGTGTTCTTAGTACCCGGAATTTTAGTGAAGATAATTGTTCGCGATGTCCAAATGGCACTTACTTTAACACTGATGCTATAAGTCGCGACGAGTATGACCCTTCAACTTGGGAGGAAGATCCCTGCGAGCAATGCCCGCCAGGAGAATATGCAACCGAAAGTCTCAACGCAATTAACGAGTGTTTCAAGTGTCTTCAAGGAACCTTTCAGAATACCACTGGAGCAAGCGAATGCTTCGAATGCGGAGCGGGCACATTTCAAGCGGAGCGAGGTCAAAGCGAATGCGACGATTGCCCAATAGGTGGTTATTGCAAGGAGGGTGATACCTGCGGAGGCGGATTTGAGAAATGTCCACCGGGCACATACAACGATTTGCCTGGAGAATCAAGTGAAGAAGCTTGTCGCGAATGCCCAGTTGGGACATACAGTTTTGAGACTGGTAGCAACAGCAGTGAATATTGTCATGAATGCCCCAAAGGTTCTTATAACAATAAAACCGGTCGAACGGGGTGCGAACTTTGCCCCAAAGGTTCTAATAACAATGAGACTGGCCGGATTTCTTGTGATTTGTGTGAAAAAGGAACTTATGCAGACAAAAAGGGTTTAACTGAGTGCATACCCTGTCCTTATCGCCTGAGCAGTGCTGATGGTAAAGATACTTGTGCCTTTTGTGATTCTGGTTTCTACCTGAATAATACCTCAGCTAGTATTCCCGAAATCTTCCAAAGACCAGATACGCTCTGCTTAGATTGTCCATCGAATGCCGATTGTCAACCAAACACTACTCTTCGGACGCTAGGCATTCCAAGGAATCATTGGCGAGACTCATCAAAAACCTCTAAAACTTACGTCTGCAACCATGACGACATCTGTGAAGGTTCGAATTCAACAAAGCCACAGAGTCAACGCCAGATAGATAACGGCGATTTCTACTGCAAAAAGGGACACAAAGGTCCTCTCTGCGAGGTCTGTGTAGATGAAGAATATTATTTCAACGGACTAGAGGGTAAATGCTCAAAATGTCCGTCAGCATCCCAGCTCGTCCCACAAGCTCTCGGGATAGTCACAGCGCTGATTGTATTTCTTTTTCTAATTCGCTTTGCAATCAAACGTACACCATTGGTGACCGCAACCGTATCAAGTCTGAGCCTCCGAGCAAAATTCAAGATCTTCGTATCTTTTTATCAAGTGGCAAATTCCCTTGACGGTGTCTATGGTGTAAGAATCGACAAGAAACTGAAAGAACGACTCAACTTCTTGAAAATGTTTAGCTTGGATTTGGATATATTCGAATTCATTATACTTCCTAAAGAATGTATAGGATCTATGCAACAGCAGCTCATTTTTGGCGCTGTTTTGCCATACGTAATCATAGCATTGGGCATAGTGGGAATATATGCTGCACAAGTCCTTGCCCGTAGCGGGTGTACTGGCAAGCATCGAGGCAGCGAAGAAAGTTATCTCAGAACTGCCAATCTCAAGAGGGCCTCGATATATTGGACTATTTCCGTTTTCTATTTTGCGCTACCATCAGTCTCTCGTCATTGCTTCGACGCCAGAAAATGTCGAGCATTTGAAACAAATGAAAAGTTGGTAAAATCCCGGAGCTATCTGATAGCTGATCCTAACATACAGTGTGATAGCACTGATGAAAAATATTCCAGCCTGAAGAACCTCTTCACGTTGTTCTTCACTCTGTGGCCATCCCTGACACCTTTTTTATTCCTTGTGCTACTTATGTCAGTCAGTCAATCAATACGCAACAAAACCCCTTCAGCTCTCGCTGACGCTTGTCGCTTTCTTTGGGAAGATTATGACGAGTCGATGTTATTTTGGGATGTGCTTGATACATGGCGCAAAATCTTTCTCACGGGCTTCATCATGTTTATTGATCCCGAGCAAGGTTCCAACAAATCCTTTCGCTTGACAGTAGCAACTGTTGTTTCGAGCTTTTATTTGGGGATCCTTTCAATCCAAAGACCCTTCAAACGATTCGATGACCTCTGTTTTTCTTTCGTAAGCAACTTTTTACTGATATGCTGCTTCTCTATGGGAATTACATTACAACTTTGTGACGAGAGTGATGATTGTGATACGTTTGTTGGACTCTCTCTAAACTCCTACAGGGCGTCAGCTCTTGTGGCGACTTTGACCATTGCGATGTTGGTCATTACATTAATTTTCCTTGCAGTGATGGCATTCGTCAAAATCAGAACTCCCATCATTCGCTTGGTGAAGACACGCTATCCTCCCAATCTCGAGATGCCCCCAAATTGTACGCATCACGTATTTATGTCCCATGTTTGGAGCACTGGCCAGGACAAGACTTTTTCAATTGTCAACAAGCTTAATCTGGCACTCCCTATCTTAAAGATTTGGCTTGACATCAACAACTTGCACGATGTGAGCAAACTAGAGGACTCGGTTTCCGAGTCAGCGATATTTATCTTGTATTACAGCAAAGGATACTTCCGCTCCAAGAATTGTCAACGTGAACTCTACACGGCAGTTAAGATGGAAAAGCCGGTAATTGTTCTACACGAAGGTGACGAGGCTTCGGTTCTGAACGAGTTGAAGAACGAATGTGATGCATTTTGTCACAAAGAGCCAGGCTCAGTTTTTATTCTTGAACATATTCTCAAAAATGATCCCATACGTTGGTTGAGCGAAGGACCCTTTTGTGCAGCTACAATGAATAGGATTTACAGCCGTCTGCTAAGCTATCTTCCCTATTACCAAAATACACGGAAACAAATTCTGGATGAGGGGATCATGGTGCCTGGTGAACTAAACGGTCCAATTTCATTACCATCAATGAATCTATTAGTGTGCATATCCAATAATGGAGCACTGGGTATCGCAGAGGAAATCCATGCCATGCTTCCAACTGACAAGGTCAACATACATTTCGTTCGCAAGGCACGAGCCCCCTTAACATTGAAAAAAAATCAAGAATATGATGCGGCACACGGAACAGGATCGGATATAACTGCCCAATCAGGAGAAATGTGGGGCGTTCAACCAAACTCTGTGTCAAATGATGCGAAAAGTAAAGAAATATTTGATCCACTCCTATCGAAAGTTGGAAGATCTGATGATAATGTACAAGTATCACATGACGGTTCAGCGATCGAAGTATCCAGCTATGGATTAGACTTTGAGGCTTTGACGATCAACAGACTATTAAACGAGAAAGCACTTGATGAAGATTTATCATATAGCAATTTGTCACATGACGAAAAACTGGAAGGCGATCTTTCATACGAATGCGGTAAAGGTTGGACCACTTCAAACATCTCACTATTACGCAAGAAGCGTATTCCAACATACGATCTTTCATCGTACAACCCTTCAAATGGCGAGAGGAGTGTCCTAGTTCTTTACCTCAACCGCGATTTGTTTCTTGAGGACGAAAATAATTTGAAAAATATACTACAATCTACCAAGGCCATGAAGATCCCTATTGTCCTTGTCCACGAACAAGATAATGCCAAGGGTGGATGTCCTTTTGAAACCTTTTTCGACCAGACGCCCCAAGACTTAATTGATCCTCCCTACGAACTCTTCAAGGAACTAGCGATCCCCCTTTACACGACGACAGAGTATCGCACCGTCAGCTTACGCCAAATAATCAATACAATTGGAAAACACATTGTCGACATGGAGCTTGCATGGAGTAAAAAAAGTTAATAATCAAAGATTTATTAAAACCACTAGTTACCTGCAGATTCTCACCAATCATATCGATTCAAATAATGCTTCAATAACCTCTTTCGTATATGAAACAGCTTCTGGCAAAGATGCCACTGGTTCGTGCATGTGTGGTCTCACAGCCATGTACGGTGCCGGTCCATACTCTGGCGATGCGAATATGTTTAAGCCGCCAGTACATGTACCGGCGGTACCTATGGACGGAATTTTCTTCTTTTTGTAATGACTGGTACAGAAAACCGACTCACTCTTGTATAAAGGGTGTCATTTTATAGTCATTATTTTACTCGCACTTTCAAACTTCTCCCTTCTTCTTTACTCTTTTCCCGTTAAAAAATTGAAATCCATACAAGATCCAGGGGGTACTTTTTTCATTTTTAAAGCTACACGTAGTTTCGTCTTATTTTTCTCCTTTCTCACTGTGTAATGTGTCAGACCAATCTTGTACTTCTTGTACACACTATTCACACTATCCAAAACTGGCGCGCTCCTGAGCATTTTACTCATTCATCTTTATCAACAGAAAATGACCAGGTGAACAAGGCGTTACTATTATTTCCCACTCACTGTTGCTACACTGCTGTATCATATCCAAACCAGCATTATACATTCTAACATTATCAGAAGAATTGATTCAATGGTGAGTTTTATTTCATCTGCCTGTAGAGATAAGAAGAGTGGATTGGTTTCTTATTATTCTCAACAATCACACCAATGCTTCTTCAAATGATTTGAGTCCTTCAATACGACTGTCTACCATCATGTGGCATTCTAACCCTCTACCGTATGATCAATCTCATAGGCGAATTCAACACATAAGCAATCCGCACAGATGAACATTTCTCCAAATGTTTCTACATGCTTAGAATCAAATGATTCAAACTGTATTTCTACTGGTGTTCCAGCAATTCCGATACTGTCATCATTATCATCGGAATCTCTTTTATCCCCATCTTCATTGACTTCAAGAAAATGGCGCTCATCAGATATATATATGGACACTTAAAATGAAAAACAATCACCCACCTCACCACCACCACCAGCAGCAATGCCACCAATGCAACCAATTCCGGCAAATACATGTATTGTTCGTCCAAAGTACGTCAATGAATGCTCTATTGAAAGCACATATGGCATTGATGCGTATAACACTTACCAATCAACAAGAGAAAAGTGTCAACTGGAATATGAGGACGTTATTGTTGCAATGGCTGAAAGTACTGCCATCTCTTGCATATTTTCTTATGGTCCAGATAATTATGTTCAGGAAAAGGAAATGGTTCCTCTCATAATTTTGACGAGGGTCCCTTCTGATGACTGCAAATCTCATCCCATTTCAGTCAAATCTTCAGCATATCTTGGCACATCTAAAGGAAATACAAGACTGGATACACAATGGCTAGAAGATGTCATCAAGAGGTTCAAAAATTGTGCTGAGCTTATTGTGGGTGTATTGACATATTGAAAGCAATTATCATTGCTTACCCAGACCAGTATCAGATCTGTGATGTTCATCTATTGGTTGATCAAAGTATTGCTGATCACTTTACTGAGATCGATTCTATGAAGCGGTGTATTGTTGGAGAGGAAGCTGCTATGGAAAGAAAACAGCGTGAATTGTTCTCAAAAGCCACTACAAGACATTTGGTGCTTGAATTGTTATATTTTGACAACAAAACTGGAAACATGTTTTTCAACTGGTGTAACCCTGAAGATTCCTTTCAACATGTTACCCATAACTGGAAAGGCAGATTGCCCTCACCGTATCAAAGATACTGGTTGATAATGAATACAAAATTTGGAAATGTCTGCATTCCAGTGTACATTCTTGCTGTTCTTCAGGGCATTGCCCCAAATACATCCTCAAAAACATGGTGCCGATATTGAATTTGAGGATGCAATCTATCATGGTTATTACACGCTTGACGGAACTCTTCAGATATATGCTGGTACTGCTGTTTTTTATGGGCACTTCAATGAACTCATGATTTTCAAAGCCAAGTATGGTCATTGTAATGTTTCTCAACGTGGCGAGAATGCTTCTCAGGGGAATTGGTGATGTAAATTGAGAAATTCATATAAGAAAATCCAAAACAATCAGAAGCCAAAAATGAAACTATCTGATGAACAGATTCAGCGCTTGAGTGATGCAGGTTTCAAGTGGTCACTAAATTCAGGTTTTGACGATCACTTCAATGATCTCATGGCTTTCAAAGCCAAGAATGGTCATTGTAATGTTTCTACTCTTGGTGACGATGCTTTTCTTGGGAAATGGTGTAGTGAACTGAGAAGGTCGTATAAGATAAAGAAACTATCTGATGAACAGATTCAACGCTTGAGTGATGCAGGTTTCAAGTGGGCTGTGGGGACGTTTGACGATCACTTCAATGATCTCATGGCTTTCAAAGCCAAGAATGGTCATTGCAATGTTTCTAAACGTGGTGAGAATGTTTCTCTTGGGAAATGGTGTAGTGAACTGAGAAGGTCGTATAAGATAAAGAAACTATCTGATGAGCAGATTCAGTGCTTGAACGATGCAGGTTTCAAGTGGGCTGTGGGGACGTTTGACGATCGCTTTAATGATCTCATGGCTTTCAAAGCCAAGAATGATCATTGCAATGTTTCTAAACGTGGTGAGAATGCTTCTCTTGGGAAATGGTGTAGTGAAGTGAGAGGGGCGTATACGAAGATACAAAACAAACAGCAGAAACCAAGAATGAAACTATCAGATGAACAGATTCAGTGCTTGAACGCTGCGGGTTTCAAGTGGCGATTCTGATGATGACAAATATGATGATGA
>Ga0115005_10003848_pt1 | contig 12004 bp, 7 predicted proteins | sample ArcOceMetagenome_FD_87163 | JGI IMG/M metagenome (GOLD analysis project Ga0115005, IMG submission 87163) | Marine eukaryotic phytoplankton communities from Arctic Ocean - Arctic Ocean - Greenland ARC118M Metagenome | ecosystem: Environmental > Aquatic > Marine > Oceanic | place: Arctic Ocean...
ACTACGTGTGATACTTTTTCTTTAAAGAGTTCATTTCTTCGCTTTGTTGAGAAGTGACCTATCATCACACTCTACTCGGATGTGAATAGTTTGCTCGTTCAACTAGTTGGGTACTCTACTCTAAAGAGGCCTCCCCCCCTTCAAGTTTTGAATGGAACGTTTCAAACCGCGCTCTAGAATCTTCAACTTATCAGATAACCCATACGCCTCTAGCATTTTCCCTCGAATCTCTAATGAAACTCCCAGCGCAGGCAAAGGATTCACCAATGCTGCTGCCCAAAATACAAAGTCGTGTATAGAGTTAGCTGTGATTAGAGGCATCTCACCAAGATCTTTCTTGACACGCCTTAGTAAATTATCTGGTTGAACGGATATGAATGGCTGCCCTCGTTTCACCCTCGATGCACAGGTTACGTTGATGTTTTCATATGTTCTAATGTTGGATGCGAGATCATACCACTCGTCAAGAAGCGGCATGAGGGAATGTCCAAATTCCACCAACTCGTCTGTGACTTCGTTTAGGTCGTCTGACTTGCATTCCACTTCTATCGCGCTCCACTCTGTACAAGGAAGTGAAGATGGAATCATCCCTTTGGAAATGATGTCTTCTTCACTGCTAGATTCTATGTACGCGACAGGAACATCTAAGAATCGTTCTTCGCCCCATCCCAAGACGATCTCTTCTCCATTGTCATCATAACTCCTTCTCCATCTCCCAAGTCTTTGTTTCATATCGACATCATCACCTACGATTCGACATCGTTTCTGCCCAGAAATGACAAAATCGACTGCGGTTGGAATTCTCGTATTGGAGCCGCTCTTCACGACAGTGTCCAAGAGCTCAATTTTGCAGAGTGTGCCGTTCCTCCTGACCTTTCTAGATCTGACGTCCAGCGATGTCATGACGAACCATCCTCCTAACCCAAGCTCTATCAGAAAACATATAAAGGTAGAATCTTGTGTCTTTCCCTCCATCTTCTGCTGCGGCAAAATGGCGTCAAAGCAAACCACTGGCAAATGCAACGATAAAGAATGCCGGGGACTTGAAAAATCCTGTTGTGATAAATTGTGAGCATCAATTTGCTGCTGAATGGAATCAGAACGGGAAATTTCCTTGATTCTCTGCGAGAGAGTAGCTTGCGTCTCTGCCAGAAAGTTGTCATCTTCCTTTTGTTTGAGCCTGCTAATAATGTCAGTCAGTTCTGTCGTATTGAAACCATCCTTCTTTTCTTGGAAATCATCATCGTTGGAAATGGCGGAGAGATGATGACTTATAATGCCTTTGCCGCTAGCGATGGGATGTTTGCATTGTCTGTTGCTATTATTGTTGCTGATACAGTGCTGGATGGACAGAGTGCTGAAAGCGTTCGATGAAATTGTCGTCAAATCAACAAAAACAACCAGTGAGACCGCGCTGTAAAGAACTGATAATCGTCCTAACTTTAGCTTCATTTTTTATTCAATATGATGGAGATAGTCTACCAATGAATGATTTGCAATTCGGGTACCAGGTCTACGTACGTACTTAGTTGTGTACTATCTGTGGTACTGTACATACCATGCACTGGGTTAAGGGCTCTGGCTTCATATTTGCAGTTACTGACGTCAGAAACCAAAGTACCGCACGTACCGGGGTGTGCGGTATGCGGTATGCATGCCTAACATTATTGAACGGTAAAAGTTAGAACATTATGACAGAGCAATGGTTCCACAGTTAACCTTCCATCTTGTGTTCGTTGTTGTATGGCAGATCTTTTTCAACGGCAACTTTTCTTGAAATCATATGTATGTCATGCTTTGACAGTTTTGTGACCTTAGATTCATTCCTCCGTTGAACAGAAATCCCTCTCGGAATTCCCCAGTTCCACCCCAAACCCAAGAACTCGCTGCTGTGCCATTACTAAACAACTACACGTGCCACGTACCACCATGACACTGCCGTTAAATTGACTTTTCGAAAAACAACTGTGCTCCTGTAACTGCTCGGCCTATAGTACTTGTGTGAATGAATGGGACAGTCCGCTTGCTGGTGCTGACTGTCGAAAACGAATATGAGTAAGATGAGGATCACCATAGTGGTGCTGGACCTTGTCGCTCCTCAGTAGAAGACAAAGATCAAAATTGTGTTGATGGGTATCTGAGATGTGAGGATGTTTAATTTAAAAAATGCATTATTTGTGATCAAACGATCGCTTGGAGTCCAATACACGTAGAGTCATTGCGACTAAAATTGCTCCTTCTTTAGGGTTATTGTTGAGGAGTGAAATCCAAATCTAAGCTTTCTACACGGAGATCTGATGGAATACATGTAGATCAAACTACTCGTGACAAAGCTCAACACTTTGTATGATTGCTATTCGCATGCGTTTCTTCAAAGTAGTAATATCAGCATACGTCTGAAACGAAGGGGCAGAAGTGTATAGAGTTAACTCAATTCGTTTGATAGCGCGCAGTTTACTCTTCGACAAAATAATGTGTTTATTATAATCTTGCGTTATCTGAATTCTGTTTAGTAATCAATGTGGACAGGAAGAAGTTAGTCTATCCTTCAATCTGTTTATCATCATGAATAATTATGTTCGTAGTACTTGTAGCAAGGATTGTGAAACTTACATTAGATAAATCATGCCTCGTCTCAGAGGTAGGTGATTTGTGGATTGCCATTTGTATTCTTTTTTCGTTACCGAAGAGGAGGAGGCTAGACATGAGGTTGGTAGAGAAGGCATGTTTAAAAATGTATTTCGTTGTTGATTTCGTCAAATTCTAAATTGTGTGCGATTTAGAAGAGGGAAGGCAATTTTCAATTGTGCCTTCTCGCATATTTCCGTATGTGTAGAGAAGCTTGAAGTTTTGATTCACAGAAATACTATCAGAAAAGGAAGTTTATGGAGTTTCTCTATAAAACACGATCAGCGTGAAGGAGGCTCGTCATGCATGTAGCATCATTTTATTTTATTTCTACCAATTGCCAAATTCAACCTTTCTTGTTACTGGTCTTCGCCGTTCCAAAAACTGATAATATTGAGGAGAAGCCCCCGCACGGTGATACTCTAATGCTGCACAATGAATCCCAAATGGGGCGTTTTAAAAAGTAGGCTTCTCCACGATTACACGTAACCAGTTGTCACGACTTATGTAGAAAAAGAATATCTAGTATGATTAAGCTTCCCATCGTACTGCAAGCAGTACTCGGTTTGGCTTCTCCGAAGCCCAAGGCGTAGCCTACCAGATATCAATGGCCATCTCCCTGTAGGTGGGACTGACTGATCACTCACATCTGGGACTGAACCGTAGGTTCTATTCTTGGAGCTGTCACGCTCTGGAATAAATGACGCGAGAGGAAAATCTGTGCCTTACTGACACTTTCTTATTAACCACTTCCCTCTACTCGTCATAGGATCGTAATCTCACTACTCGATTATCACTGCTTACTTCCAAATTGTGGCTAATTAAGTCATGTAACCTTTAGTGGGACAACAATTGCCTTTTTGTTTCACACTTACTTAGCTATTCACAATAATACTTTGAACTTAGCCTCCCTATTATGAAGTTATGACTTGCTATGTCCGTCATCATCTGAAAACTTGTTTTCTTGTTCACTGAATTCTCGTCCGCCCAGAAATCGTCGTTCCTTCTTGACCAATCATGGCGTGTCCCCAGAAGTTGTTCCCTGCAGATGACGGGCAAGCATTGATTTCTTTCTTGTCCTCGAGAATTTCCGTTTCACGATGTAGTAAACCAGAAGCTTGAAGTTTTGAGAACAAGAACAAATGTCATTGTGGTCCACAACATGGCCATTCGTATCATTCTCGAGTGCATGACGCAGTGGTCAGTGGTCAGTCTTGTATCAAGAATAAGTCAGTCATTTCTTGATCTCAAAACTTCAAGCTAATTATGAAACTGAAATTCTCGACAAGAAAGACAGTAGCATCATGACCCCATTTCCTAGTAGTTCACCGACATCAGCATCCCATTGCCCCATTGGCATGCGTGCTTGTTTGGAACTGCTGTTGAAGCGTGATACTAGGCATACTATGTTTGAGAAGGAGGAGGTTTAGGCTGCTGCTGGTTGTGCTGCTGCTGCCGACAGAAGAGTAGATACCAGCATCTTCTTCTTATCAGGAAGCTTGAAGCGCGAGGCGAGCAAGAAGCTTGAAGTCATGAACATACTGATTCCACATACAAACGGAAATCCAAAAGTGTGTCCATGTCAATGTTTCCATTAGCAATCCAAACCTTTCGTAATCCTCATTCATGCATATTTCAAAGCAGCTAAACAACCCCTCATTTAACTCAGTCTTGTGCTGGCCTCATGGGTGCAGATGAAGATAAGTTGCCCATTCTTTCCCTGCTTCTTTGCACGTATTTGATGAAAACGAGTCTAAGTCTAATATAGCAACATGAAGCATCTCGTTTATTGTTGCAAGCCTGTCAGCAGATCCATCCATAATTTAATTCACACGCAAGTAGGGATTATGGTAAATATTGCTGATATAATTTGTAAAATAGTAAGCTAGATCAAGGCACATTTCGCACAAGATTCCTTCTAATGAAAAGGAGGAATCGCCTCCGTATCAAAATGTTATTATCACTCCGACTATATTCAATATCTTATGAAATAGAGTCTCGAATTTCAGATATTGACATTGACCGCCAATCTTTTTCAATTACGCTCATGAGTTTCTCCATGGCCTGACCAGCGAGGCGATGTTTCAAGGTTGCTTTTGAATGCTGGTACACATCTCTTATCTCTTCAAGCACAAGATTGACGTCATTTCCATTCACACTGAGTCTAACAATTTCGGTTGTTTCAGAATGATAATGAAAGTCCCAAGAAATTTCAACTAACCGAGCATCTCGGAGATGATGAAGGCATTGCAGTGCGTTCACATCTTCAATGGCTGTGTTTGCTTTGGGGGAAGGGTTCAGCATAGACTTCATCTCTTTCACATTCATTTTGTGCCATTCGTCTTTGTCCTTGAAGAGTTCGTCCATTATGACGGATGCTAATGTGTGCTTCACTAGTTTGCGAGAAAAAAGTTTGGGATTTCTATCTTGGCTAATTCTGAAGGGTTCATCGTCCAAAATAGAAATGGAAACTTTGACTTCCTCGTAAAAATCAGGGTATTCAGAAGCATATTTTGTCTCGGATGGCGTGTTGTAGTCCCATACAAGTTCGCTGATCAGGTCTGCATCGTAAAGCTGCTGCAGACATTGTATGGCATTGAAGCCATCGGCACTATTACGAGATATCTCTGGAGGTTTCAATCCATACTCCTTCATTCTCTTCATTTCGTAGTGCATAATTTCACGTTCAAAAGTTCGCGAACTGGAGTTCTCCATGTCCAAGGGTTTATCTTCACCATTCGATGCAATAACATTGGTTTTCTTTCGTTTCTCTGCTTCAATTACAACCTCTTTCGACTGATACACCAATTTGTATCCAACATTTTCTAGAGTTGTATCGTCGCCCAATGCATTGACAAGCAGTTTGCCCATGTCGCTATGTTTTCCCTCCTTGCTCGGCTCAGTCTCGCACGTTTTCTTTGACTGATTATTTCCATTCCTACCTGATATTCCTTCACGAAGCCAACGAGGTCTATCGCTCGCCATAATATGAGTAGCCTTAATACGGGAATTGGGTCTCAAATAGGACAGCCGATCACTAAAAGGCGGAGGGGGTTCAAACGGATGCACCAAAGGCGTCTGAACTCTGCGTATGACAGTCCAGAATGTATCTCCAGTCATAACTTTCCGTAGATTTGACTTTCTTGGGGGACCTTTTCTTCGAATCGGTTTACCATTCTTTCCTGCAACAGCATCTGTGACGAGATCTTTGAAGAGTTTCATATCAAATACATTATTCTCGGGATCCATACAACTCCCGAAAATATCTTCCACTGCGCCATCTGTTGACAATTGTCGATATGGTTCTGGAACCAAATAGTCTACCTGCGAAGGAAGAGCCGCAAGACATGACAGTCCAGCACTGAGTGGTGTCACAAATGAATTCCCAAGCAATGCCTCACGATCAACTTTTTTGCCATTCTTCTGTGCTGTTTCAAAGTAGGAAACAATTTCTTCTGCGGTCGGAGACATTCGTCGCCCGTAATTATAGCCATAATCCGAACAGACTCCATCTTGATATGTGGAAAGATTCCACAATAAACCTCTGAGGTATTCCTCAACACTGCTCGCTGCAGGGACAGAAATTTCCCACGGATAAGCAGGTGCAAAATCATCTGTATCAGTATTTGAAGCATCGCCGTCTAAGAAATTATCGTTCATGTCAAAATAATCCTTCCCTAATAAATTTTCCAATGCAATATTTGCCAATGTTTGTTTCGCCTTTTTGAGGGTATGCTCTGCTGTGATTCCATGTTCAATCTCAAACTGTATCTTTTTATTCTTGGGTCCCCCTTCCGGTCCCAATGTCAGCCGCAATATTTCTTTCACGGTGGTATTCCGTGGTGATTGCACCCGTTCAAATTCTGCAGGTGAGGGAAGGAATCCAGCATCCACCATACTGTACAACTGACTCAATGGCGTAATACTCTGATAATTGGGGATCATATCGGATGGCTGGGCAAGTTGCTTTGGAGCCACACTGGCAAGCATTTTAAAATATGCCACACAAAATGGTAGATTGAATTCCAGAGTATCAGGATTCACAAGATAGGGTCTACGCGTCATTGTACTCTTCTTTCCACCTCCTTCGTCATCGTCGTGGCCATCTTTGGCATTATCACCATCCTTGATCCATTCCCGGAGCAATCTCAAATAAGAATGAAACAATTTATTGAAACCCGCACTCCCTCTCAATTTGGGCAGGTAGTCATTTCCATTCATGATGAGAAGAAGAACAAGATCCGTCCTAACTCTCATAATATCCGTCGGATCAAACTTTTTCCCAAGATATTTTCCCAGCGTCAATGTCGTTTCCCACAAACTAACCACATAACTCGTCTTTCCACTCGAAGGAAGAATGACGAATACATTATGCGTAATCGTAGGAGGAACGATCAATCCCTCTAAAACAAGATCAGAATCCCCCCCCAGAATAGCGACGCTCTCACCAGGCTTGACAATCCTTTTATGCCTCTCCATCTCTAAATGTCCCATCTTCATAACCCTACCAATCCTCTCATCGCTCCCTGCTTGAATCAGCCAATCTAATAATTTAACCTCTCCCTCCCCCGGCACGGTCGATGGACTAATATATACCCTACAACTGGCGAGCTTCCCCTGTGGATTTTCCAAGCGCTGCCATGCCCAGTAGAGGACGGCTTCATGTGCTCGATCCATGAATTCCGTCCCTGGTGTAATCTTAAGCGTCTCCTCTTCCTTCTCAGCTTTATCCCTCCTTTTCTGATGACTCTTCTTCTTCTGCTGCAGGACTCCCCTAGATTTGAGCATTTCCATGCGGGCCATTTTGCGATCGGCCCTAATGACAGTTCCCAGCCTTCTCCGTCTCTGCGTGGCGAGTTTAGCAGCAGCAGGGGGACCATCGAATGCCAGCACTATGGATTTAATGGGGGATGCGATTTCCATGCATTTATCTAGTTCTTGTATTAATAGAGTGAGTGCGTGTCCTTCTGAGCGAGATCTGCGAAGTACAATGTGAAGGAGCTGGTTCATGTCGACGAGCACGTGGTGAAATGCCTCGGTTTGTTTCTTCTTGTGGGAATGTTCGATGGTGTCCATTGCATTTGGAAATTGGGATTCAAACCAGGACCGAAATCCTCTGATACCGTTCAATTCCCATGATTGCTGCTGTTGCTGCTTTCTTATGCCAGAAGTACTAGAACTAGTACTAGTACTCTTACTAGTACTAGTACTAGAAAGGAAGGAAGGAAAAGGTGAAGGTAGAATAAAAGCGGATCCCACTGAATAAGAAAGGAAGAATATGCACCACTGTATCTTCATATTGATACAGTGATTTCGATCTATGGATCGAGTGGAATGATAAGGAACTTGCAACTAGTAATGTGATGTGGGCTTTGATCAGTTCAATGGTCGGCATGCAAGCAAGATCGCATGCTCGCATGATGGGTGATGGCATGCATGCGAATGTATGTTCTTCTTGAACCCGTCGTCGGCAGTTTGCAGTTGCGGTTAAAAAATCAATAATAACGTTTCTTTAGTCCCATCGGAAATTGAGTTGGTCCTACACGGTTTCAGGTTTCCCACACGTATGGTCCTCTGGTGTAGATTTTGGTTCGTTTTTCAAAAATGGAATATCTTTAATCTATCTGTCCACAAAATAAAGCCTCCTCCAAACCTTTTGTGACGACGTGAAAACATAGATAATGTACCTGGTAAGGAATATCCTCCTCGTCAGCCGTACGCTATTATCAGTCATTACGAGAGCAAAGTATTGAAGTCAAAACATTAACATTCGAACATGACAGGATTGTTTTCCTTTCTTTTTTTATAATATTTGGTGTTCAATATTCTAATGTATGCTCTTGATTCCTCCTCCTCGGTCCTGCTCTCATCGCCCTCCAACCAGCACGCTATAGTACGTGCGCTCAAACTCAAATTCAAACTGAAAACAGTTTAGAATCCAAAATCACCATCGTCAAAACCATAGTCATCACCACCATCCGAATCACTATCATCGTCACTATCATCATCGAGACCCTGTTCATCAAAAGCAGACATTTCCACAAAATCAACCTTCCACCTCAGTATCCCTCCAATACCTCCAAATCCCTTGACAAACTGTGTCCCCTCTCCAGAACGATCCGTAACATATTCCAAATTACATCCAAATGATTTGTAATTATTCGCAAACCACTCCACAAGCGATTCCTTCTCTGCAACTTCCAACTCCACCCCATTCTCATCATGAAAATGGTTCTCATTCTCCTGCTGCTCCTTGGTCAAATGCTTAATAATCTCCTCACTCGTAGTATTATTCCTCAGCACAATCCTCTCCACATCCAAATTCTCCCAAACAATCAACTCCTCAATCGCTCCCAAATCCAATGCCTTGAAGGTATCCTCAACTCCAAAGCAGTACTTGCCCGTATCCAAACTTATCTCATCCATATATCTCTGCAACAACTTTTTCTCCTTGATCAATTTCACACTACCAAGAGTATCCGCACTCAATTCAACCGCCTGATTGAACCCCTGGAGACCCCCATAACTAACATCCACCATTTTAATCACAATCTTTGCCAACCTCGCATCAAACAAATCACTTCTCATGAGCTCGGATTTAAAATCAGCTGATCCAGCGAGTACGATCCCCTGTACATTGGGCTTACACCCATCCGTCACAAAAAGCTGCGTCGCCATCTCCGCCACCTTCCTGACATAATTATGCCTCTTTTCAAGCCTCAACCTCGCAAAACGCAATGCAGACTGTCCTCCCCTTCCATGCTTCTTGGGAAGGTCCACGGAGAACTTATGCAATACCTCCCTATTGCTCCCCTGTAACGATCCATAAAGTGATCCATTACCATCCATAATAATGAACCCAAATGCTTCATCGTCCATGAGCAATTCATTCAAATCCTCTGTATGAAATTTATTATCACACAAATACAAGGATGTATTAATGGGTTTAAAAGGTTCGAAATCGATATTGACCTTCTTTTCCTTTCCCTGATCGGTAATCACCGTCCCGCAGTAAAGCACGAGTCCATTGGCGGGACACTTGTTGTAGAGTTTCAATCGTTGCTGGGTGGATGTGATGGCTCCTAGGACGGAGAGGCGGTTGACGCGTGATTTGATGTTGGATGCGGTACCGTATTCGTCGGAAAGCATTTTGTTGACGCGGGAGATTTGATCACCGGGTGGGATGATGAGTGAGATCATGGAGGTTCCGTTTCCGCGTGCGGCTTGGAGGTTTTTGATAAGTTTCTTTACTTTGAATATTTCAATCTTGAGTGTTCAGTGTGTGGAAGATGAAACAAGAGAATGGGATGAAAAAAAGAGATGAAATTGGATTCGTGTGAGTTTAAAAAGTTATGTGTGATGATGCAATTGAAGAGACAAATGAATGAATGAATGACATCAATCAGCAGTATTAATAGTGCATTTTATTGCAGTGTATTGTATTCTTGAGTGGTCCTTATTGTACTGCTTCACTAGTAGATAGTAGTGATGGTAGGTAGGCTAGCAAAGTGTAGTACATATCACTCAACAGATACATTCAGTGCTGGCCTCATGGAACAACACCAGTACGTGTAGTATTAATATTAATATTAATATTAATACAGCAAGCAGTATACATGGAAATAAAAAGACATGATGATAAATACGACACGACACGATACGTACCTGCTTATCGAGTTCATCTTGTTCTTTCTGCGACGACATGATGATGGTGCTGGACTAAGTAGTATAGTATAGTATGTGCGTATGTGTGGATACTAGTAGCTAGTATTGATGAATTACAATGTATGTAGCACAATGGAATATATCTATTTAGTACTGTAGTAGCAAGCGATGGCTGATATTGGTGGCAATGGTACAGTACGGTACAAGCAACAAGATTGATAGTTGACAGACTACTAGTCTACTGCTTCAATATCGTACACTCCTTGTGCATTTTATTTTACCTTGATCGATCATCAAGCTTGATGGAATTCAATTGGCAGGCAAGCTGCGATACGTGTGGTGGGTGGGTCAGGCAGACCATCCGTCAGTCTGTCAAAAGGAAGCGTTTCTGGCCATTCGTAATTCAAATAGATACTGATACAAAGGGAAAGGAAAGAGAAAGATACTAGAAATTGATTTCTTCATTCTTCATATTATTTTTCAAACTTGTAGGTTATGAGATGAAAGATCCTGCGAATACCAGACATCGACGGTTGGATTTTAGATGCGGTCGCCCTTCTTCGCCTGCTAGCCTGCTGTGATCTGTGATGTGGCCTGTGGCTAGCTTGCTAGCTAGCTAGCTTGAAGCTTCAGAAAGCACCTACGATACAATACAATACACTACGCTACAATACTTCATATTTGTTCAATAGATAGATAGTGCAATTCGATTGATTGATTGATTCATTCATTGATTGACTGATTGACTCGATTGATTCAATAAGGAACTAACTATTAGAGAGCAGGTGCAAGAATGGTGTTGGTGACAAAGACCAATTTTCTAAAGGTGCGTTGTTGCTTGTTGACCTGTTGCATTGACTTCCTTGTTGTTCTTGATGATCTTTCGATTTGAAACGAAACCAAACCGCATGAATTGAGCATTCATTTTCAATTTGTTTCTGTTGTTGACTTTGGTGACGTTTCAAATATTTTCAATTGATTCATCGATTGATGACAATCAATTGAAGATTGATTGACTGACTGACAAACTGATTTGGTTCGATTGACATATTTCAGGGTGTTTACTATTTACTATTGACCACTACTGCTGTATTAATCTATGATATAGTACTGCTGTACTATAGTACTAATACTTCACTATGCTGTACTATATCAACGCTTTGCTTCAACTTGTCAATCTATTCGATCCATCGATTGAGTGTAGTGCTTCGATTGTCGATTGAAATAATGTTTGATTTCCATTGCTTTGCTTCAGCTACTAATACTTGCTGCTGCTGTACCGGTACTATTCGAATTCTATTCCAATCTTTCACAGGAGAGCAATGATTTAATCCAAAAACTTCCGACCGCAGCGTTCGTCTCCCTCGATCTCGAACTAACAGGAATCCACATCCCCACCGTCCCACGACCCAGTAAATTCGATCAACCCTTTGAACGATATGCACAATTGAAACATTCGCCAGAGAGGTATAGCATTGTGCAAATTGGGATTTGTGTTTTTGAAGAAAATCCTGAATGGAGGAAATTTGTAAAGAGGGCTTCTAGTAGTAGTAGTAATGGTCATGGTAATAGTGATGGTAATGGTGACGTTGAGAATGATATTATTAATCTGGATGATATTCATAATGATGACGAAGACGACCATGATGATATTGATATTAGCAATCAAGTACAAATCAACATCAACGAAAATGAAAATGAAAATGAAAAT
>Ga0115005_10003849_pt1 | contig 12004 bp, 13 predicted proteins | sample ArcOceMetagenome_FD_87163 | JGI IMG/M metagenome (GOLD analysis project Ga0115005, IMG submission 87163) | Marine eukaryotic phytoplankton communities from Arctic Ocean - Arctic Ocean - Greenland ARC118M Metagenome | ecosystem: Environmental > Aquatic > Marine > Oceanic | place: Arctic Ocean...
GCAGGAAAAGCTAAAGGAGGAGGGCCAAGGGTAAAACCTGGCACCTCCAAAGGTGATAGCTACTGTGCAAGAAGCTTAGGTATTAAGAAAAGGGTATCTAAGAAAAAAGCAAATGATCCAAATACTCCAAACAACTTATCTCGTAAACGTTGGAAATGTTCCGGAGCTAAATCTAAGAAAAAATAAATACTACATAATAAAAAGGTCTGTAAACTTTTTAGATTTAAACTATTTACGTACATTTGTAATAAGTTTAATTTTAAAAACCAAATAAAATGGCAGACGTTAAAAATTTAAATCCTGACTTACAGGATAAAGAACCTCAACTTTCTAAAGAAGAATTATCAAAACGTAGAGAAGAAATTACAGAATTCTACAAGGATAATATTCCACATTTAGAAGTACAAGCAGATTATGAAAGTCTTTTAGCTGCAATTGAAAAAGCTAGAGCAGAAAGAATGCAAGCTCAAATGTTTATGGCTCAACAGTATGCTTCTCAAAAAGAAGGTGGTGGTGTTGATCCTAATTCAGAAGATGGAAAAGCATTTCAAGAAGCAATGTCTAAAGCAATGGATCCTAAAAATCAATAGTTATGAAACAACTAAAGATTGGTGATAAAGGTCCTGATGTTAAAACACTACAAGACAAATTACAAATAACTGTTGATGGACATTTTGGACCTAATACAGAAAAGCACGTTGAAAGATTTCAGTTAGCTCACAGTTTTCCAGTTGATGGTATTGTGAGCAATACTATGTGGGTACTAATTTTAAACTTACAAAAAAGTGTACCTGATGAAATAGATGAAGATACTGATGTTACAGAACAATACTTTACAACTAATTATGATCAACTAATTCATAAACATTATTTACCAAAGGGTGAATATGTAAATGGACCTATTAAAAATGAATATATAGTATTACATCATACAGCAGGTAACGCTAATCCGTATAGATGTATAGATCATTGGGGTAGAGATACAAGAGGTAGAATAGCTACTGAGTTTGTATTAGGTGGTATTAATCATAGAAATTGTGATAATGAGTTTGATGGTGTAATGGTACAAGCATTTCCTACTGGAAATCAAGGCTGGCATCTTGGTAAAACTGGATCAGGATTTATGAACCGTCATTCAGTAGGATTAGAAATATGTAGTATGGGTTATTTAGATAATACATCACATAAAACATATGTAGGTTCACAATGTCATCCTGATCAAGTGTTTAAATTACCAGAACACTTTAAAGGTAAATTATATTGGCACAAATATTCTGAAGAACAAATTAAAGCTACAGAAAAGTGGATAAGATTTGTTGGAGAAAGAGATGATATAGATATTAGATTAGGTTTAAAACAATTTATACAAAAGTTAGGCCCTACTAAAGGTTTTGATTTTCAACCTGATGCATACTATGGAAAAGTGAAAGGTTTATTAACACATACCAATTTAAGAAAAGGTAAAATGGATTGTTTTCCTCAACCTGATTTTGTTGATATGATAATGAGTTTATAATTATGGCACTAGTAAACAAAGTAGATTTAAAATTAAAAGTTGATATTGATAAATGTATCATGTATCAAATTATGACATATTGTTTTTTTGAAAATATAATAATCAGTAATTCTGATTTAAAATTTTTAAAAGAATTGTCTAAACAAAAAAATATTGAATTAACTAAATTTTGTTTAGAACTAGTAGATAAAAGTATTTTTAAAAGTCCTCAATCAGCTAGAAATGCTATAACAAAAGCTTCAAAAAAAGGGTTATTAGAAAAAACAGGTACAAATAAAAAAACTGTTTCTATTAATCAAGGTATGAATATACAACAAGAAGGTTTAGTATTGCTGGATTATAAGATATTAGGAATTGCAGAATGAACCCAAAGAGTCATAAAGAACTTAAGAAAAATATTGCAGAGGAAGTGGGAGTACATCAATCTGTAGTAGATGATTTTATTTCTTTTTACTATGGTAAGTTAAGAAAAAAATTATCTAACTTAGAATATCCAAGAATACAAGTAGATGGTTTAGGTACATTCCATATGAGAAAAAATAGACTTGAACAATCTATAAAAAAGAATAAAAGTATATTAGGAAACTTAAAAAAAAGAACTTATAAAGGGTTTGCTAAAAGTGAAAATATACAAGAGAATATTGAACAAATGTCAAAAGCATTAGAACAATTGGAGAAAGATATACTTAATAAAAAACAATTTAGAAATGAAAGGTAAGTGGGCTAAATATCTTGATGTATTCAAAAATGCTGATGCTATTGTAGATGGTATTGCAAATACTATATTTAAAAAAGAACATGTTGAAGCTGCTGCAGCAGAAAGATTTATAGTTTGTATAGGTTGTTCTTTATTTGATGCTAAAGGTGATAACTGTTTAGTACCAGGTACCCAACCTTGTTGTAGTGACTGCGGATGTTCTTTGGCATTTAAAGTTAGATCATTATCATCAGAGTGTCCAAAAGGATATTGGGATGCATATACAACGGAAGAACAAGAAGAAATAATAACTAAACAAATAGAAAATGGAAAATTTAAGTAAAGAAGAATTAGTAGGAGACTTGTTAATGAATGGTCATATAGATGGTGAAGAAGCAATAACATTACTAAAAGATAATGTATATAGTAAAACAAGACGGCAAAATGTTATTACTAATGTAGAAGGTAATGGTGGAGTATACACACAAAATAATACATAAAAATATAACTATGGGACTAAGATTTATTGAAGAAGGTCATGTGTATGAAAGTACAGATGAAGAAAAAATAAACTGGCTAAGTGTAACTTCATTTATTGCAAAGTTTAAACCAAAATTTGATAGAGATGGGCAAGCTATTAAATCATCCAAAAATAAAAGATCAAAGTGGTATGGAATGACACCTAAAGAAATAATTGCAGCATGGGATAGTGAGACAAATAGGGCAATTACTTTAGGTAATTTTTATCATAACCAAAGAGAGTCAGATATGATGGAGTTAGATACTATAGGTCGTCATGGTATTGAGGTTCCTATTATAAAACCTATTATAGATGATAAAGGTATTAAGTTTGCACCTAAGCAAAAGTTAGTAGATGGTGTATATCCTGAACATTTAACATACTTAAAATCAATTGGTATTTGTGGACAAGCAGATGTAGTAGAAGTAGTAAATGGGTATATAAATATTAATGATTATAAGACCAATAAAGAAATTAAGGAAAAAGGATTTACTAATTGGGAAGGAATAACTAATAAAATGTTTAGACCTTTAAATCATTTAGATGATTGTAATTTGAACCATTATAACTTACAGCTCAGTATTTATGCGTATATTATTAAAAAGCACAACCCTCAACTAAAGATAGGAAAGCTTACTATTCAACATGTAAAATTTAAACAAGTTGGAGAAGATTCAAATGGTTATCCAATTAATGAACATGTTAATGGTGAACCTGTATTAGAAGATATTAAAATGTATGAACTACCATATTTAAAAGATGAAGTAAATTCATTAGTTATGTGGTTAAAAGATAATCCTAAAAAATAAAACAATGGCAAGAATTCCAATATTTCCACCAACATATGTTACATTAACACAAGTGTTTCCATATGTTCAAGTTGTAAATGGTAGTACACCTGAAGTTGATGTTAATGGACATTTTTTACCTATGTCATATCAAAATACTTCTAATCTATATATTGATAAACATTTAATTAAAGGTGTTTCTAATTTTGTGGATACACAGACATCACAAATAACTAATGAATGCAGAAATGTTTTTATTTCTGATTTATTAATGCCTATCCAAGTAAAAGATACATATGCTGAAATTCAAGTTATTATGGATAGCATTGATTGTAATGACTTATGTACTGACGCATGATAGTAAGATTATTTGATATACAAAACAGTAAGGTAGTAATAACAGAACACTGTTATACATTACCATTTTTAAAGAAAATAATGGATGAGTATCCTGATACACATATGCAGGTATATCAGTACATATTTTATATGAGCTGTCCTAATCCAGATCTTAATCCTTTTTTTAATTTACCTGAACATGAAAAGGAAGATATTATCATAGAAGAGATCCAATTACAAGAATCAACTGAGGATGGTAAAATAAGATATGCATTAGATATGTGTAAAAAAATGTATGAAACACCTACTTTTAGAGCTTATGTTGGTATTAAGGCTATGTTAGATAGATTAGCTAGATATATGGAAGTAACTCCAATTGAACATGGTAGAGATGGAAATATGAATTCTATGATTAATGCTGCAGCAAAATATGAGCAGATTAGACAATCATATAAAGGTGCATATACTGATATGTTACAAGAACAAGAAAGCTCTGTACGTGGTGGAGCAGGATTAGCATATGATCAGATATGATAGAAAAAAAAAGTCAATGGCACTTTTGCTATTGGGATGAACCTAATTTTATAAATGAAAAACCAATTACCAATGAACAAGAAAACAACAGTAGTACCGGTAGGACAGAAATTATTAATAAAGGAAATAAAAGCAGAGACTAAAACTGCTTCTGGAATTATTATACCGGGAATAGCTCAGAAATTAACATATAAAGGAAAGGTTGTAGGAAGAGGTGACCAAGTAACAGAAATAGAAATTGGAGATGTAATACAATATGCAGAACATGCTATGCCTACACCAATGAAACATCAAGGTGAGGAGCATTTATTATTACAAGTAGGAGATGTATATGCTATCATAAGATATGAGTAGAATTATACCTACATATATAGACGGAAAGTGGAGTGAAACTGTATTTGATTTAGATTCAGATTTTAGAGAATATCTAGAAGGTATATTTAAAGAACCTGGTTTATATAACTTTACTAAAGCATCATTATTATTTAATGAGCAAGCTACTATATTTAATAAAGAAGGATTTTATTGTAATTCACCTTTTAGATCTAAAGATTTTACAGCATACTGGGAAGATCAAAAAAACAAATGTAGAGTAGGAGTAATATATAAAGATGGCCCTTATGAATGGTACTTATCAAGAGACTATTATATGTGGCTTAATTTTTTACCTATTTTTGATAAGGAAGAAAAGCATTATGGTTTTGCTAAAGTTAGAGATGCCCAATATCATATGGCATTGTATGAAATTATTGCTGAATTAAATAATCAGCATGTTGCTATATTAAAAAAACGTCAGATAGCTTCCTCATATTTTCATATGGGTAAAATTATAAATCAATATTGGTTTGAAGAAGGATCAATCTGTAAAATTGGAGCATCATTAAAAGATTATATTAATGATAAAGGATCTTGGAAGTTTTTAGAAGAATATAAAACTTTTCTTAATGAACATACTGCATGGTATAGACCAAGTAATCCTGAGAAAGTATTATTATGGCAACAACAGATTGAAGTTAAAATAAACAACAGAAAAACGTCTAGAGGTCTTAAATCAAAAATACAAGGTGCATCATTTGAAAAGAATGCTACTACAGGTGTAGGGGGACCATGTACATACTTCTTTCATGAAGAAGCAGGTATTGCACCCAAGATGATGCAGACTTATGAGTACTTACGTCCAGCAATGTCTTCAGGTATGATGACAACAGGACAATTTATTGCAGCAGGATCTGTTGGTGATTTAGAACAATGCAACCCATTAAAGGATATGATACTCCAACCAGGAGCAAATGATATATATGCAGTAGAAACTAATCTAATAGATGCGGATGGTACCATTGCTATGGCAGGTCTTTTTATACCAGAACAATGGTCTATGCCTCCATACATAGATGACTTTGGTAACTCACAAGTAAAAGAAGCTATAGATGCTATACATATTGAAAGAAATAGATGGAAGAATGAATTAAGTGGTGAACAATTTCAATTAAGAATATCACAGAAACCTTTAAACATTGCTGAAGCATTTGCATATAGAAAAGAATCAGTTTTTCCTCAGGGAATTTTATCTAAGCAGTTAAAAAAAATAGAAGAAAAAACTTATCCATATGAACTAATTGAATTAGAAAGAGATCAATCTGGTATTACTGCAAAAAGAACAAGTAAATTACCTATATCATCTTTTCCTGTAAATAAAAAACAACAAGATAAAACAGGATCAATAGTTGTGTGGGAAAGGCCAATACCCAATCCACAATTTGGTGCATACTATGGTTCTATTGACCCTGTGTCAGAAGGTAAAACAACAACTTCAGACTCATTATGTAGTATATATATTTATAAGAATGCTACTGAAGTAACAAGAACTACTCAATCTGGAGAAGTTGAACAATTTATAGAAAGAGATAAAATTGTTGCAGCATGGTGTGGTAGATTTGATGATATTAATAATACTCATGAAAGATTAGAATTATTAATAGAATGGTATAATGCTTGGACTATTGTAGAAAATAATATATCATTGTTTATTCAGCATATGATAGCTAGAAAAAAACAAAAGTATTTAGTACCTAAACAACAAATTTTATTTTTAAAAGACTTAGGTTCTAATAGAACAGTATATCAAGAGTATGGTTGGAAAAACACAGGAACATTATTTAAAAGCCATTTAATATCTTATGCAATAGAATTTCTAAGAGAAGTAATAGATGAAGAAACAGATATTACAGGTGCAGTTACAACTCAAATATTAGGAGCAGATAGAATACCTGATCCAATGTTGATAAAAGAAATGTTAGCTTACCATCCTGGATTGAATGTGGATAGACTAGTTACATTTGGAGCTTTAATTGCATTTGCAAAAATACAACAATCCAACAGAGGTTATTCTAAAAGACGTGAATCAGATGACAATTCCTTGGTAAATTCAGAAAAAATAAGTAAATTAAAGTATAGTCCGTTTAAAAATCTAGGCCGTAAAAAAGGCTCTGTAAGAAGATCAGGCTTTAAAAATTATAGATAGATGAGAGTATTAAATGCAATGCAACTTAAGAATGGTGCAAAAGCTGAGGATGGAGATTCATTTTCAAGCTTAACACAACCCGTTCAATTTTTACCTTATAAAGACAAAACTGATGATTGGGCCGCATGGAACTTAGATTGGTTAGAATTACAAGGTATTGAGTTTTTACGTGTTAGCTCAAGAAGACTTTTAAAAAATTATAAACTTGCTAAAGGTATAATAGATAAGACTGATTATATTGTTGAACCTGACAATGACTATAAAGAAATGATGGATGTTTTAACTCAGGAAAATGATTCTGCGTTAGAGTTAAAATTTTATCCAATTGTACCAAACGTTATTAATGTACTTACCGGTGAATTTGCAAAAAGATATTCTAAAGTACAATTTAGAGCTGTTGATGATGCATCATACAATGAGATGCTTGAGCAAAAAAAAGTACAAATTGAAGAATCATTACTTGCTGAAGCTGAGTCACAACTAGTTCTTAAAATGGTTGAGATGGGTATGGATCCATCTTCTGAAGAAGCTCAACAAAAGCTTGCACCAGAAAGTTTAAAAACATTACCAGAAATAGAAGACTTTTTTAGTAAATCATACAGAAGTATGGTAGAAGAATGGGCATCTCATCAACTTGCAGTAGATGAAGAAAGATTCAGAATGCAAGAACTAGAAGAAAGAGGATTTAGGGATATGCTTATAGCAGATAGAGAATTTTGGCATTTTCGTATGCTAGAAGATGACTATGATGTTGAGTTATGGAATCCTGTACTAACTTTCTATCAAAAATCTCCAGATCAAAGATATATAGCTGATTCAAATTATGCAGGAAAAGTAGATCTAATGACTGTATCTGATGCAGTAGATAGATATGGATATTTAATGGATGAATCACAATTAAAATCACTACAAAGAATATATCCAGCAAGATCAGCACAGTATCAAGTTAATGGGTATCAGAATGATGGTGCATATTATGATGCTTCAAGATCACATGAGTGGAATACAAATTCTCCTGGTTTATCATACAGACAGTTTACATCCAATAATTGGAATGATCCTGCTAGAGGTGGAGACATACTTAGTGAGATTTTAAATGAGAATGAAGATATATCAATGTGGGGTGAAGGAAATCTATTAAGAGTTGCAACTATATATTGGAAGACTCAAAGAAGAGTTGGCCATTTAGTTAAAATAGAAGATGATGGTACTGTAACACAAGAAATAGTAGATGAAACATTTAAGATAACTAAAAAAGCTATATATGATACATCTATTTTTAAACAAAGAAATAAAGAAACTTTATTAGAGGGAGAACATATTGATTGGATTTGGGTAAATGAAGTTTGGGGTGGTGTAAAAATTGGTCCTAACTTACCAGCAATGTGGAGATCAACAATGGGTGATAATATTAATCCTATATATATTGGTATTAATAGAACTAAACCAGGAAGATTACCATTTCAGTTTAAAGGAGATAACTCTTTATATGGTTGTAAACTACCTTTAGAAGGAAGAGTATTTTCAGATAGAAATACAAGATCAACATCTTTAGTTGATTTAATGAAAGCTTATCAAGTTGGATACAATATGGTTAATAATCAAATTGCAGATATTCTAATAGATGAATTAGGAACTGTAATTATGTTTGATCAAAATGCTTTACCACGTCACTCTATGGGAGAAGACTGGGGAAAAAATAATTATGCAAAAGCATTTGTAGCAATGAAAGATTTTCAAATGTTACCATTGGATACTTCAATTACTAATACTGAGAATGCTACAAACTTTAATCATTATCAAACTTTGAATATGGAACAAACCAATAGGTTAATGTCCAGAATTCAATTAGCTAATTATTTTAAACAACAATGTTTTGATGCTATAGGTATTAACCCACAACGTCTAGGAGGAGCTGTATCAGCTCAAACGGCAACAGGGGTTGTTCAGGCTATGCAACAATCATACGCTCAAACAGAGATGTATTTTGTACAGCATTCGGATCATTTAATGCCAAGGGTTCATCAAATGAGAACAGACTTAGCACAATATTACTATAGTACTAATCCAAGTATTAGATTACAGTACATATCAACAGAAGCTGAAAAAGTAAACTTTACTATAAATGGTACTGAATTATTATTAAGAGATTTTAATGTATTTGCAACTACTAAGACTAATCATAGAGCAATCTTAGAAAATCTTAAACAAATGGCATTAACAAATAATACTACTGGTGCAAGTATATATGAACTAGGTAATATTGTTAAAGCAGATTCAATTGCAGAAGTATCAGATATACTTAAAGATTCTGAAACTAGACAACAAGCTCAACGTCAACAAGAAATGCAACAGCAACAACAAATGCAAGAACAACAATTGCAAGCTAAGGCACAAGAAGAACAACAAAAACTTCAAGTTGAGATGCAAGAAAATGATAAAGATAGGCAGAATGATCTTACTATTGCAGAAATAAGAGCAGCAGGTTATGGGTCTGCAGCTGATATAAATCAAAATCAAGTATCTGATTACCAAGATGCTATGAAAGATATTAGACAATCTACTCAGTATAGAGAACAAATGGATATGAAGCGTGAACAAAATGTTTCTAAAACATCTATGGAAAATAATAGATTGGCAGTAGAAAAAGAAAAAATTAATGCTCAAAAAGAGATTGCTGATACTAAACTTCAAATAGCACGTGAGAATAAAAACAAGTATGATTCACCAAATCCTAAAGATAAAAAATAAGCGTTAGCTATATACTGCAAAATAAGTTCAAAATTATACAAATATTATAAGTTTATATTATAAACATTTCTTATATTATTAGTGTAAGTAGTATTAATATTAAAACCAACAAATATTATGAGTTTAACAGAAACAACAACTGTGAAAAGTAACGTAGAAAAAATAGACGTTAACTTAGATGAAATATTTAATGCTGCTCCTAGTGGCGTTGATATGATTCAAGATGATAATGCTAAACCTGCTAAAAATATTTTTTCAGGTATGAATAAAAAAGCAGACATGTCATTTGCTGATCCAGATAATGATGGAGTAGATGATGTAACTGCAAAAGCAGAGGAGGATGTTTCAGAAAAAACAGAAGTCCTTGAAGAAGAAGAAGGTGATATTACATCTAAAAAAACTGATTCAGAAGAAGCTGATAATATTATAGATTCATTAGGTGATATTGATGAAGAAGAAGAAGAAAAAGAAACAAGAGGAAGAAAGAAAATTTCTGGTATAAGTGATGTATTTAGTAAACTTATTAAAGATGATAAGATTGTTCCTTTTGATGATGATAAAGAATTAGAGGATTATACGGCAAAAGATTGGGAAGAATTGATTAATGCTAATTTAGAAGAAAAAGCTGATCAAGTAAGACGTGAAACTCCTAAACAATTTTTTCAGAGTTTACCACAAGAATTACAAATAGCTGCTAAATATGTAGCAGATGGTGGAAAAGATTTAAAAGGTCTCTTTACTACATTAGGTCAAGTTGAACAAACTAGAGATCTAAATATAAAAAAAGAAGGTGATCAAGAAAAAATTATTACTGAATACTTAAGTGCTACTGGATATGGTAACGCTGAAGAAATTCAAGAAGAAATAGAAATATGGAAAGATTTAGGTAAGCTAGAACAACAAGCTTCAAAGTTTAAACCTAAGTTAGATAAGATGCAAGAAAAAGTTGTAAATCATAAACTTCAACAACAGGAGTTAAAAAAGAAACAACAAGAAAATGCATCTAAACAATATATGAAAAATGTATATGATACTCTTAAAGATGGTATGTTAGGAGATATTAAAGTAGATAAAAAGACACAAGCAACATTATATAATGGATTAGTTCAACCAAGCTATCCATCAGTAAGTGGTAAGAACACAAATTTGCTAGGTCATTTATTAGAAAAGTATCAATTTGTTGAACCTAATTATTCATTAATCTCAGAGGCATTGTGGTTATTACAAGATCCACAAGGTTATAAAGCTAAGATCATGGATAAGGGAGCTCAAAAAAATGTAGAGAAAACGGTAAGAAAATTAAAAACTGAGCAATCAAACAGGGGAAGTAGTTCTCTTGGTGTGCAACAAGCAAATGAGGCATCAGATAGAAAATCTTCTAAAAGAAAACTACCTAGAGCTAACAACATATTCAAAAGAATTTAATTAAGTAAATTAAATATAAACAATAATTATTAACTAAAACAAAAACAAGAACAATTATGGCAACTCCAGTATTAAATAATGGGATTTTCCTAAGGGACACAAGCTATCAAGCTAGTTCACATGTTGATTCTTATCACCTAACCCAGATGCTTGGTAACCCTGAGCCTATGGATATGGGACCAATTGATTTATGGGCAATGACCCAAAAGGTAGAAATGCCTTTATATCAAATGGCTTCATTCGGTGGAAAGAACACAATCATGGTGGATAATGTACGTGGTGAGTACAAATGGCAAACTCCTATTGCACAAGATTTACCTTACGTAGTAGTAGACTTAGATTCAGCTACTGTAAACAAAGGTATTGACGGAACAACTTTCCAAATTAAAATTAACAAAAGAACTTTTGGACATGGTGACATTATTACTTATGATAAGTATAATGGACTTGAATTGTACATTACTGCAGCTGATATTATTCCAGCAGGTGATGGTTACATTTACACTGTTCAATTAGTGAACAACAACAACACGGCTTTCTTGGATAACAAGTATTTAGCTAAGGGTACTAAATTCTTCAGAAAAGGTTCTGCAAGAGGTGAGTACGGAGAAAGATTCTCTGACATTGAAACTGGATCAGGTTTCCGTGAATTCTACAACTTTGTAGGAGGAGCAGAAGCACACGTTCATTATTCAATTTCTTCAAGAGCAGACTTAATGATCAAAGGTGGATTAAACGCTGATGGTACTGTGCCTGTTACTGAAATCTGGAGAAACTTTGATAATGATCCAAACAATCCATCAGTACCAAGTATTGAAGGACTTGTTGCAAACATGGGTAAAGCTGGTGCTAGAGAAGCATTTGAAAATGGAACTCTTACAAGAACTTTCATTACAAATATGGAAGCAGCTCA
>Ga0115005_10003850_pt1 | contig 12003 bp, 11 predicted proteins | sample ArcOceMetagenome_FD_87163 | JGI IMG/M metagenome (GOLD analysis project Ga0115005, IMG submission 87163) | Marine eukaryotic phytoplankton communities from Arctic Ocean - Arctic Ocean - Greenland ARC118M Metagenome | ecosystem: Environmental > Aquatic > Marine > Oceanic | place: Arctic Ocean...
AACATATGTGGGAGAATACTTGAAGGAAACTGGTGGAGATGTTCCAGGCATTGCATATGGATGGAGCGAAGAAGAGATCGAGTATGCAAAACGGACTATGCCAGAACTCCGTGCGTTCATGTTGAATGTGAGAAAATGGGGGAAAGAGAAAACAGTGGAAAGGTTTGCAAAAGACTGCTATCGATATGGAACCGGAGAAAGGGAGTTTGAATCTGGTATCATGGTCAAGGATGCCTACACCAGGTGGTATGACGAAGGTAATAACCTCCTGAGTTTAGAATAAATATAACATATTAATGATATCTACCTTGTATCTACACGTAAATGAAAATGGTTACTTATATTTGTTCGTGCTCAATGGTTCTTACGTGTAATTATATTTTAATGGTCATGACCACCATTTGTTATGACTACCATCTGTCATGACAAATATTCCCTCAAATTGCAACCTTTGCAGTGTCAAAATCATTGGAATCAAGAGTTCCCAGGGTCCCCAAACGATCAGAGTCGCCCAGACCCGCAGGCTTACTCATGATACCCAGAACTTCATCAAGCTTGATAGATTCTAACGAAGTTCCGCGATTCGAGTAGGCTATTGGCTTCGGCCTATCTGACTTAACTTCATCTAGTGGAGAAGACTTCCCTTCAATATGGTCGCCTAGATCAAACTGATCAATTGTTAATTTCCTATCATGGAGACCAATTCTATTCGGCTTCTCCAATGGATGCATATCTGGTACATTGTCATTGATACCAATAGAGCTTTGACGAAGGTGTCTCCCCAAGTTATGCATATCATTTTCACTCACTTTCCCTAATGATGACATGGAACTTTGTCTTTTGCTACCGATACTACGCTGGCGATTCATCCTTTTAATTTGAGATTTGGTCTCGTAATTTTCATTTTGATTGGATGTATCGCGTTTGATGGCTTGAGGTCTAGGTATGGAACGCGACGGGGAGCAACTACTTTCTGATTCATTTGGACTTTCAAAGTCCAATCCGGTCCTCCTGAGAGGGCTATGGTGTTTTGGGATGGCATCAGGATAGGTCTGATCAAATTGCTGATGATTGCCTGACGTCGTATAAGAACCGTTATCTGCACTATTCGTATAATTAGTTGCATGATGCTGCTGGTGCGGCTGGGACGGAGAACGGGGGTGGCCTGGATGCGTGGGATAACTACCCTGAGTAGAACTATATCTGTTCGGTGACGTAACCCATTGCTGTTGACCAGCATGGCTATGATTGTACATGGCATCAGCATGGCTCACTCTACCATCGGGAGGGTAATGATATCCATTCCTATATTCATCCCAGCGATTCATGTACTCATTGCTTGGACCACCATTATTATATTGTGCATCATAACCGAGATTGCGGTCATTGCCCGAATGCCACTGATTTGCTTTATAATCCATATTCGTATTAGTACTCGCACCCGAACTCCTATAATTATGATCTGCAGAGCGAGTCTGGCGATAATCCCCTTGATCACCATCTCCATATCTACGTTTTGCCCATGCTTCTTGTACCTTCTCATCTGAATGTGATGCCGATGATCGTTGATATGCAGCTGGATGCTGCTGCCATTGGTTTACAGCGTGCATGGGTGTGGTCGGATACTGAGACTTAGACTTAGGCTCCTCGAAAGATCCTGTGGAAGCTGACTCTGCTGTAGATGCAAGAGCAAGAGGATTTCCCGCTAAAGACTGTTCGCGTGGCATGCTTGCAATGGACATGGGTACGCTCGACGTCGACGGTCCATTCACTCCAGGCCCAGGTGGATGACTATAGTATTCACCATAATACTGGTTCGGGCGATGAAGAGGTGGGACCTGGTTACGTGATCGTCCCCATCCTTGTGCACCAGGAGCGTCGTCTGGCGGATTTGGAATTGGGGGATCGACGTCATTGGCATCCCAAGAGAACCCTTTGATTGACATGGGTTCATTAGAGCACATGTAGTCGACTCCTAGACTGTGGTCTCTAGCGAGCATTGCACGTCCAAGCTTTTTATTTGGATTTGTCGTTTGAGATACTGGTACGTCAAAACGGGTTTGTTTCGTCTAAATTGTGGATGAATGAATGCAAAGAAGGGAATGGATTAGAAGTTGTTTACACACGGACGGTATGTATCATACTCTCGTGATGAAAATAAAAAGTCGCCACTTACCTCTAACTTCGGATTCACGTTCCTCTTCCCAGGACTTCCCTTCCCACCTCTATTCATAGAACTCGAATTCAAAGGACACGCGTCCGTATCAGCATCATCCTCAGTCTGACCCAAAGCTTCCATGATCTGTTCCTCCTGCTGCTTCCTCAACAGCGGGGCTTTTTCCCTGAGCGCCTGCGAAGTCTTCTCCCTCGCCTTTTTATCCCCCACATCGCTCCAGAGATCGGTTTTATCGTCGTATTTGAGAAATCGGCCGGGAGGGGATTGGCCGCGCCATAGTCGGATGATGTCGAGTGCGACGAGGGGTTTGTCGAGTCTTTTGGAGTTGACGTAGTCTACTTTTCGGCTTTCTACCATTTTGCGGTATCGTTTGTTTCCTTCGTGATGATTTGTGCTGTGTGTGTGTGTGTGATAAAGTGGGAACGTAAGAAAGGAAATAATATATCATTTGTACTTTGGATGAATTTATATGTCACGCAGTCAACTTTCATTGCCTACAGTATCATATCATACAGTCAATATCATACAAGAGCACAGATGTATCGTATCATGCGCCAGCATTGCATTCGTTTCGTGTACAAAAATCAATTCAAAAAGCAAGAGATCAAAAGGCACCCGCCACGCTTTGTACGTACCCTCCACCGCGCCCATAAAGCACGTCATTGATACAAGGGTCCTTCACATTCTCCGTGGGCCAATTCGAAAAATCTATGTCTTTCTTCTCTTGAGTCTCCTTTGGGTCTTTATCTTTATCCGCCTCGGCACCACTATCACTGGCGTCAGTGCTCTTCACAGCGCCGGTGTCAGCACGTTCATGTGCAGAATCATCGGTATCGGTATCGGTAAAGGACGTACGTGTAGACATTGTATTTAGTTGCTCCTGCTTCATTTTCCGAGTGACCACCATTTCTTGTTCAGGGGAAGAAACGGGTGTTTCGCATTCAGTCCTGTTGCACGACGTGTCTTCCTGCTGGTTGGTGTCCTTGGCGTTGAGCTTGGTCTCGTGGATTATATCGTTGTCATTGGTAGATCCGGCATCCTTATGGTTCGGTGAGACCAGTGCTGTGGGTGTTGGTGTCCTTGTCTCGGTTTTGACACGAATGGTATCAATATCAATATTCGGGGCGGATGTGTTCTCCGGCATTGTTTCCGATTCTGATGGTATAGCTGTCATATTGCGTACTGTATTCCAAGCGGTTCTTGAGGGTGTTCTTGAAGCTTCAGTTGAGAATGATCAGTGATGCCCTGAGTTGTTGTCGGTGGGTTATGTTATGAGTGATGTGACGTGCAACAGTTCCAATGTCGCTAGTAGGAGTTGCGCGGGCCAAAAAGGAGATTTAGTGACTGACTTTTGTGTGACAAGTTACGTTTCACAGTTCCAGAAATATCTTCAAGAAGGGAAGCTGACTGAATGATAGATACACGTAGTTAGAATCAGCTGGTTTGGATGGATGCGATGAGATGAGATGAGATGCAACCACACTGATTCAAAAAAGAAAGAGTTTCCGAATCTCCACAGAAGAACCCCTAGTAGAAAGTGTTGGCTGCAGGAGGTTGTGTGTTTACGTTGTGGGAAGGGTTTATGTCTTTGAAAGTGAAAACACCCAAAATTCCAAGTCCATTTTCAAGAGGGCTATTCTGGAAAAATTAGTTCTCCTTCCGTTCATGTGAGTGGGACTGACGAATTGAGTAGAATTTTTTGGCATTACCCCTTACACTACAGTAGCTTTTGCTATAAAATAATGGCCCTTTTTGCTCATCATGTTTTACCTAGATGATACCATGTGATTCGTGGGTGCGCGTCAAGACTCCATCTCAGTTTTTCCGTGACACCCCCAAAGAACAACGATGAATTCTCAATCTCATCAAAAATTCAAACTTAACGATCTCACCAAGCGATCTCACGTACTGACTACTCCTATCTTTTTTAAGTCTTTTCTATCAGCAACCAACAAAAGAGAAAGTACGTGCACCTGGAATGGAACAACCTGGAACCTGATTGATGCATACGCACGCATGCAGCAGCAACTGATTATTTTAATAATTATATTTTTATCATGTAACTTATTTTTTTAAATATCGCTCATGATAGTTGTTCTGCATATATCTGCATCTTCATCAGCACAAATATCATTGATTTTTTTTAAATATCGCTCATGATAGTTGTTCTGCATCTGCGACTTCATCTTCATCTGCATCTTCAACAGATGCATCTTCGTCTTCATCTGCATCTTCATCTTCAACAGCGCAAATATCATTGGCGTCGAGAAATTCTTCCCATGTACCATAACCCAAGGTAGCAAATTCTTTCAAAGCAAAACCCCATCGCGGCCTAATGACACGTCGCATAATAACTGCAACATCCATCAGGCTGCCTTTACCGCTCGTTTTCATTTTTTTGTTATTGGAATGGAAGTCACGTATGGCCGTTGCTAATTCTTCTGCAGGGGGCAACGGAGGATATACTGTTAGCGTCGCCTTGCCTTCTTCGAGAAGTTGATTGCCCCTTTTTCGCGAGTCCTTAATCTTCGGTTTTCCCTCATGTCGATCGCCTACTGCTTTGCAATTGTTCATGTGATTTCTTGCGGTTTGCCATAGTTCGAAAGTTTCGATGCAATTTGAATTAAGGCAGGCATATATTTTTTCGCCTTGCGATTGTTGATCCTGTACGGCAGTATAAGTAGCAGCAGGAGCAGCAGTTGTTCCAGTTGTTGTTTGTTTTGATGAGTAGTTGCTGTCGTTGCGGTCAATCAACATGCCATCTTCCTTTAGTTTCTTCCTGCGCGCTGCCCTGTTCATGTACATGCCGATGTTGCCGCTACCTTTGGTCTTTGTGTCGCCTTTTGTCAAAGATGATGAAGGCGGTTCATGTTTCGACGAGTGTTTCTTCTTCTTCGGGACGACGCTATCGTTTCCTTTTGTTGTGGGTTTTTTAGTTGCATTGCGTGTTATCGCCATCTTAGATACAAGGTTGGTTGTATTGCCAGTCTAGCTAGAGTCTCTATCTTCAGTAGTTTCTACAAGTACTAGTAGAGCTGATTAGGAAAGTGAACACTTGTAGGGTCCAGGGTGTACCGGGGTATGACTTATTAACTGCTCGTTAAGGTTGTTTTTTTCATTGAAGGCTAAGTAATCTACGGTATGAGGTATGAATGGATGTGCTGATGCCACAAAATGGGTTATAATAAAACCGGCGGGTACGGACGGTGTACCCACAGTACAGTTAGTACGGTACTGTTGTGACATGACATGAGACAAACGCTACAATGTATGTGGGCTTTTTGCTTTTTGCCTGCACCATTTTTCGTCAAATGCCCGCAAATAATTGAAAATGACCCTTTCAGGCATTTTGAATTTGAAATTGTGCAGATTTGTTATAGTTTCAAGATAGTTTAGTAATTTTTTATGTTTCTAATTTTGCTTTTAATTGATAGTGTTGTCCTACTGGGTCCCTGTAATGTTAATTTGCTTACCCCACTTATCGATCTGAATAATATCTTGGTCGATCCTGGAGGTACTGCCAAGAAGAATTGTCTCGTCCTCCTCTGAAACGAACCAAATTCCATGTGCTTTGCAATATTGCACATACAACTGTGTTTTACCATGTTGGTAGTCGGCATAAGTTGCATGAACATGAATTCCAAGGAATGGAATTTCAGAAGCATCTCCACTTTCGGGGTATACAAATGATGAATCATAACCCATGGGAAGGATTGATTCAGCCCAAATCCTGTAATTTACCATGGGACTATTTTTCCGAGTACAAATAACATCGGGAAATTTTTCAAGGCAAGGTTTGCTCTCACCAATCTCACCAACCTGATTAATCAATTCATTCATCAAGTCATTGTCGATAGACTGAGGATTTTCGCCTTTATACCTCATGAGATTGTTTGTGGATTCCCAATGGAGAACACCGCCTGTAGACGCAGCGATGTGCCCAATCCCCATATTAAGAGAATTCTGTGCTGGCCAATTTTGTGATTGTCCTTCCAAATCAGCTTCCGGGTCCAACCAGTCGTATGGATTATTTACAAAGACCATGTCTACGTCTGTCTGGTATACACCATACCCTTCCTTTAGCACTCGAAGTGCAAGGTAGTGGCGAAGCATCCAATGCGACCACCTGACCGTCGAGTCATGGTTCCACCTGCTTGCCCAATCTGGATGATAAAGTCTTGACATATCAAGATCAGCCGGGACAACGGTATTACCAAGTTGAACATCTTCAGGAATTCCTTTCGTAATCTTTGCTACATTGTAGGCTGCGACGTTCCTCTCGAGAAAGAATTGAACCGTCTCATCGTCCAAAGTGAGAATCCCAGCATTATAGACACCAACTTTTTGAAGTGACAAAAGACAATTGTAAGCCAAGACTTTGTAATCCTTTGAAGCATATGCCATCAAGACTTCCTTATCTTCTGCCAATTCTTCCGCCCATTTCAAAAATGACTGAATATCTGCCGGATCCTCCTGGCTTGCTACGACGATGCCCTCCTGAAGCCCTCGCTTAGCTCCACCACCACTGGGATACAACACAAGCGCTGCAGCGATCATCATGACAAAGAGGATCGCCTTGGACTTCTTGACCTGCCCTGCGGCGAGGAATTGCGCACCTTTCATTTTGAATAACACTTTTGTTTTATGGGTCAAACTGCTATATTTCGATTTTATAAAAACATCTTGAAAACATCATGGTCAGTCATTGACGGTACATAGTACAACTTGTAAGTCACGTTCGGTTCACAGTAGGATTGTCCGTCACCAGTGGATTTTTTGTTTTTGAAACGACACTGAAACGACACTCAGGAGCAGGCATTGGATAGCAAAATAGCAAATGACGGTAAGTCACGTTTTCGCTTCTCAGACAGTCATATGACGGAGGAGTTGTGACGATAAGTCGCTTTTGGCGGTGTTTTCCTTTTTAAAGAAGGAACTTATTTCCCCGTATGCCAGTGCTGTTCGATTGTCATAATTATGCAATAAGTACATAAGGCTGGTGATCTTTTATTTGGGGTCTCCTCAATCTTCAATCTGTACGGTATCAGCATAATAATATTCGAAAAACAGAAAGGATTGATAATTCTCGTTTGAAGTTTAAAAATTCTGGTGTTGCCATGAAGATTTTCAATGCATCCTTGAAGTAATTCATGATCAATAGAAAACGGGGTCCGGCATGATCATGATGCATCCATCCTGAGCAGGATGTTGTTGGAAATGCCAATTTTGCTTCAAATTTTCACCAAATCAGGAAGGCAAAAATATGGAGGACCACGGCCGGCCGACACCACTCACAGTTTTAATAGACCATACACGTATTAATACGTGTTTCTGTCTCTTGTGGCGACAGCGTTGCTGGCCTGTTGTGACGTTGGGTTCCAATTTTGAATGGGCAACAGAGTCTTTCTTTTGCTCATCACCAGCATGATGCCGGATGATGCCGAGACACTTTTGTTGAGCAGGAGCGGAGGGAGGGAGATGCGCCATTTTAATTTTAATTATTTAAAGCTACCATTTAGATGATGGCTGTATTGGTTTTTATGGTTGGTGTTCAATGAGATTCACGGTGCGGTGAGGAGCTTCGTCTTTTTTTTCTTTCGGAATTTCAAACAACTTAACTTCCGTTTCTCTCAAAGCATTCCTTCAATTTCCAAAATTATGAAGGTAGTTTCAAAGGGGTGGATGTTGGACTGACTCACTTGGGACCCCTACACCCCCCCCGTATTTTTTTGGCTCCTAAGCCGACGTGGTTGGACCGGTGTTTCATTTCATTTTGAAAGAACACATCACGCATCACATCATCTTCTCATTCATTTCATAAAAACAAAATGGTATCTTTCAACAGACTCGCATTCTTATCCTTCCAATCCACAATCACAAAGAGGTCATTTACATCCGTCTCCAATACCTTCCATTTCTCACGTTGCGGTGGTAACAAAATACACGTAGGGCTTCCAATCGCGTTCCTCTCTTCTTTAGGTTTAGCGGTAGGAACAACCGGAGGGGGAGCAGCAGCAGGTTGTTCGCATGCTGATCATACTACTACAAGTACCTTCGTCCCTTCTCGTTCAAATACAAATAAAAGGAGTACATGCACTCAGCTCATGGCATCGTCGTCGTCATCATCTACCAATACACGTACACGTACCTGCACCTCCAATAACATGACAATCGAAACTGGATACCTGGATGCCAAGGATGCCTACGATCTGGACCAGCATCTATTCGCGAATGGCTACACACTCGAACAACTTATGGAACTTGCAGGGTTGGCTGTTGCCGAAGCTGTGTATCAATCTGTACCACCATCGGATTTAGATTCGGATTCTGATCCTGTTCGATTATTGGTGAGTGCTCTCTTTGATTTCACTTGGTCATGGCATACGGTACACGTACGTGTGCATACATGGCACAAATGAAAATGAATACAAAATGAGTAGAAATTCTATTTAGATCGATACACGCACTGTGGTGCTGGTGAATAATACAGAATGAAAAAGACAATCAGCTCCGAACTAACTCATAACTTTCAGATCGTATGCGGTCCAGGAAATAATGGAGGCGATGGCCTCGTCGCAGCACGCCATCTCTCCCTCTTTGGGTACCACGTATCAGTCCTATACCCCAAACACAGCAAGAGGGAAGAACAGAAACATTACAACAAACTAGTCACACAGTGTCTAGATGTCGGTGTGCAATTTATAGATTCTATGCCATCGCCAGATTCCAATGATCCAAAAGATAAAACATATGATGCCGTCGTTGATGCAATCTTTGGATTCAGTTTCAGAGGAGAACCGCGTGAACCCTTTGCATCCATTCTACAAACCATGATTGAAATGCAAAATCACCCACAATCCAATACACGTACGTGTACACAAATTATTTCCGTTGATGTTCCGAGCGGATGGAATGTGGACGATGGTCCTACTCGTAGGAGTACTTCTGAGGACGGGTCTTCGGATGCGGATTCGGGGCAATTGAAATTAGTTCCGGACGTTTTGGTGAGTTTGACAGCTCCAAAGTTGTGCGCAAAGGGGTTTCATGGGAGGCATTTTGTTGGGGGGAGGTTTTTGCCTCCCAGGTTAGGAGAGAAGTATGGTATTCGAGTAAGTACGAGTTGAATTGAAATGACATGAGGTTTTCTTAGAGTGGAGGCAATTATTTTACAACCAAATATTCTCAATTCGATGTTGCTGTATGCTCGTATCAAATTCGTAGATGCCGCCATACCCGGGGGTAGCCCAAGTCATGGAAGTTGGTGGAGGTTCCAGTACAAAAGATGCAACACCACGAGAAGAAGATGCAAGGGTGGAGTCCTCTTCTACCGAGGGCTGGGAAGCAGCGTATGCTGGATATTGCGCCGAGAAGGAGAAAGAACTCGATGAGAAGGACGCAGCAGATTTGAAGAAGCAGACAGATAAAGAGAATAAGGGTACCAGTACAGATGAGGACGCAGATGTACAAGATTGGGCCTTGCAATATCATAATTATTGTATTGAAAAGGAAGCGAGACTCGCGGAAGAGGATAAGGCTAAAGAAACCACAAAGAAAGCCGGAAATCATGCGCACGAACAAGATGGATGGGAATCCCAATATGCTGCATACTTGTTGGAAAAGGCGACATGGGAAGAAGAAAAGGACACTGAGAAGTGAGCAATGAAAATATTCTCCTTTTGTTCGAGACCGACATTGGAAGAAGAGGCGAAAGCCGTTCTGAGGAGTCTACATCCCCATCCTTTATAACGAAGAACACGACCTTCGAACCTCGCTGATCCCGGTGGTCTACAGCATTATGCGAAGGGATCGGTATGCGGTAGAACCGATAGTGTGAGTTGAATGTCACAGCAACAGAGATTAGTATTGCACGTACATGAAGAAAGAGGATGTTTCCGTGCAATCAATAGTAATGTAGTATGTACCGCGGCGTACGTACTGCACAAAAGTACTATGATAATCTGCTACGTGTAGGTAGTGTAACAATAAAGAAAGAAAAATTATACATGATGTGTATTTTACTGTATCTTGATACTACGTGTAGCCTTTGTTCATGCTCATCGCGGGGTCGTCATGAATGACCAGATTCGAGATACACAACCACGACGCGCGAGCACGACATGTAGTGTTTCTTTTACGTCGATTTCTATGTCCAAAGATATCCTCCTGGTAACTTCTATGATCAATCTTTTACAGCTTCAGCTTCAAGCTATAGTGTTAAAACTCGCTCTTCAAAAATGTTTTTCCCTCTCTGCCCAAACTTTGGCCCTCTCAATTGTCTTTTCTTCCATCCGTTTCCTCTCTTCCTCTTCCTGTTCAGGAGTGATGATACTTCCATCCGGCCTCCTCTTTCTCGTCTTTGCATCAACGATGAGCGTCCACATCCCCAAGTACAGCATCTTGGCGATTTCCATCATGCCCTCTTCATCCCCAAGTTGAGCCTGAGCCCTCGCGTAGAACTCGTTTTCTGACAGTGCACAGAACTGAACGCCGGTCAAAGAGTTTACAAACAATTTGGCATCAATCTTTCCGGAGGCAACACCCTCGACCCAGCTAACCATTTTATCGTTATTCCATAGTGCAGGGTCAAACACGTCGAGCTCAAGGTTCTTCTGCCTATTTGACGAAGCGACCGCCACACGGAGAGGAGCAGCGTATTTGACAGTATTTTTAGTGTGGCTAATGTCACTCACGAGGGGAGAGCAATTGGCGATAACGACGGTAGAACACAATCTCGAACAACCAATATCAAACACGTCCTTCATTAGCAGAGTAAGTTTGTTCCTCCTGTACGGAACATGAATGCCATCATGCCCAACCCCCGCAGCATTCGTCCTAGCCCGAATGCAATCTTTCAGCACCATCAAGCTGGAATTAATCTCCTTGGTTTCCTTCATTCGAGTTTTGTCATGATCCTTGCTGTCCTTGGCCGACTCGCTTCCAGCGAGATCAATCACATAAAGCGTTCCTTCCACGGAGGTCTTTTTATTCTTCACCTTGAGTATGGCAACGCCATGAGACCTCGACGACGTCTCATTCTTGGCGGTCACTGCCGTAGCGCGAGTTGCATTGGCACGTTGGATCAGAGTCCCAAGCTGGGCCGCGTCATTTACGATGTGCGTCTTCATATTCCGGATTAAAACCGCCCCGTTCAGACCCTCGCCAATTTGAACCCCCTTGGGTGTTCCTTTTCCTGCGTCAGGCAGACAGTCCTTGATCTCCCTCCCCAGCATCTCCATATAGCTGAATGTGATATCCGTCAAATCACTAAAGATGGCAGAGGTGGACAAAATGTCCAGAATCCCGCTCATGGTGTGGGTCTTTCCCGATCCGGTCTGCCCATAGGCAAATATAACCCCCACCTGCCCGTTCAGAGCCCTCTTCACGAGCGGAGCACATGCGAGATCGTATATCTCCTCATTGGTCGAATCGGGACCAAAGACGTAATCGAAATCTTGAGACAGTGTGTCCAATTTTGCATTGCCCGTGATGGAAACTTTGGGAGTGTGGAGGAGTAATTCCTCCGTGTAATTGCCGCTTTTTGCAGTTCGCCGACCGGGAACCACGGAGGCATAGCATTCATTACCGGCAGTCAATTCTGGTCCGAGAAGAGGGCGTACGCGCGTACACACTGTGAAGGTGGACGTCTCCAGTCCATTTTGCGAATTGGACGCTTTGGATTCGACTACATTGAGGTTGGAATCGCGTGGTGGTAAAGTGGGCGTTGCTGCCGAAATTAGGGCAGTGAATTTGGAACTGTGTTGATGGATGGATGGTGCGGATTTTTTGACTGGTGCGGCAGATGCGGATGCGGATGCGGATGCGGATGC
>Ga0115005_10003852_pt1 | contig 12000 bp, 13 predicted proteins | sample ArcOceMetagenome_FD_87163 | JGI IMG/M metagenome (GOLD analysis project Ga0115005, IMG submission 87163) | Marine eukaryotic phytoplankton communities from Arctic Ocean - Arctic Ocean - Greenland ARC118M Metagenome | ecosystem: Environmental > Aquatic > Marine > Oceanic | place: Arctic Ocean...
CCGGCTGGCTGACTTGCTGCTAGCTGGCTGGCTGGCTAGCTGGGTGGCTGGCTAGGTGGCTGCTGGCTGGCTCGCTGACTGGCTGCTGGCTGGCTGGCTGGCTGGCTGGCTGGCTGGGCATAATACTGGTACATAGTTAAAGAATGCAAAATGTATGATAGCCGGATAGAGGTTATTATCAAATACAACAACAAAAGAAAAGACACGAAAAAAGGGAAACGAAAAGGGAGGAATATTTTTCTTCTGCCTTCTTCTCGCTTCGATCTTTCAGGCTTTGGAACAAACAAACAACTCAAGCAACCAAACAAACAACCAAACAACTCAACGCAACATACTGAACACACACACACACACACACACACACACACACAGCAAGCTACAAGCAACGATAAACCAATCAATAGAGTAAATCAAAGCACGCTATAACTATAACTATAACTACAAAATGTCCATTCTTGAATATAACGGAGCAGCAATAATCGCAATGACCGGCAAAAACTGCGTCGGAATCGCCTGCGACACCCGCCTCGGCGCCCAAGCCCAAACAGTCTCGTGCGATTTCCGCAAAGTATTCCAATTCAACAAATCATTCGTCGGACTCGCAGGCCTAGCAACTGACGTACAGACCATGAATAACCTCCTCACATTCCGTAAGAACCTCTATGAACTCAGGGAAGAACGCGATATGACACCCCGCGTATTGAGTAATTTGCTATCTAATCTCTTGTACGAAAAGAGGTTTGGTCCGTACTTTATCGAACCCGTCGTGGCTGGATTGGATGAGAATAATGAGCCTTTTTTGAGTGGTATGGATTTGATTGGTGCCCCCGTTTATACGGATGATTTTGTTGTTAGTGGAACAGCGACTGGGAACATGTATGGAATGTGCGAGACGCTTTATAAGAAGGACATGGAGGTCGAGGAACTTTTTGAGACTTTGAGTCAGGCGCTTTTGGCGAGTGTGGACAGAGATGCGCTTAGTGGATGGGGAGCGACGGTTCATATTGTTACCAAGGATGGTGTCATCTCGAGAGAACTCAAGGCGCGCATGGATTAGATTGAAGATGCAGGGATGTTCAATGTCATTCATTCAAGGCGAGCATAGTCATACAGTCTGTATACCTAGACGTAGTTGCAGTCACTACTATACTACCTATCTATCTATTATTTCATTGTGATTATTTTTAGATGGTTATATTATATTATATTATATTATAGATTTGTTGACAGGGACTGCTTTGATCCAGATCATGATTATTAGTTCAGTCGACATGTTCTACTTGTATTCGAATTATAGCACCTACACGAGTAATGTCACTGTGATTATTTTTACATTGTGATTTGTGGTGTAGAACGTCATTAGCTGTTGTTATTTTTGATGAACAGGGATGGATGGATTGGTACGGACTGGACTGCTTTGATCCAAGGTTTGATTATATAAAGCTCGACCGTTGGAGCTTCAGAGATACTTGAGGGTCAGGCATTGCTCATGAATTGAAGTCTAGTACAGTAGTAGGAGACATTAAACATGGAGTTGTGAAAATGTGGAAAGAAAAATGGTATTTTTCTCGTGGAGTGAGTGAGTCGGGGATTCTGATTTGCGCTTCTGAAAATAACTTCACAATGATCACACAAAAAAATCGACTTCAACCGCGATGATCACAGAAGAACTAAATCCACCCTTTATCATTCGTCGTCGTGGGTGATCAGAAAAGGCTTCAACCTTCGTGTTTAGCCTGTGTAGCGGTGGAGACTGGGAATGTACGTTTTCGTCGTTCTTCCCGATGAAAGTTCAAAGTAACCAAGGATATCAGCACATATTTTTGAACACATGTTATGCATTCCTCTGATAGATTCATAAATTCGCTTCTGATACTAGCAAATGAATCATTTATACAGTAAATACGAGTAGATGTACTGTATGCTGCTTTTATGTTATTCCTGCATTTCCATTTCTATTTCTTCTTCGACTCCATTACCATCGAAGTCTTGGTTGCCATAATCTTCATTCTCATCATTTTCGCCATCCCTGTTGGACCTGTTGGATTTCGAGCATCCTCCATCTCGTTCTGACGAGCTGCAATCTCTTCATTGTCATTGTTTTCTTCTCGAACGAACAAGAATTGGAAGCAGCTCTGCCTTTGTACATTCCAGAACTTTGCGAGCCCTAGATTCAAGTAATTGATAATGTATACAATTTGAATCTTCCACCAACCAAAGAATCTAATATCCTAATAAAACTCTATTTTTATATAACAAAATGATCTTGTAGCAAAATTATCACGTTACTTTCTCAAAATATTGAGATCATCAGACAGAACTGTTTCTATTTTCTATAATGCTGTGATGAATTACAAGTACGGTACCAGTACTAAAGCTAACCCCTCCTGCAGCGAGAGACCTACAAAGGAGGATGCATTGCTTTGAAGCAACCACGTACAGCACAAACATTAGTAAATCCATGCACGTTACGACAATTTAAGGGCTTGCCTCGACATCTTCCTCGGTCTCAGCAGCCTCAGCCTCTTGCTCAACAACAACAACCTCTTCCTCAGGAGCCTTCTGTCCCCACATTGCATTCAAACCAGAGGTGGATCCTCCGGTGGAAAGGGGGGCGAACTCATCACTTGAGATATCAAGCTTTCCGTTCTTCTTGGGTCCAGTAGCAACATCTCCTTGTCTGAGCTTCTGCGCTGCCTTCTCGTTAGCCTTACGGGTCTCAACAGCGGTAGGAACACTTCCACGTTCTTGCTTGGAGTAGTAATCCTTCTTGGCTTTAAGCTCATCTACAGAGTTCTGAACTGCGTCAAGACTGGTTGGTGGGGTCAATCCAAGAAGTCCAAACTGCTCAAAGGAGTCAACATTGAGCTTGAAGACGGGTGCGGCCTTCTTCTTGGTAGCGCGAACGCGGGGCTTCTTTCCAGCTCCCATCTTGAGGAAGACAGCACTATCGTCCTTCTTGAGGGGAGCAAATCCAGCAAAAGGATCATCCTTAACAACGATAACCTCCTCCTTCTTTGTTTCTTCCTGTCCAGCCTGGTCGTCTCCAAGGTAAGTCTTTGACAAGTAATTGGCAAGGTAGTCACAAAGGACCATCTCTTCCTCATAGGGGATCTTCTTTGCCTCTTCAGCCTCCTTGGCAGCCACCCATTCAGCCTTTTCTTCGTCACGTTTCTTCTTTTCCTCGTCGTACTTCAATTTCTTCTGGGCCTTGACAGCTCTCTGGTAATCATACCACTGATCATTCTGCTCACGGAACGCATCTCTCAACTTGTTTCTCTCATCAATCAAATCTCCAATCTCCTTCCTAATGACCTCCCTCTCATCCTTGAGAGACCCAAGGTTTTTCTTGGCCTCTGCCTCCGTATCCTTCATAGCATCGACAATCTTTTGCTTGACATCAATATCAACCTGAACAGCATCAATCTCCTTATCCTTGGCATTCATATCCACAGCAATATTCTTACGCTGCTCCTTGGCATTATCAATTCCCGCATCCTTCTCCTTCAAATCTCCCAAAACATGCTTGGACTGCTGCAAAACATCAATCTCCTTGATCAAACGCTTCTCCTCCGACAAACTCATGGAAGTCGTCTCCTGCCTATTCCTAAGCTTTGAAATCTCAGCATCAATACTGGCCGCATCACTGAAGCGGACATTGGCCCTCGTAGCCTTGCGGTCATTCATGAGGGAATCAGCGGCTTTCTTGGCAAGGTCCATACGTGCACGCATGGCCTTTTTCTCATTGATGAGAGCTCCTTTTTTGGAACGGAGTTGTTTGAGCGCTTCGCGATCTTTGCCGACTGCGGAGTTGCGGCCGCCAGTGAGGGCTAATTGGATTTGGTCAAAGACGGTCTTTTTCTTTTCTTTGAGGGCGTCGATGGTTGCGCTGATGGCTTCTACTTCTTCATCGTGGGTTTCCTTGGTTGGTTTTTCGACCTGGAGAGTATAAGTATAAGTGAAAGAGAGGGAGAGTAAGTTAATGAATGGACAAAAGGGTTTGGAAAAAGAAGCCAGGCGATTGCGCATAACAAGGTTCACTAATGTGAGAGACAGACAGCATTTTTTTCAATGTCCGAGTTCATCGATTGAAAGACCTTTGAGCTCTAACCAACCAACCAACCAACCAACCAACCAACCAACCAACCAACCAGCTATTGCAATTTCAATTCGATTCGATTGATTCTCTGATTGAAAATAACGTACCCTGGGAATGGGTTTGGAGAGGTCAAAGAGCTCCTCGGGAGGAGTGCGCTGCCTCCTCTGCTTGCCGCCGTCCTGCTGCGCTTGAGCTGGTTCCTCAGTAGTGGTTGCGGTTGCGGTTGCGGTGGTATCAACAGCTACAGGGGTTTCGATTTGTTCGCTAGCCATGGTGAAAGATTAAAGAGATAGTTTTAGTAGAGGTACTAAGAAAGCAGCAGGTTGGAGGTTGGAGGTTGGAGCAGGAGAGCAAGAGTGCGATCGATGCTGGCGAGCTGGTTGTCGGATCGGAGAAGAGAGGAGCGTGATTAGGCCTCCTTGCATGCAACGAGCAAAAAGCAAAAAGCCGCCTAGCTGAGGTCCAATGACCGATCGATGATGAACCAGCAAGCAAGCGAAAGCCAGCGGATGGAGATCAGCAGAGGAGGAGGCGATGGAACTCAAAAGAGTTCGAGGGGATAGGCCTTTTCCATGAAAAAAAACTCACCTTGCCTGCATAGTACTAAATTGAAAATGTAGGGCTGTGATTTGCTCCTGATGGAAGTGGGGTATCCGTGTTCTATTGGAAGGAGTTGAATTAGTTATGGAAGTTCAAAGTGGGAGGGGGTGGAGCAGATAATTAAATGGATTCGTATAGTCACTTGAAAAAATAAAGAAAGGCAGCGAGCAGGATCCAAAAGAGAAAGAGACACATCAGACGTTTGAACGTCATCGTCAGTCCTGGTGTTACCGTATTCATTCATTCAAAATACTACAACTCTTACCATCATCATACCACATACCGTACCATATTCCATATACCATATACCAAATACCAATTACCATACAACAAACAAACACACAGACAAACAAATTGTAACCATGAGAAAAACAACTCAATTCCTTCTTCTATCTTCACTGCCAGCATCATTCGCATTTCTACCACAATGCAAAACCTGCCCACGCTCCATCTCACTCCCAGCATCTCGCTCCATAACCACCTTCGAACCAGATGACTTTGCCCTCTCCACTGGCGAATGGCCCTACACCGAAGCAGACATGGGACGCCTAGACCCAACCGAAGATTCCAACTTTTACGATACACCACGCTTCGTCACACACATTGACGATCGGGCCATTGAATCATTGACCGAATACTATCGGGAAGAATTCACCCAATTATACAATGCCAAACAATCCAAATTGGACATTTTAGATTTGTGCTCTAGTTGGATCTCACATTATCCTAAAGATATGCAAGATAAAATCGGTCTCACTTCAGGAATTGGCATGAATGAAGAAGAACTATTGGCGAATAAACAGTTGTATATGCATTATGTACAAGATTTGAATAAAAATCCTCTCCTCTCCCAATTTGAAAATGATTCTTTTGACATTGTCACCAATGTCGTATCTGTCGACTACCTCATCAAACCAAGAGAATTGTTTCAGGAAATTCATCGGGTTTTGAGACCAGGGGGGGTGGCACTCATGAGTTTTTCCAATCGGTGTTTTCCCTCCAAGGCCGTGGCGATGTGGTTGCAAGCGGATGATATTGGGAGGTTGACTATTGTAGGGTCTTATTATCATTATGCGGCGGAGTGGAGCTCGATTGAAGCATTGGATATTAAGGGTGCGCCGGTGGATACGCCCAAGAGGCCGTCGATGCAGGAGATTATGAAAGATTACACCAAGGCTTTTGCGTGGGCTAGTACGGCTGGGGCAGTTGCTAAAATGAATTCGGGAGATCCCATGTTTGTCGTAAAGGGTACGAAATCGAAATGAAAGTGATTAAGGATTCTTGTTGCTGTTGCTTCAATGTCAGTATTGTATTCATATGCATACTGCACTAATGACAATGCAATAATGGATAACAAATATTTTTCGAATACACATCAAACTCAGTAAAATAAATCGGAAAAGAGTTGAATGAATGAATGAAAACCACTTTATCTCTTCTTCTTTACAATTCAATGTTTGGATAACGATTCCTGATTTCTAGTAACAATTAAAAAAATATTGTTCTTTAGCACAGTAGCTATGGAATGCAGTATAGTAGTATACTGAAAACAGTTGAATGAAGAAAAAACCCTCATCTATCTCTTTTTCTCTTGACATTGCGAACCAGCAACTACTGGTTCGAGTTCGATCAAGCTATTCATTCATTTACTTGGTTTGGTTCTTAACTCCCTCAATCCTTGCGCGAATAGCATCCTGGTCTCCCAAATACTTTCCTCTCAAGGGGCTCATTCCCTCCGCACTAGGAATTACATTCAAATCATCATCGAGCTCATAAATGAGTGGGGTTCCAGTAGGAATGTTCAACTCTGCAATAGTAGCCTCATCAATATTATCTAGGTGCTTCACAAGTGCACGAAGGGAGTTTCCATGAGCAGCAACAATCACAGTCTTGCCCTCCTTGAGCTGGGGAACAATATTCTCCTCGTAGTATGGAAGAACACGGTCAAGAGTGGTAGAGAGTGACTCGGTGAAATCTTCGGGGAAATCATGATCAGCATAACGAGGGTCGCTCGCAGGGTGATGGGGACTAGATTTGTCTACAGTAGGAGGGGGGATATCATAACTTCTGCGCCAGATGAGAACCTGATCCTTTCCATACTTATCCACAGTCTCCTGCTTATCAAGTCCCTGCAAACTACCGTAATGTCTCTCATTCAACTTCCAAGACTTGTGCACAGGGATCCATAGACAATCAGCCTCGTCAGTAACGTGGAAGAGGGTGCGGATGGCACGCTTCAAGAGGGAAGTGTGGGCAACGTCGGGATGGATGCCCTCAGCCTTGATGAGCTGTCCTGCCTGGACTACCTCCTCGACTCCTTTGGGGGAGAGGGGACAATCGTACCATCCAGTGAATTTGTTCTCGAGGTTCCAGGTGGACTCTCCGTGCCTGACAAGGACAAGAGTGTGCTTGTTGGCAATCTGGAATGCGGGAAAGACGCTGTTGTTTGTTTCGAAGTCGAAGAATGAAAAACAGTTTGAAGTTTCAGTTCGTGAGTTACTAGTTAGTTAGTTGCTACATGTTCCAATTTACTATTCATTACTGCTGTGCAGTAAGTATCCAGTATCCAGTATCCAGTATCAAATCAAATGCATGAATTATGTGTCTTTATAGGTTTAATACACATTGGACATTGGACATTAAACAGCACTGAACACTGGATATTAAACATTGAAAATTAAAGATAACTTACGTCTTCTTGTTGAAGAAACGATGGGAGGTGAGGGAGAATGCGGAACGAGTTGCGAACATGGCTATGTTGTTTGGATTTACGTAGATAGCTTAATGCAAGAAGATTACTCTAAAATTGCAAGTAGGGTTGGTGGACTGTTTGGTACTACAGTGTAGTACATGCGTGGTGTCGTTGATACCAGCCGCCGCCGGCAGTCCACCGTAATCCAAGAAGTAGGAGGAGCTACAGACAGACCAATGACCGCCGGTGTCTTTCAGATTCTCATAACCTCATATTTGAAATACTACGCATCTAAACGTTTTCAAAATTTGACACCAACTAGACCTTCTGGAAAACACATCTATTTTCAATTTTGTTGTCATCGATCCTGTGGTCATCTATCAGAGAGATCACCTATCACCTTCAAACGAGTTACACCTGGACAAGTATGTAATACTACTATTACAAAGAACACAAATGTAAAAAAGAGAAAAATGAAAGGCTTTTATGAAAAATTGCACTGCCTCCTCTGGTGCCGAAAATTGGAGCTCTGTTTGGAGCAAACATCTTATTAACACACTCCACAAGCAACGGGGCAGTTTGCGCGGACGCGATTCCTATCGCACCTTTTTACCGTGTTCTTGTTTACTGCCCATTTACACCAATTCTTACGGGCACCGCCTTTCTTCATTTTATAAGATCCTACAGTATCGTAGCACTCGCATACGGTCTCACATGTCACTGGACAGTTTGCGGATGCAGAAGTATTGCTGCACCTACGCTCAGTGTTCCTCTTCGCCACAAATTTACAGCTCTTGGATTTACCATTATTGTAAAAGAATTTTTTAGGAGTATCCTGACATTTTTCGCCAGTGGCAACGGGCGCTGCTGTGGGAGAAGACGTGATCGCAGCAGCAGGCGCAGCTATGGGAGAAGACGTGATCGCAGCAGCAGGCGCAGCTGTCGGAGAAGACGTGATCGCAGCAGCAGGTGCAGCTGTCGGAGAAGACGTGATCGCAGCAGCAGGTGCAACTGTGGGAGAAGACGTGATCGCAGCAGCAGGTGCAACTGTGGAAGAAGACGTGATCACAACAGCAGGCGCAGCTGTGGGAGAAGACGTGATCGCAGCAGCAGGTGCAGCTGTGGGAGAAGACGTGATCGCAGCAGCAGGTGCAGCTGTGGTAGCCGGGGTTGTAGCTGAACAAGAAGCCGTAGTCACTCCGTCAACGTAAACAATGACCTTTGCCGTACCAGAGCTTCCAGCAGTGATGGAACACACCTCAATTTTAAGGCTGTGACTAGATCCTGCCCAGTTCGCTTTGGCATAAGTTTGTCCGGGAGCAGTAAGACCGGCCAAAACCGCACTTGTTGCAGTGCGAGAAGCCTGGGAATACACCATAACCGCATTGCCGTAAGCACTTCTGTAGCGGTAATCCATATCCGCAGTGATTCCCTCTGACTTGTTATAATGGACATAAAGATCAGTCTCGCCAGTTCCCGAAAGCTTCAAGATATAGTGCTGATCAGTGCTGATACTACCAGCTGCAACATCGTTGGTGGGAACAAGCTCGCCAGAGTACCCGGTAGTGGTAGGAGTGAAATCATTGTGATATTGAGAAAACCATCTGAGGTAATGGGACTTTGGAGCGTTGAAGCACATTTCACCCTGCTCGTCGTTTTGAATGAAGTACCCAGCTCCACCCATGATGCAGGTAGCGTCCTCGTATTCAAAACCATTCAGATTTGAATGATACATGCCGAGGTTGTGGCCAATTTCATGAACGCTAAATGAAAAAGGAATGTGAGAAAGGGCGATTGGTGTTGAGTTTTAAGAATTAAATCACAACATCCATTCACTTCTTCTTCATCGGTCTTGACTCACTTGATATATGCATTAACCACTGCTTGATCATTATACCATGAGAGTTTACCGGGGGAATACGCCATGCCCAACGATCGACCCCAGGAAGCAGTAGATGGCTCTGAAACCATGACATAATCATAGTCTAAGCCGGCAGGGAGGGCAGCCACTGCTTCGTGCGCAATGGCTGCAGTGTCTCGTCCTGCAACTGCATTTGTTAAAGTAACCTCCACAACCCCGTTCATAAGACCGTTACCAGTTGCAGGTATAAAGTTCAATTGGTCGCCGGAACAGGCGGCATATTGATTTTTCTGTTATCCAATTTGTAAAGAGAAAAGAACATTGTAAGTTCGTCTGATTAGCTGTAAAACATCGTCATGGAATTGCGGCCATTTTACTACTATATAGACAGCCATACGAAGACAAGATCGCGCCATCTAAAATGAATGCTCATCACCACCCTCGAACAAGAGCACAAAAAGAAATTAACTTACCAAGTTTATTTTGTCATTAAATGTTTTGGTACCCAACTGTGCAATGGAAAGGCTGGGTTCAGCTCCAGAAGTATCCTTGACACGAACAACGAGGACCTTATAAGTCCCAGTAAAGCGGCTTTCAACGTTACGTCGGGATGGCCGGTGGGCGACGACACCAATGTCAGAGGCACTATTCGCACTCAAATCAACAGCTCCGTCGGCAATCAAAGACTCGGGAATAAACAGCTGAGTGGTACCAGGAATGTATGAATCGTCCCCAAAGAAGGCAACAAGGTCTCCATCAAGGTTGACACTCTTAGTATTGGAATCGTTCACACACTTCACATTAGATGGCTTGTAATGACCAGGGATTGAGCGAGAATCGACTCGGCGGACGGTACACTCGAAAGGCACTGGAGTCTTTCTGAAGATCTATAGTATAGCAGCAGTGGTGTACGTATAGTGTAAATCAGTTGTGAGTTGTGAGAGTGACAGCAGATGAGGGAATTTGCGAGCATACGCTTTACAAGCATTATCATGACAGAGGAAGGTATTTGGCTATGATTTGTTGGCCTTCTTTTATTCTTCTCATTTCAAGAGCCAGGAGCAGCATACACGGGGGAAATACAGTAATAAAGTGAAACTTACGTTGATCTTCCTTCCACCACCACTAGCAGTAGCAGCATCTGCAAATGCTGCGGAGAAGAATGTGGAAAGGGCAAGTACCTTGGTTACTGCAATAAACTTCATGACTTCCAACAGTGATTGGTTTCCTTAAAAAAATCCTTATGCTTTTGCCTTATCTCTTCGTCTCCTATTTTATGATAGGCGTATCTAGAGTGTGCGTGTCATTGAAGAAATCGGGGGAAATTTAAACCGAAGTTTTTGTTATGCTTTTGCCTTCTCTCTTCGTCTCCTATTTAAGCATAAGCGTAAGTAGTGTGCGTGTCATTGAAGAAACCGGGGGGATTTTAAAACAAAGTTTTTGTAAGTGTGTGGTCATAGAAGAAATGTCCCTATTGTGCATAATCTAAGGCGAGAAGACTAATGGACATTCCTTCTATGACCACACACTTTCATCGTAATTTTGTCGTTTTTTTTGCGTACGTAGGACCCGATCAACTTCTGAAAAAGTCAATCGTGCGTCGTGGTGGCCTAAAGAAATGTCTATTGTGAAAAATCTACAGCGAGATTAAGAATTGACTTTTTCATAAAGCAATGGGATCCTAAATTCGACGCGACTTCTACGCGAATTTCTACGTGAAAAACATATCGAGGACCTGAAGACAATATCTATTATCTAGCTTTTGCTACTGAGAGGTAAAAGAGGCGATGGATAAAAAGGCTGGAAATAACAAACCAAACATAACTCTCAACTAGCAATATTTTAAAATGAAGTTTGTGCATTGTTTTGATCATGAAGTGCTTAAGACCATTTTTGAAGGGTGGTATGTTCAGAATTTCTGGTATGTTATCCACGTAGAAATCTTCGTAGAAATATTGCCAAAAAAGGGAAACTTAGAAATTGGAAATTTTGAACTTGCTTCGCGGGGGAGCAGAGAGTAAGACTTTTAGACAAATAGTTTCTCGTGTTGGAATAATAGTGTTTGTTTACATGGAAACCTCAGCACTACCTTCCACGGGGCACCTGGAATCGTGGTGCTCCCCGGTGGGGGCGGGTGTGAGGTTACTTAAAATTTTACTCTTTACTTGATTGACTTTGACTTTGACTTTGAGTGATACTGAGCTGAATGTTCAGCGTTCATATTCAATCATTTTTTAGGCTTCTTTTCAACAAATAAAGGCATGACGAGTCTTCTGTAGAAATTGGTACGTTGAAGCTGAAGCTCTCGGAAAGTTGAAGTTGTAATCATTTTCGGAATTTGGCGCGCTTTCCTCTTCTCTTCAGATATATGATATATATATCCGTCGTGAGTGGAAAAAGCACTCACAGTGCTTTTTGGGCCCCAAAAAGCACTGTGAGTGCTTTTTCCTTCCCTCCATTTTCCACTAGCTTGCCACGTACAAAAGTGATCACACCATGCTTTAGAGTCGTTCTGTCAAGGAGTAATTGTGGTGTAAATTGTGGTGTAATGTAATTCCATAACGTCTAACGGTCTTATATAAATTGTAACCATACATGAATATTTATATAACAATTACAATTACACCAAAGAACAGTCTTGAGGCTGCTCCGCACGGTGCCGACAAAATCAAAATCAAAATCTAAACATTTTGATTTTTTCCTCCTCTCCCTTTTTTCTTCGCACGGTCTTGCAAAAATCAAAATCAA
>Ga0115005_10003853_pt1 | contig 11998 bp, 10 predicted proteins | sample ArcOceMetagenome_FD_87163 | JGI IMG/M metagenome (GOLD analysis project Ga0115005, IMG submission 87163) | Marine eukaryotic phytoplankton communities from Arctic Ocean - Arctic Ocean - Greenland ARC118M Metagenome | ecosystem: Environmental > Aquatic > Marine > Oceanic | place: Arctic Ocean...
AACGGTCGGTATGTCATGTGACAACCATCCATTCATCTCTGACAGTGAATGCAGGGATAACGGTCGGATAACCGTTATGCCAAGTATCACTACTTACCCCAATATCACACGATATTGTCATGATGAGTATTAGTATGTCATATGAACTCCACGTTGCTCCGTTTAATATCGCAGTAACGGCATCCACTGCTCCTTTGCAGTCACATGCAAGCTCGCATTGTCCTGTTACATATTTCGTTTGTATATAGAATTCCTCCAAGAATGCCTCCTAATTCTGCTCGATAGGGAGTTTGTTCTTTTCTACGTCCCGGTATAATATTCGTCCCTCCACCCAGGAATGTCAGTGGTAAGAAATGCTGAGCTTGTTTCATGGTGTTTACATGAACCGTCACACACTAATTTCCCTTTATTCTTCAATATGGATGTAAAAAATCTGTCTTGAGCAGTGGTTGTTCCAAAGACATCGCGTAGCGGCCAGATATCTTCCTGTGCCTCTGTCCTTTTTCTCCAGAAGTAGGCTATGTATCGTCTCGGAAGTTATTTGTATGCGATTGTTACCAATAGCACTGATATCAATCTGCAGCATGTCACTGTGTTTTTTTCTGTTGTATCTCCTTGAAGTCGAAATCGTCGACCTCGTGCCCTTGTTGTTCTTTGTTCCAAAACAATTACCCATTCCTGCCAATTATCATCATGTTGTGAATAAACACGTCGCTCCATTAGTGTGTTTCCACCAGGTGATGTGTTTCTGAGAGTTATGTTTCCAGCGTCCTAGCTGATACTGCTGTAGAAGTGTCATTGATAGTCCACCAGTAAAGGTCAGTTTCAATGCATTTTGCCAGAGAGATCTATCAGTTGCCGAAGGGACGTCATTGTAGTTTGGCCAGTCATATGCCGCTTTGCTACAAGAATCAATTGGTACTGCGTTGAAGGCAGGTATCCGTATTTGATCGCCGATTGATGTCGTTATGTCTGACAGTGTATGTACCTTTAGATGTATACGCACATAATTGATCCTTCGCATATCAGACATATCAAATTGGTCGGAATGTTTCGCTTGTATTTCGTCCATAATGAATATATCGTTCTCTCTCCACTCTTCGAGTTCTTTGATGTCATTTTGTAGATGTATATTGTAGAGATGAAGATCCTGAATTGTTGCCCATATCCAGTTGTGTTTGACCCATGGACACGTTTTAACATCTGCCGAGAATATGTTACCTCTGCATCCTCTTTCCATAATGGTTGCTTCATTTCTTCAATAATAACCAATGAACGTACTAAGACATGGGATGAATCACGAAGGAGAAGTTTGATCATCTCGACGTCTGCTATCTACATAGATTAAATTGCGGATATCAATACATTGATATAAAAGCTTCAAGTTGTCAGTTCAGCAGGTGACATGCGGCTTCTCTTATCAATATTTATCTATTTTATATGCTCACAATAAACATAACACAGCTTTTATTACAGTCATACTTATCCTACCCTTCGACGTAGATTACCTCGAGATACCTCCGGTAATTACTAAGTCAAATCACAATAGCCTGCTTTGTGCAGTGAATCTAGTAATGACTAAACAAATGATATGTTTATATCAACCCTTATCACTATGCGTATGATCACAAAGGGACTGCTCGGTTGCTGAAAAATATTTCCCGATGCACGATGAATAAGAAAGCATTGATTAGAAGTATTGATCTGATCCATTCACAACGGGTAGAACTTGATATGCTGTCGTCACATATGTGCAACATTGTGAATAGTTGATCATTCACACATGGCATTGTTAGCATAGTAGGCTGTATATGTCATGCTTGGGTGTCTCATTTTAAAGATAACAATAAGGTTGAAGCCGTTACAACAGAGTAACAAGGAGTGCACACCGTAGTCCACTAGTCGCACAAACATCATATCTCATCTTGCATATTGACAGATATAAATATGGCACAAATATTCATTGCAGGAGCAGGATTGGCAGTACCGGTACTGGTTGGAGTACTCCAGCACCAGTACCATTGACAGTGGTACAGAAATTTGAGCAGACCCTAGCTGGACCATTGTGCATTCCCCAAGCGACCGTGATGAATCTTGTGTTGCATGGTTACAGTACCCTAGCCGATTTGGCTTATTTTGGCCGCAAGAACTTCGAAGAGTACTGCTACGCAAGGATCAGACAGGTGCTGAACTGTGGTGGTGCTAACTATAGCGGCAAGGTTATCAGGCGCTTGCAGGGACTGGTTTGGAGAGTGTCTCAACCAGTCTCTCCTCATCAACGTTAATCTCACTATGGATGAAGCCGATGAGTGGTACTTCGAAGCAGTAGTAGAAGTAGCGAAGCTGTAGAAGGAGTTCGAAATTGTGTCTCCTGAAAAGTTTATCTACGCTGAATGGCATAAATGGGACAAAGCAGTTGAGAATTTCCACTCTGTGAAGTTCAATCTTAGAGGACTTCCCTTAGTTTATATCATCAGGAAGGATGATGCACCATTGGTCATTATGCTTGACGACACTGCATACAACGTTGACCCAGAGAACTGCCCCATTAACACAGCACCTCTGACCGGTGCGGTCTTTAAATGGGACAATGTTGAAGTCCACAAGTCCTTAAAGTCCCTCATCCAGGGTACCGAAGCATGGAAGTGGAGTGTGATGTTGGCACTTAGGGAACGCTATGACGGCTCTGCCGAGGGCGAGCACATGAACATCATGAAGGCAGACTTGAAGGAGTTATACTTCAAACGCCAGGATACCTTCCCCTTCAAGAAGTATGTGAAGAGGCTCAAGGAAGCCTATACCACTCTCGAAGATCTCGGACAGCCCAAGTTTGAGAAACAGAAGGTCAGGACTTTGCTTGACCACATCATGTGCCCTGATGACCAAGTGAAAGCCTGCGTGCACACTGCTAGGAAACATTATAAGGACGACTTTGCTGGAGCCTGTACTTATCTTGCCAGTGAAATCGCACGCATCTTCCCAGACAAGGATCCTGAATCTCAGCAATACAGGACTTCCAGTAGGGATACATCCAGCCGTGGAAAGAGGTGTGTTGCTACAGCTGCACCAGGCGGCCATCAGCATAAGAAAAGGAGAAAGGAGAACGGGGTTGACATCTCCGGTACCTCCTGTTACTACTCCAGGGATAAGTGGAACAATTTGTCTAGCCCAACAAGGTTCAAGTTGCTTCACGATCCACAGAGGGTCACAGCAAAATAGAAGAGAGCCGTGAATGCGAGTATTGCTGCCTTCGCGGCAGCTTCTTAAACCAAGACAAAGCTTGAGCATCAGTTCAGCCATGACCGGTGCCGCCACTGTGACTCAAGTCTTTGATCACAATGGAAACCCAGTCTGAAAACCAAGTAGCAGCAAATGAGAAACAAAGTGATTGATGTCACATTTAGTTATATTAAAGTAAGCTCATCAAATGTTTTGCTGTTGTCAGTAATAGGAGAGTAGCCAGTTCATCTAGAAATGAAAATGATTCCATAGTGAAGGAGTCAGAGTTTGTACAGTATTCAACGTGGCTCTGTCTGAGATGGACAACCATGCCAATACACATATCTTCGGAAGGAATTTTAGTGTATATTTTCAATGTCTAAAAACTAAAAAGTGCACTGTCGCGCCTTTCCTCCCTGAGTACTCTGAGCAATTTGATGTGCCTATCATCACCACAGGAGTGACTGCTGCTGTTGACCTCAAAAATGGTTCAACGGTGATTCTCGTTTTTGGACAAGGTTTGTGGTTTGGAGAAAGGGTGGACAAGAGCCTAATCAACCCAAACCAATGCAGGCATTACGGTATCCCAGTTTGCAACGACCCTACAGATAAGTGTAGCGAACTAGGATTAGCAATAGATGACAACCTCTTCATCCCAATGGATATGGATGGGACCACGTGTGGTTTCGACTCACGTTGCCCAACTCTGGAGGAAATGCAATCTTGCAAGTGAATTATAGTATCTCATAAGACTGACTGGGATCCATCAACGGTACATTTTAATGCATCATTGGTGGAGAAGGAGAATAGGTATGCATTCCATGCTGTATCACAATTTGAAGAGTTTTCTAATTCTTCTCCTTGCGAGATAGCGTTGGAGCATCAAGCATCTACTGTGAACCGATTTATAGACATAGTTAAGAGAAGAACCCCAATAGCATTGAGCGGATTGCCTTGGCGGTTGGATCGAATGAAAGACATCAGTCCCCAACTGCTGAGAACATATCCATGAAATGGGGCTGTAGCGTTATGGCAGCAAAGAACATGCTGCATAACACTGCTACACAGGAATGGATTCGATCTGCAGTAATTCCTCTAACAAGGCACTACCGCATGGATCTACTATCCCAGGATCTACGTCGGCTAAGAACCAAGTTCTATACCGATACGTTGATTCCCAAGAATACATCAGTCTCTGGGTACACCTGTGCTCAGATCTTCACAGATGGTGGAGGATTCGTTTGAATTATGCCGTTGTTTAGCAAGGACGAAGTTGGCATGGTATTGAGAGCATTTGCAAAGGCAAGTAGGTATCCCAAATGCATTTTATTTTAATAGGGCGGCTGAGCAAATGGGACCGCATAGCGACTTCCAATGCGCTCTGAGGGAGTTCAGGATTGAATGGAGAAGTTCAGAACCTTGCTCTCCTAGGCAAAACCGTGCCAAGAATGTAATCGGGATCATCAAAGGAAAGTGGAAACGGAGGACAGTCCATAGAAAAGTCCCAAAGAACTGTTGGAGTTTTCGATGAGGGATTATCATATTCTTACCTGGAATCAGTTCGCCCTCGGACACATGCGAATGAATGGGAAGCAGCCATGGACCAAAATAGTCACCACGTTAAGGTTTGTGCCCACATAAGGCACGGTAACAATGAAACAGGTGACTGGGAACACAAAATGTGGAGACATTTTGATCTTGAGTCTGCTCTACAAAGTACGCAAAGTGCAATAATGATTTCGTTTTACTAGGAATGGCAGCAACGACAGCAACGGCAGCAAAGAAAAGATCTCCCCATGTATCTATATTTGTGGCCAGCGACAATGCGGATGTCAGGCCATGGTTTGAAACCAATCTCCCAAAGGGGTGGAAGTTGATTAAGCCTGATCAAGAATTATCTAAGCCCGACATGGTGTTTGGTTTGGTGAATGGGGAAGTAAGACTTCAGATGGGTTGAATCAAACGATGAAGAATGAGGTAATGGCCGATGCCACTGCTGAGATATTTGCCCTAGGAGAATGTGATGCTCTTTTCATACCAAATTATAGTAGTTTCACGCTTTCGAGTATTGTGCTCACAGAAAGAAATCAGTATTATTCAGGACAAGCGAAGGAATTGAGTTTCATGAGATGACTGCTGATCTTTTGCAAGAGCCAAATTCAAATTCAAGTAAGAGTTTCAAGAAGTCTGAAGTGACTGGCGATGAACGTAGTAGGCGGCTTATGGAGTCTGGGCTGGGATGGGTTGTGTACGATGAAGAACTGTGAGGTTAACTGGTTAAGGAGAAGTTGACTTTGAGAAGTCACAGCTTCTTCTTACTCTTTTAGAAGAATGCCACCTACGACCACGGCTCTCTTACAGTTGTTCCAACACATGGTAGAACCAGACATATTGATCGAATCTGACGCAGAATCGAACAATGAAACTGGTTGTTGCAGTAACAAGTGATCATCGAGTTGGAGGTTTCGATCCTACATGAATGGTAGGAAACCGTTAGTAAGAGTCGGCACGCGCCGGTTTTCGCATCGCGTCAAAGTTTTGCCGAGAGCTTGACGAGCGCCAAGAATGTGGCATTCAACCGAATGCTCATTCTTTCATTCACTGCACCTTACACTCCGATCAAGACTGCGTAGGATAGTAGTTCAAGTATGAATAGGCTTTCATCCGTTTTTTATCAGCCCACCCGCCCTGGCTTAAGGAGTCCCATCTCCATTTGTTAGTCGTGGATAGTGGATAGAACCTATGGCTCAGTCCCAGATGTCAGTGATCAGTCAGTCCCACCTATGTGGGCAGATGGATCTGCTCTGGCATCCGGTAGGCTACGCCGTAGGCTTCAGAGAAGCCATACCAAGTACTGCTTGCAGTACGCTGGGAAGTCTTTCATATTAGAACTACTAATACTACATAACATAGTAGTCGTGAAAACTGGTTACGTTTAATCGCTTGCTGATTTATAACATTTTCAGACAGACTACGATAGTTTCAACAGCAGAGGACTTAAATATGAATGCGCAGGCAATTCCATCAATATAATTGGAAATCCCAAGACTGGGTAGAAGCACTAGATTCAGGCTGCTGGAAGAGATGCAGGGAAGGAAATAGCAAAAAACTGGTGAGAGAATTATTAACAGAAAGATTTCACGAATGGCTGAGCATTATTAATATGATTTTGATAAAAGATTATCATATATAACACTTATAAATTCCATTACGCAAGGGAGCTCCCAAGATAGCTAGTCAAGGTCGTCCATATCAAGTCTTGTTTCGTCTTCCTTTGCCATCAACTGATTGCCTGTTTTCAAAAAAATCGCATGGTCAGAGGATTGCACTCCAATGGCAAGGCTTTGATTAATAGCATTTTCTTCGTCGGCTTCATTGTCGTCCACATCCGATTTTACATCAGGGATTTCCTGATCAGCATCATGGTGGTCTGCATTCGAAATAGCAGGGGTTGCGAAAATGATACATCCAAACATCATTAAGACAAGGGCGGCGATAAGATAAATGGGAAACAACACCCAGTATGATGAATATCCCATAGATCCTTCCATGTCAGTTGCGTGATTGAGTTTCACAAGAAAAAGAGAAAGACCAATAATGATCATACAGTAGTTACAGCATGATCCAACAGCCCTAGCGTGGTCTTCGGCTGCATGCGAGTCAGAGTTTTCCATGTCATCGTCCTGGCCATCGTCAGTATCGTCGTCATTGTTTGCAGGCGACCTATTTGGAACGGACTCTGCCGGCACAACGGGAATCACTGGATTGGGTGTTTCGGGAATTACATTGCCGACGTTGGTGCTGTTGCTTGATTCTCCCTCGGGAATATGTTTGTTTGGAATCACTTCAATATCGCTGTTCTGAATTTCATCCTTAGATTCGCTTGTTGCCTTTATTTCTTCAGCATCAGTTGGCAGCAATGTCGTTGTTTCTTGATTAGCTTCAACGTCATGAATAATATCTTCATTCTCAACATGCACATTGACATTCATGTCGATTTCAATTATTTCCATCTCGTCTTCTTCTTCTTTTCTACCAAACAAAATTGTACCGCAACATGCGCTCCAACAAGAGGATAAGGTCTGAAACAAGACCTCTACCCAAATTGGAGTGAACACGATGTTCCAATCCCATCCTCTATTTTCGTCCAGCTGCAGAACCAATAGAATTAGGAAAGGGACTCTGAACATGACACTCGATCTGATATTACGTTTTGCAATAGTTCTGATTATCGAAACATATTCAAATTCAGGACTACTGGCAATGGCTAACATTATTTGGACTTCGGCTTGCATCGAGTTGAGACTTTCATCGTCACCTTCTCGTGGTTCTTCTGTAATGATAATGTAGGCTTGGTTGATTTCTTCGCGTTCTTCATCTGTCAGATCTTCGTAGGATCGCCGTGCGCCCTGTTCACCTTGGTCATTGTCATCATTTGTTGAATTGAAAGCGGGAATGATGTACTTTTCTACATAACTCATCGTTACCATCCTCGCCACATCTCTTTTTGCCTTCATTATAATTGCAATATTTTCAATCAAGTGGAACGCTTGATGCAGAAAGAGCGGAATCAAAACGATTTCGTATTTCACATCAATTGTACCATCCCAATTGAGCGCCAATAAAACCTCAAGAGCTATAATACAAAGCATTCTGATTGTAGTGAACCATGCTTGTCCAAGGATACATAACAGTGTAAACAGAAGGTTTAGGATCCAGACTGGTGTCAGTATTGCCAGCCAAGATACGGTTTCAAGTCCTTTTGCGTTCATTCTTGTGGTAGATTCGGTTGCGTCAACCTTGGCACAAATCAGAATCGGTCCAATTAGGAGAACTAGAACCGCCAACGCAACCATTGAAAATAGTTTGCACTTGTCAGCTATTGAGGCTCTTGCTAGATTATAAACCAATCTGTGGAATTCAAAGCCGCCACCGGTTCCTGACTTGTCATTCTTACTGTCGACAAAGGAGCTTATCATCTTACCACCTTCCTCGCCGAGTACATCGTATGCATTGCGCTTTGATTCATCTGACAATGTTTCATATGCTTCTTTTATTTTCACGAAATCTGCCTGTATCTGTTCAGGTGTTTTATCCTGAGACCTTGCAAATTGGGCAACTTTATCAGGATGATGCTGTAGCGACTTTTTTCTGTATGCTTTTCGGATGTCATCAGACGTAGCTTTAGGAGATACTCCCAAGGCCGAGTAGAAGGTGGCATCTTCTTCGGTTCCATCTTCATCGATTTCTTTTGGAGGGAGGAATGCCCTAAAAAAGAAAGCTATCAGGTAAAGCTGTAGCTTATTCATTGCCACAAGTTATTTAATATCAGGGTTGAGGTTTTGTACTCGTATGCCTAAACTAAAACACGAATGGTGGGCGGGAGTTTCAGTTAGTGAGCAGCAGTGTGGTATGTACCGGTAGGAAGGAGGAGGCCGTCGTTACGTTAAGAAGGAAACGATCGACGGACAGACTGAGAGATTTTAACAACAATATACTCGTTTTCAAATAGTTCACGTGTTCCATAGAAAAGTGGTCTTCTCCGCAATATTCATTTTCCCTTTTCCCGAAGACTTGACAAGATGGAGTGCATTGTATCGGAAATGGGCGAAGTGCGTACATTATCTTGTACATGTGCCACACGAAATAATATTCACTGTGAGTCATTCTTCAGGGCTAAACGGGCACGTAGCAAAATTAAAAGATCGTAATATTTATCATGCATATTAACAATCATTTTTTTTAAATAACATATTGCAGCAAATGTTCATCTGTAGGTTTTCAAAAGAACTTTCCTTGAACTCCCTTTGCGCTAGTGCGCACACTTGACTTGTAGAATACGAGTACGTGTATTAATAAATAATAATAATAGGGTCTCTCAATCTTCCTTGCGTTTCACTTCTTTGATAGGTTTCTTTGTGTTTGAAACCTTTGATACAATGGCCAAGTATAACCCTCCAAACACCATGACAATCGCCGACCATTGCACACGTGTGAAATGATGCCCAAAGTTCAATACACTGAGCAAAATTGTAATGAATTTTCTTGTCGTTGTGATTGTAGTGCACATGAGTGGAGAAAACAGTTGTATCGTGAAAAAGATGAAAATCTGCCCTGCTGCAGCCGTCATATTCAGCCACAAAATAGTCCACGCCAACGCAAGAGATTCATTTGGTGCAGTGCTTGTGATTGTGATTGCATCCTTTTTTCCACGTCGGATTAAGTTGAGAATGACCCTTCCAATTCCAACGATCTTTGGCCCACCACGCAGCGACGATAATGGTTCCACAACAGCAACAGGCACAATCTGGCTATTCCGAAATAATTTGATTCCATTTGAAAATTGCCCGGTCCAAATCGATAGGGGCAGCATGAATATGATAGCGTATGCATTGACCCAGAGCATACAATCCAAGGCTGATGGCAGACGATATTTCCCATTTTGATCATGTTTCAATCTCCCTTGAAAAGATGCCAGAAGTCCATCCATTGCTAAACTGAAGAGCAGCAAAAATATTCCAAATATAGAATCATTGTCTTCCTCTTCTCCTACGACTGCACCAGCTGAAGCTTCATTATTTGTCGACAACCGTGAAAAATTGAATATTGTAATTCCAGCTGTAATCAGTGCGGCACTGCACCATTCTTGGATTAAAAATGATTTGCGTTCGAAAAAGAATCCTACTAGCATTGTTGGGATAAGTTTGGATGATTTGGCGAGAACGGCTGTGGGGTATGAAACATAAGTCAGAGCTTCATTTGAAGCCGTCATGGCTGCAAAGTATGTAAATGCATCTATAAATAGAGAACAAATTAATGAGAGAAGATGAGATATGAATTGAATGTATCGATACACCACGTAAAGAGCATGGTTCAATTCCAATTCCAGACAGTTAGTATACATGAGCATTTGAAAAGCAAGCCGTCGGCATTCTTGGACTTACTTGCAAGCAAACACATATGATTCAACGGCAGTGGTGTTATTTCATCTTTGGCTATATAAATCCCATTCTTTGTTTGAATATTCTCATCACTATTGATGCGTTTATGTGTATGTGTAGTCCCGTAAAACTTATTGCTGATGACAAGCCAAATCTTTGCAACAAGAACATTTGTAATGCATGAAAGCACGAGCATGAAGGTGGTAATACTCCCCACCTCTTGTATAACTTTTGATGACGATCCCTTTGCGAAGACCCTTTCTTGAACTATGCCAAAGTAAAGATAGCATCCACATATACCAGAAGCACAAATGAGGAGCATAAGTGGACTCCCCTGTTGTTGATTTTTGTTTGGTTGGTGACGGCTGGTGCTTCCATTGATTTGCGAAGAAGAAGAAGAAACTTCATCATCTGCAGGTGGGGCGTCGTCGTTTGGACCTCCTTTCCTCTTTCGGAGGTTCATTTTAGCTTATTTGTCGCAGACTGCTGTGAATGGAGCTGAATATTCTGCCTATTATTTTGAAGCCCTGCAAATAATGACACCACTGACAAACTGCCTGTGAAACAAGAAGGCTGCCTCTGTGATGGGTGATGGGTGATGGTTTGCAATATGTATGATGCGGATGATGACAGAGGCATTCTTACCATGCATGAGAGTGGAGAATGGTCACTGTCTGTTTCTTTTCCTTTTCCATCTTTATCTCTTTTTCGTAGTGTCAAAAATTTCAGAAATACGAATGCACTATTTCATATCCATAATTTTTGACTCCCGTAAAGCTTTCTAGCTTTTCTTCAACATGAACATGATACAATCTTCCATCATCTTCCCACAACAACACCACAACCAAGAAGAAAACAATTTTAACAACATGAAGCTCGCATGGCTCTTGCTCGCTCTACCACTGGCCCTTCCTTACGGCTGCTTCGCTCAATCCCCAGAGGAAGTATTTGAAATAGAATCGATGAACGGAAATGTGACGGCTATAACTCTACAAGTATTGGAAAACTCTCCAAGTGTGTCATTTGCAGGAGGACTGAAAGATGTCATCGTTCACTTTGCTTGCTTTCTCCCATTGGAATTCAATTCCAATGCCACACTTGACAGCCACGACGAGGCAATATCAGGCTGTTGTAAGCAGTTCAGGGATTCGGTGAATTACCTCTGCGATCATTCAGAAAGTTCCACCTTCTTATCGTCTTTGCCACCTAGTCTATGCATGCAGCTGCAGGAAAATGAGATGCTGCAAGAACAAGAACAAGGAAAAGGACAATGTGAACACATGGCAGCGCCTGTTCCAAAACTGTCCAATAATATACACGACGGTGGAATTGTATCTCTCGATGAACTGCAAACCATTCTTGAGCCGTCTGTTTACTTCACCCTCGGGGCTAAAATGGCATTTGAGAAAAAACGCATTGTCGGGAGAGGCAAAGCAAATGCTTTCTCCTTGGTACAGTACAACAATTACAACAGGGGCATATGGTCCAAATATCCAGATCCGTATTCACCTCTTGAAATTGAAAAGGGGAACGAGGGACAAGATGCTTCTGCCGTCTGCAAGGAAAATGATAATCCCATCAGTGTCGTTGTGGAGTCATCTCTGTCCGAGAAAGGGGGGATGCATCGAGCATTCAAACATACGGTTGCACTTCAAACCACTGTGGATCACGTGAGTAAAAATTTCAATGGGACGATCCATGGAGAAGTGAATGTAATTTTGCCACAGAGCCAAGATATTTTCTTGGACATGGATGATCCTTTTCAGAAGGGCGGCGAGAGGGGTAGGGGTGCATGCAGCATGATCATTGGCAACCGTCCCATATCTGTTCAAAAGAGT
>Ga0115005_10003854_pt1 | contig 11997 bp, 5 predicted proteins | sample ArcOceMetagenome_FD_87163 | JGI IMG/M metagenome (GOLD analysis project Ga0115005, IMG submission 87163) | Marine eukaryotic phytoplankton communities from Arctic Ocean - Arctic Ocean - Greenland ARC118M Metagenome | ecosystem: Environmental > Aquatic > Marine > Oceanic | place: Arctic Ocean...
AATCCCAAGTATAAAAGGACAATTTATACAAGCGCAAAAAAATGGGGGGTTTTCAAAGTATGAAATGTCGTCTAAGAACAAGAAAATATTGAATTCTCTGAGCACGCACTTAAGCGCAAATAATAAATAATGAAAAAACTACTACTAATATTAGTGTGTCTGCCTTTGATTGGATTTGGGCAGGGGTCTAATAATAATAATTCTATTCTTAGTGCCGAGGATTATTTAAACAGAGGTGTTTCAAAAACGTATTTAAGCGACTACAGTGGAGCTATAGTAGACTATAGTAAAGCCATAGAAATAAACCCTAATTTTGGCTTGGCTTATTACAATAGGGGTCTTTCAAAAAGGCATTTAAAGGATTATAATGGGGCTATAGTAGACTATAGTAAGGCGATAGAACTTGAACCAAAATACGACTCTGCATATGTAAACAGAGGTACTACAAAAACGTATTTAAATGACCACAGAGGAGCTATTGCAGACTTTACTAAAGCCATAGAGATTAAGCCTAATGGTTCTTTGTCTTACTACAATAGGGGCGCTTCAAAAGCTTTTTTAAAGGATTATAATGGGGCTATAGTAGACTATAGTAAAGCGATAGAACTTAAACCAAAATACGACTCTGCATATGTAAACAGAGGTGTTTCAAAAATCTATTTAAAAGATTACAATGGGGCTATAACTGACTGTACTAAAGCTATAGAAATAAATTCAAATTATGTTTTAGCGTATTTTAATAGAGGTGTTTCAAAATATAATTTAAATGATTTGGAAGGCGCTTGTCAAGACGTCATAAAAGCCGAGGAATTAGGGTATGATGTCTCTAAATTAATTAACGCAGTTTGTGTGACACCGGTTGAGGGCGTTCAAGAATCACCGAACAATCCAAGTTTTGAAATAGACTTGCCTGAAGGTTATCAAATTGAACAGTCTGATGATTTGTATAATATTTTAACAGCTTCAAAATATTCAGAAGGAGAAGTTGTTGGGATGATAGAAATTCGCTATTCAGACGATTGGTCTTTTTCGACTTTCACTAATGAAGAATTTATTTCTGAGATGATAAAAACAGATAAGATCAAAGCTTCTTCAAGTATGTTATTTGATAATTTTAGAATTCATTCAAAAGATAAGTCATATCTAAAAGGTGTTGGTAATTGTTTTTCCTCAACTTACAGTGGCGATTACTACGAAAATGGTCTGAGAATAACAAATTTAGTAGTTTCGTTCGTGAGAGACGCTAAGCTTTTTACTTTAATTGGAAGCTCACCGCCGGAAAAATTTCATAGTAACCAAAAAGAATTTTTAAAGGCATTTGATACTTTTAGATTATGAAAAAAGTATTATTATTTATTCTAAGTGCAGGTATTTAGATTTTTACTGACAGGCTGCTCTAGAGTAATTTCTTTTATGGTAAATTTCCAGAATCCCATAATTCACTGAGGTTAGAAGACATTTTTAATGCTTTGTCTATTGCCATTTGAAGGTTTAAATTCGAAATTGCAGAACTGAATAAATTTGACTCTAAGTTCTTTTCTGCTGCTTCATATTTAGTTTTGAATTTCTTATATATTTCATTGTCAATTTGTCCAATAGCAAAGCGTTCTTCAATAGTATTAAATGTATCTAATTAAGAAAAGAAGATTGAAAAAAATAAAAACCGGGCAGTATAGAGTGTTTAGCGCATAGCTCGACCCAAGGATAGCGATCGAGGTATATACGAGATGTTTTGACAGCTGTGAAGAATTAAATAAGACTACACTCTAAAAAAACAGTTAAGTGGTCTGATAAATGACGTGCATTTTTCAGTTTTCACAATCATGCACAAAATCTATTCTGCTGAAATTAATTATTAAATACGACATATAGATGTAAATCAGTTCAGTGTGTTTGAAAATTCATTAAATTTCAGTCGAATAAAAAAAGTACTGCCCGTTGTTTAGCTTAGCCCGGGAAGCCGAGGGAAAAAGACAGTGAAATGAAATTTGACGACACCAATTATAAAGACAAAAAAGAAACACAATTCTGTATTTCTTCAGTCCACAATAGTATAGTTATTTTTTTTTATTATCTACTGATTTTCAACGCGAAAACTGGCAAATTCAGGGAATCGATACTAATCTCAAAGCTGGGAAAACAATGCAATTGTTGCTGGATCAAATCAATATTTTTTAAAACTGTTCATCAAGACGCACTAAAGTATTTTTAAATGAATTTAATTGCAAACACGGGCATTCAATATTTCACAATTCCTTTGAAGATTGATTTGAACAATAAGTTCAAAATGTATTTTCACGAATGGTTCGATACGGAAGGGGAGCAACTTAAATTGGAGATCGCTCACAATTTTACAGAGGCTGAGGTTTGGGTAAGTAAAAACAAGATATACAATCTTCTTGGATTGGGCTTAACTCAGGGTAAAGTTGGCAGAGATGATGGAGGTACTTTTAAGCCATATAAATGGGAAGATATTAAAAAAGATTTCGAGGAAGATGGTAATGAACAGATCATTCCTATGGAATCAGAAGATGGTGGTAAGGATTGTTTTCAAATAACAAATAACCGCTGTAAATGGGATAAATTCGAGAATGAATGGCTACCATTCCCGTTTTTTTCAGTAGATAGAAATGGGAAGTCTGAATTTGCCCCAACTAATTGGTGTCGTTGTAAACTGATTCCAGACGATTCTTCCAACACTAATATTAGGAAATACAATTTAGTACTTGCATTCGATACTCGAACAAAACACGAAAGCGAGGGTTTCGAAGAAGAGGATTTAATGGAAACACCGGTTTTTGCTAGTAGTTTTGAGAAGTCTAAAGATTTCGCTTTGTGTAACAATGAGTTTTCCTTAGTTGATTTTTGTTCCAAAGCACCATTTAACTGCGAATGGGTTGATGAACATATTCTAAATTTATTTCATGATGTTCGAAGTGTTGATGAGTTAAGAGTCAAGAAGCCTAAAATGAATTACCTGGCTCACTACATTTTCCTTTTAAGAAATATTCAACAATTAAACATATTACCGACTATAACTCTACATTCTGATAAAAATGTTGCTTTCGGAGATGTTGATCTTATAGTGGATGTGGGTAATTCTAAAACTTGTGCAGTTTTGGTTGACAACAAGGACATGACCAAAGTAGAGTCTTTGGGATTACAAAACTTTACAGATCCACTGAAAAACGGAAAATTAAACCGCAAAGAAGATTCTTTTGATATGCGCTTAGCTTTCCATGAAGCTAATTTTGGAGTAGATACTTTAAAAGGAAGCATGCAATTTGTGTTTCCAAGTATGGTGAGATTGGGGTCAGAATCAAACCAGCTGATGCACAATGCAGTTAATTCTAACGCAGATAAAGAAAAAATAACAACTTTCTCTAGCCCTAAACGATACTTGTGGGATGATAGGCCACAACAAAATGAATGGGAGTTTTTAAAATTAAAAGGAGAATCGAATAAAAAGAAATTAGTATACATTAAGGGTATATCAGAACAGTTAAACTCAGATGGTTCATTAAACCTTTCAGGGGAGGGAGTTGTTGGTAAGAAATATTCACGTAAAGCTTTGATGACATTTGCTTTACTAGAAATTTTGGCCCAGGCAAGAATGCAAATAAATAGTTATGAGTTCAGACATAAATGGGGTGAAGAAAGTAAACCGAGGCGTGTAGGTCGGATTATAATTACATGTCCTACATCAATGTCTAAACTAGAGCAAATTGCACTGCGTAAATGTTTCGAAGATGCTGCTATTATTTTAGACCGATTTTATGCTGGTACATATAATACACCAATTGATGAATCAGAAGCTCGAAAAAGTATTGAGGTTATTCCATCGGTGAAGAACCTCACGGATACTGAGGAGCGCAAAGAGTGGATATATGATGAAGCTACTTGTCCACAATTTGTTTATCTGTTTGCCGAATTAACAAAACGTTACAGGAATAATTATAAAGAATATTTCGACTTTTACGGAAAAGTCCGTAATGATTTAGGAGATTATAATGAAAAATCACTAACAATAGGTTCAGTGGACATTGGAGCAGGTACAACTGATCTTATGGTTGCGTCATACAAGTATGACGGCACTAGACAGTGCACTTTAACACCGGTGCCGCTTTTCTGGGAGAGTTTTTATACTGCCGGTGATGATTTAATGAAAAACTTGATCAGAAAACTTGTCATAGAAGGACAATATGCTGCCATACAAAATCAGTTAAAAAATAATAATCAAGTTAAATCAGCGGAGCTGATTCTTGGTTTCTTTGGCGAGGACAATGCTAACATGTCTTTAACTGATCGTCAAATACGAAGTGAATTTAATTTACAAGTTTCCGTTCCTGTTATTTTGCGTTTCCTTGAGCTATTGAATAAAAATGAAGAGGAGAAGGTAACTTTATCTTTCGACGATATATTCAAAAATAACCGACCAACCGACCGTGTATTAAAGCATTTTGAAAATTATTTTAACTTTTCAATTCAAGACTTAAAATGGCATTATGATAGAGATATACTTTCTAGCATTGTTGAAAGTACATTCGATACATTAGTAGGTAAAATATCTGCTGTACTGTCTTATTACGGCTGTGATATTGTATTGCTGTCAGGTCGACCTACTTCGCTTAAGCCACTGTCTGATTTATTCTTAAAATATTATGCTGTTTCCCCTAACCGATTAATAACTTTAAATAATTACAGAATTGGGACATGGTACCCATTTCAAGACGGCAAGGGGTATTTTAGGGATTCAAAATCTATTGTAGCTGTTGGAGCCATGATTGGTAATTACGCTTCTTCAGGTGGAGGCTTGGATGGATTGTCGTTAGATTTAAATGAATTAATAACAAAAACTCTTCCTACAACAGAATATTTCACATCAACGGAGACCGGTCTACCATTTATAACTCCCGAAATAAATAATACTTCTATTGATGTGTCACAACTACCTATGCGTTTGTGGACTAGGCAGTTGAACACCTCTCAATATCCAACAAGACCTTTCTATCTTTTAGATTTCAATTCAGATAAGATTAAAGAAAGGATGCAAGCTAAAAATGGATTAACTGATGAGAATATTCGTGAAACATATGATTATACGGCTTCCGAGCTTGAGCGTATACGACAACTAAGTCCTTTTAAAATTAAAATTGAGCGAGAAAATTACATCCAAGAAAAAGAAACTTTAATTATAGAATCTGTTGAGGATCGAAATAACGAAGATTTACCTACATCCTATTTCACCCTCCAAGTTCAAAGCATGAGCGAAAGCGACAGCTATTGGCTTGATTCAGGAGTATTTGCAAATTTGAGTATTAGCCATAATTAATAAGTATATCACTATGGAACAGAAGATAAATACCCAACTCAATCTAATTGAAAAATCCATTAAATGGGTGAAGGAAACCGACTCAATGCAAGGGCCTAAGGGGGATAAAGTACATCGAAATCTTGTGAATTTTCGCCGAAAACTAAACAAGAAAAAATTTGCATTGGAAGGCAATCCCGCTGCGGCTATGTATGGTGAAAGTCAGATGGGAAAATCGTATCTCGTTAGTAGCTTGTTGTCCAAAAGTGGAGATCCCTTTAAGGTATTAGACGGACAAGGGAATAGTTACGATTTTATCAATAAGATCAATCCAATAGGTAGAGGTGCTGAGTCTACGAGTTTAGTTACTCGGTTTTCAACTAATTATGTATGGGAAGATCCCAATTTCCCAGTTAAAGCCAAATTATTGTCGATTGCTGATTTGGTGCTTGTGCTCTGCGATAGTTATTACAACGATGTTAAGGCAAGAGTTGATATAGCCTTAACAAGTGAGTCAATCAACGATAAGGTAATGGAGCTTTGCGCTAAATATGAGAATAATGAAATTCAACAAGTTTTGCTTGGTGAAGATGATATACTAGACATTCAGGACTACTTTATTTCCAATTTTTCTACTAAAGCAACCAATATTATTCACTCCTCTTACTTTGAAAAAACCTCGTCATTGATTTCAAGCACAAAGCCTGATGATTGGGGTGATTTCTTCGCCTTATTATGGAACAATAACAGAGTAATCACTAATCTATTTAAAGAATTAATTACACAATTCGGGAAATTGAATTTCGCTCAGGAAGTTTATCTACCCATTGATGCTGTTTTGCGTGATAACGGAACGGTTTTAGATGTTTCAAGGTTACACGAAATTTACACAGAACATTCAGGTTCAGAACTAAATTTTAAAGCGCAGACTTCAATTATGGTCCTGACAAATGAACAAGGAGAAACCATAAACAACTTTTCAAAATCTTATTTGTGTGCTTTAGCGGCAGAGTTAATTTTCCCTTTGTCTCCCGAATTGGAAACCAGTAAACCGTTTTTAAGAAATACCGATTTGCTAGATTTTCCTGGAGCAAGACACCGTTTAGGAATACTTGAAAACGATATAGATGAGAAAATTATTCCTCAAATGCTTTTACGGGGAAAGGTGGCTTATTTGTTTAATAAATACTCCTATTCTGAAAAAATTAATATCCTTTTATTTTGTCATAACGATAAACAGTCGGCACAAAGCGTTATGCCCGAAATGCTTAATAATTGGATTAGTGATATGGTAGGAAAAACCTCTGAAGAGCGGAATTCTTTTATTGAGAACTCAAAGGTACCTCCTCTTTTTGTAGTTTCTACCATGTTTAATCTTGATTTAGAGTTCGATTATAATAATGACCGCGAGGGTAATCGTAGTTTTCTTGATAGTCGTTGGGAGAAACGATTTCATAGAGTGTTGAAAAGAGAAATTTTTGGGACGGATACTTATGATTGGCTAAATGATTGGACTACAAAAAACAAGAATTTCCAAAACATCTATTTGCTTAGAGATCTCTACTATTCTTCTGAGACAAACAGTAAGATTTACGAAGGTTATAATGAGGGGAAAATTGAAAAACAGGAAATTATCCCACAAGATTACCCGAATTTCAGAAATGATTTACAGCAATCTTTTGTTGAATATGACTTTGTTAATCAATACTTCGAAGACCCTAATAATTCTTGGAAAAAAGCAGTAAGTCTTAATGAAGACGGTACTGGTTTGATAATTGAAAAATTAACTGTTGCGGCTGATAATATAAACTCTGCTCGGCACGAGAAAATTATATCTGAACTCAATGACATTTCGGGTAGTTTGATCCATCTACTTAATGAATATTATAATAGTTCTGATAAGGCCGATAGTTTATTAAAAGCTATAAGAATCGCAGGGGATATTCAAGCTAATTTGGACATTGAATTTGGAAAAAACCCTTATTTCTTTGGTGCCATGATGAATGAATTGATGTTGACCAATAGTGAGGTATACACGCTTTATTTAAATAAGATTCATGATATTGAGCACAGAAATGTGGTTAATATGGATAAATACAGTGCGATAAAAGTGCAAGTTTCTGAATTAAATCCTAGAGACAGTTTTGAAAATAATTTAGAATTCTTAAGAAGATATTATGAAAAATCCACAGCTGAGGAATGTCAGAATTTTTTCGAAAATGAGAAGGGTATTGATTTGAATGAATTGTTTTATGGGAATAATGACCGTGTTATAAATTTCTCGCAGGTATTGGCAGAGGCCTTGGAAACTTATTGGTTTGAGGATTACATGACCCTAAAGAAACAAAATCTTTCCGAAGTTTTTTCTGAGGAAGGATTTCTTAATGTTCAGGATATGTTACGAAGATTGTTTAGCAAATTAGACATTACGAAAATAATAGCAAAAAGGATTAGGCACTATGTAGATAACTCGCGCACTATAGAAGAGGTTTATGAAATGATTGCAGATATTAGTGCTGAAATTATTAATAAGTTCATAAATTCCGTTGGTTTAGAGTACTATAACGAATCAAATTTACAAGACCTAGAAACGGCAAGTCAAAACATTAAGGTGCTCAAATGGGAGCACAACGAACTTCAAGTTAAACAAAACAGTAAGTCTGAAGTTGCTGAATTGATTACTAAAATGGCAGATTTACCAGAATTACTTAATAGAAACCCATTGCCTAAAGAGGAACTTAAACTAATACCTAATTACCGAAATTACTTTATGTGGAATGACTTATTGAAGGCAGGTTTTGTTACAGCTAGTGGCGTTCCTGATTACGATCCAATTTCAAATAAAAAGTTAAATACTATTATTAACGAGTCTAAATCTCTTCAGTATTAAATTATTATGCCAAGAGTAAAAGGAAAAAAGCAACTTTGTAGTAGCGAGCAGAAATATTTTAAATCTGTTCAGGGTACTAATGGACATACTTTGTTCGACCGTTATAGTAATATTGAAAATGTAGTTAATACAAGAATTGGCGAAAAATACCGTCACTTTTTAGCAGAACCAATAGAAGAAGACAATACGGTTATTTGGTTTTCAAGCCCCTATAATGAATCTCCTGAACGCTTATCGGAATTAAAAGGAGAAGAACATCTAAAATACAATAGAGTAAAACAGGAAACACTTAGCCATTATTCAGATGTTATTCGTTCGCTCAGGAATGAGAATAAAAATCCTGAGGCTGAAACGCTTGAAAGGGCCATCAAATTCATCAATGATGATTTTGTGTATTGCTATGATGACAAAACTGTTCTGGGTATCTGGGGAATGGAGATTAGAGAAAATTATCGTGAGTCTTCAGGTATTGTAATGAAAGATTTGTTTGTGAAGAAGCCCCGTGTGATCCATGCGCCTGATGAGCCAATTGTAATACCTTTTACAATTCGTTTTAATGCAGGTGAGCACGGAAATCTTGATGGAGTCTCAGAATTATTAAAAAACCCAAATGAAACGATTTCCGAAAGTGAATTTCCAAAAATAGAAACTATCGGAGATTATGAATTTATTGGTTGGGATAAAGAGATTAATGATTCTAATGTTTCGGGTGACACAGAGTTTACAGCACAATATAGACAAATAGTTCCACCAGCGCCACCACCAGCGCCACTGCCTTGGTATAAGAGACTTGGGAATTGGTTGAGAAATTTATTTTTTGATAGAGGTTGTCTTAAATGGTTACTCTGGTTGCTATTAATATTACTTTTTCTATTAATACTTAGTTGGTTATTTCGAAGTTGTCAAGATAACACTCCTGTTCACCAAATTCCTGACCCAATAAATGACAAACCATGGGTCCAAGATGACCCTAGAGCAGGATATGATGGCGGTATTTACGACCCAGGAAATCCTTACACATCTGTACCTACGCCACCGGATTTTAGTGATGTATTACCTCCTCTTCAAGGGATGTTACCACCAATAGATACTACCAAAATAATTCATCAACCTGGCAGCCCCGTTATTATTAGTAATCGCCTGAATATTCTAATGGAAAACGATGACAAATCTATTTTGGATTTGGCAAAAGAATTTAAGGTAAAGTATCCTGATGAGGATTACTTAGTTATTTATTACGATGATGTAGTAAAACGAATGCAAATAGAATTTCCTAGCGAAGAAAGACTAAAACTTAAATCAGAAATTCCGGGGAAATTTGCACCCGAATACGATCTGTTTGTTTTTGATGAATCTTTATTCGAAGCAGGATATTCTCCCAATGATCCTGCACTATCTGATCCAAACAAAGCGTGGTATTTAAAAACTATTAATGCCTCCAAAGCATGGGATGTTACTCGGGGATCTCCTGAACTTACTATAGCGATTGTGGATAATGGTTTTAGTTTAAAACACCCTGAACTAAAAAGCAAAGTCGTTATGCCTTATAATGTTTGGCTTCATTCAAAAGAAGTATTCTCTCAGCCGTTAGATCACGGCACTCACGTTGCAGGAACCGCATTGGCAATCGCCAACAATGGTAAAGGGTTGTGCGGAATAGCTCCCGAATGTGCTTTTATGCCTATTCAGGTAGCGAATAATCAAGGTTTAATGACGACAACGTCAGTCTTAGATGGGATTTTGTATGCGCTATACCAAGGAGCTGATATTATAAATGTTTCTCTAGGAATGGAATTTACAGGGACTTTACCCAAAAGTGAGCAGCGAAATTTACAAGACCATCATTTTAAGGAAGAGGAACGTTTGTGGAATAAAGTAATGGAGATCTCTAACAAACATAAAGCAATTATTATAGTTGCAGCTGGAAATGAAAACATGCTCGCTGGCGTTAATCCTATGAGTAGACCAAAGAACTTTATCGTGGTGTCAGCTGTAGATAAAAGTAATAATGAATACCGTAAGACTGGGTTTAGTAATTATGGAGATTATTCCACTATCTCTGCGCCAGGAGTTGATATTTTTAGTACGGTTGGAGATAATAACTATCAGGTAATGGATGGCACCAGTATGGCCGCACCTATTGTGTCTGGAGCAGTGGCTCTTATGAAGAGTTTGAACGCAGACTTAACCTCTGAACAAATTAGTTGCATTTTGCAGGGCACAGGTAAACCCGCTGAAGGTGCAGTTGGTAATTTGATTCAGTTGGATAAAGCGCTACAAAAAGTTCAGTCAGGAGAATTTACAGATTGTGATAGTCGTCCAGAAATTCCATCAACTGGTGACGTTCAAATTCTTTTAAGTTGGGATAATTATAACGATTTGGATTTGGTCTGTTTTGACCCCAGTAATGAACCAATTTGGTTTAAAAATAAGCGTGTTGCGAGCGGGGGGAAACTTGAAATAGACATGAATGTTGACTACCCAGATAGTAAAAACCCTATTGAAAATATATATTGGCCTTCAGATGCTGCACCCAATGGGACATATAAAGTTTATCTAACGTATTATAAAAAACACATAGACATCAATGATACTCCCTACACAATCACTGTAAAATACGGAAATAAAAAAGAGATTTTTACTGGGAAAATGAAAATTGAAGGTCAAACGAAACCTATATTTTCCTTTACTATGGGGACTGGTGAAAATTTAAATGCTCTATCAACTGAAATGAACCTTCAGACTTTGTTACTAGAGCGTGAACAGTTAAAAGGGAAGATAGATCAAGTTAATAGTGAAATACAAGATATTAGAAACAAGTAAAATTAAATAATATGAGTCAATCAAAATTTTCATTAGCAGATTTGCTTACCCTTTTAGGGTCGTTAGGCTTTGGGTTTTTCTGCTTCTTGAGTATAAACTTCCTCACTTTAGGTGACACCTTCACAAGTTTAATTCAGGCTTCGGTAATTACTCTTACATTAGGTGGATTAGCTTTTGGTTTGAGACTATTAAAGCGCGCCGGGGGCAGTTTTAAAACCTGTATAATTTTGGAATTTGTTTTGTGTGGTTTATTTCTCTTGAGCGCATATGCTGCTACTTTTCCGTTTTCTCATTATTTCTCAGTTTATGTCCAAAAAGGAGATATACAGCAGAAAATATTATTAAACGTTGAACAAGCAGAGGGTTTGTATGCCGATTATGACGGTTATGTCGATACTCGGGAGTTTTTATATAAAGAAGACTTAAAAGCTATTGTAGGGGCTGAAGACCCCAATCCTGGACCTTATATCGAATGTGGATTTGTTTCAGGTATTAATGGCAGTAACCAAATAAATCATAAGGTGTTTATTTTGAGTACAAAACTGAAACCATCTAACTACTCAAGTATAAATGAGGCTAATTTAAATTGGCTGAACGAATCAAAGGGATATGTTACAAACTGGTCACCACTGGGTATAGTAGAAGTTGTGAATACCTTAGGCATGGAAATTAGTTCATGGAAAGCTCAACTCATATCGTTTTCTATATTCAGGGCACAATGTGAAGCAGAAGGAACACCGGACTTTGAGCCTCAACTAACGTTGGATACTGTCTCTAACGGTTTTAGTGTTCTAAAAAGCCCAAAACCATTATCCTTAGTTTTAGCTATTGGCTTTTATGTAATAATGTTGTTGTCCTATTTTGTATCTAAAAGAGATTTTAAATATTCTGGGTTGAAAGTGATGTTTGGTACAGTTGGAGTTAAGGATAATGAACTTTAATAATAAAATTTAAAATAATTCTATTAGAATGG
>Ga0115005_10003855_pt1 | contig 11997 bp, 3 predicted proteins | sample ArcOceMetagenome_FD_87163 | JGI IMG/M metagenome (GOLD analysis project Ga0115005, IMG submission 87163) | Marine eukaryotic phytoplankton communities from Arctic Ocean - Arctic Ocean - Greenland ARC118M Metagenome | ecosystem: Environmental > Aquatic > Marine > Oceanic | place: Arctic Ocean...
ATGACTGGCCGAGAACTTTTCATATGGTTTGCTACAACAAATGAATTTCGTACGGTGTCTACCGTCGGAACAATCATTTTGAAAAAAGGTGCACCTTTCACAGGTCGCCACGATGTATTGACACGCTCTTCCCAAAGTTTCCAATCTTTTGTTTGTACATCGACACAGTATTCATAAATGGTATGTTGCGGAGGATATTGTGCTTCAATTTCACGAACTTGTGTATCAAACTTCTTACGTCCTTCTTCGTCTGCGGTGCCACACACGGTCCATGTCATGGCAAAGGTAAACCATTTTTCGACATAACTCCAATGGCCTTCCGGTGCATCTTTCCCAATGACTTGCAAATTATTGGCATCATCTTTATACAGCTGTTCGTATAAACTACACATTGATATGACGACAGAAAAATTACTTTGTGGAATCAATTCGGAGACATATCGTGTCTTGAAATCTAAAAGTGGATCAATGTATTTTTGAAACAATCCATTGTAAATACCAATTTCATCTTCCCGTTCAAAGTTACGTTTCATCCATGCTAAAAGATAAGGTTCATAACCCAAATCAGCAACATCAACATACACCATACCAGCACGACTCACGGTAGCAGGGGATGCTACTGAAAGATCTTGCACTTCAAACACCATTGAATGAAATTCCCCCATTGCAATACGATCACCATTGATCAAGCAAAGCTGTTTGTTATTATCCATGACTGTATTCATGGATTCAATCCATAACGTATCAACTGGTCCATCAAGAACAATCCAATTTTCTTGTTTTTTTAAATCATATGCACATTGCCTAAAAATTGTAGCCAATACACCGTCTTGCCATTCCATGGTGGACAAATCATACGCACCATACAATTCGTTCAAGGACAATGATTTAGGATTTAATTTATGTGTTTTCACCAACAGTTCTTTTTTGTCTCCGGCAGCATTCATCGCTGTTTTAGCTATGGCCAATGTTTTCCAACAAACACTTTTCCCACCCAAAGTAAAACCAACAAGCATATTGCAATGCCGTGTTGCTTTGGTTTCATACAATTGAATACATTTTCGTATGATCACTTCAATGGGTTCCAACCCTTGTGCGACGAGGGCGTCTTCCAGTGAAGTCCAAAGGGTACCATAATCCGTCACTGGTAATTCCAGTCCTGGAAACAAATCAGCAAGCAACAACAAGAAAAGTTCTTTGTCGGCAGTGATGAATTTTGATATATTCATATCACGCAATGCCCGAAGAAGAATTAATTCTTCGCTGCCCTGTTGATCCGCACGTTTTAAAGCACCCGCACAAGCAAGACAACTTGCCATGGCACGAAGACCAAAATCATAATGGTCTTGTTTGGACAATTGTTGCATCATCAATTCATACAGCACAGTGACTTTTTTACCCAAAGGCCTGGCATCTCTAAAACCTTGTGATGCCAACATGACTTCGGCAATTTGTGCCATATCCGGTTTCATCATTGCACATGGACGAAACAAGGCTTTGAGGGAATCGGGAAGTTCAGTACGCCCAGCATAACCGGGGTTCATTGTAATAAATATCCCGCAGTTCCAATTGCAACGAATTTGTGTACCCATAAAATCAAAAGATGTTTTCTCGGCACGAATGGCCATCATAATAGACATGACTTGTTGACCAATGACACTTAATACTTCAATTTGAATACGATTGAATTCATCAAAACAACCCCACCCACCTTGTTGAACCAAACCCGAAAACATACGACCAACAGACAAATAGTCCATCGAATCCGAACAATTGAACACCACAACATATTTGGCTAAATTTTTACCCAAATCTTTGACTGTTTCTGTTTTCCCTGTCCCGGCAGGTCCCAACGGACTGCCACCACGTTGCAAATACAATGCTGTAGTCAAAGTAAGAATGCAACGATCCGTCAATGCTGTAACAACAAGACGTCCATTGTTTCCTTGGTACTCGTATCCGAACACTTGCACAGTATTTGTTTGACGAACATCAACATCACCAAATCCTTCTGGTCCTTGATCTTTAAAATAGGTGTATCGAAGCTGAGACGTCCACAAAAAATCTTCAACTTTGGCACACCCACCTTTAATCATACGTTCTTCAACATCACGGGAATGAATTTCCATGGTAATCAAAGCTACAACCTTTTTACGTTCTATTTTAGTCAATTGGCCTCGTACCATGTCACAAAGTTCGGCAATGTATTTGATTTGTTTTTTTTTCACTTGTTTCAATGCTTTTTTGTTACCGGCTTGTATTTTAATCAAAGCTTTGTGGCACATCGCGGTAAATTCCATTTTACCTTTGACAATCAAAAGTTGACCAGGCCAGTCTCGGACCCATTTGTCTTTCTTGCCTTTGAATGAACTAACTGTACCTTGAATCTGTTTGCGAAGTGCCAGACACATGGCTTCTTCAATAAGCACCAACCATTTCTCGACAGGGCCGTCAATAATGACATTTCTTACTAATGGAATCGTTTCTCCATCGGGTGCTTGCAGCCCAGTACATTCGACAGTGCGATTGCCAGCTACACCCGGCAACATCAATATCAAATATTTAATGCCTACAAAACATTTGATAATATGCTTTTGAACTTGCTCTGGGTCTTTTTGTTGGCCAAGAATCTCCAATAAATCTTCATTCGATAAAAAGTAAAAACGTGGGAAAAATTGACGTTTTGTTTCTAAATAGGCATCCAAAGATTTTTGAATTTTAGCCAATTTATTGTCCATATTTGTAAGTTCATCCAGAACACCTTCTTTATGAGTGGCCTTGTACGCGTTAGATTCGTCACAAATGGCTTGCGTGATCACTTTGTAGGATTCATTGACTTGGTCAAATAATTTGGCTTCCAATGGCAATTGTTTCCGAATATCTTCACTGCTCATAAAAATTGATTCCAAATACATCCATTGGCGTTGAACAGCCAATGCTAATTCAATCACTTCAGAGATCATGTTGAGACCCTTTTCCCAGTACGTGATTCTTTTTTCAAACACAGCGTAAAACCGTGACGCTTTCATCGTTGACAATTGAACTTGGTTGTCTTCCAATTGGGTGTATAAATCTTCTGTACTTCTAATTTTATAATACACTCCTTTAAATTCAGCCATTTCAATGTCAACTTCTTTCCACGCCACTTCAATTTCATCGAGTGCGGTTTCAATGGCCAACTCTTTGTTTGCGTTGTTGGAAATTGTACCAATTGTGTCTTTGTACAAATGTAAACCTAATGTAAACACTTGTTCCAATGTGAACGATTCATCGTTCGGATTAAAGTCTTTACGAAGTTCATCTTTCAATTGTTGCCAATGACGTGGTCGAATCGCAGGATTACGAAGATCACGAATTAATGGCATTGTGGCCAAAAATTGTTTGACACGTTCTTGAATGGCCAACCAACATTTCCATGGACGCCCCAATGCTTTGATTGCACGACCCAGTTTCACAATTTTTTTATTAAAACCTGCGGCTAAAATAACAGCAGCTTCAACATCCAGACCACTGAACACACCGCTTTTAAATTCTTCCCATTTGTTTTCCCATTCTTGAGCAATGGTCCAATTGCGTGTAAGTAAATCAATGTCGCGTTCAGTATCTTGAAGATCTTGGTACGATGGTGCATCAATGCCAAAGATTTGCATGCCAGGAATCAAATCAGCTTCTTTGGCACGAAATTGATTCATGACATCTTTTTGTTCTTTGATTTTTTCATTTGCTTCTGCAATACTCAGTTCATCACTGAACGGAAGACGCGCAACCGCACTTTTGCGTGCTTCTTTCGTTGTTGAACCCAGATTTTCCACCGCGATTTCAAGATCTTGCTTCATGGTAGCTTTGCTGCCTTGAAGCATTGTTTCGGCACGTTTCATCATTGTAAGAAATTCTTCCCATTGAATATGCAACACTGATAACCAACCCTGTTCTTCTTCCGTTGGTTGTACATCAAATTTTTGTAACGATGCGTACTTGTCTTGAATGGGCCCAAATTTTGCAGCCGTCTGCTCTTTGTTGGCCACCAAATCTTGAAGAAGATTGACTTTGGTCGCCAGTTCTACCAAAGTTTCTGGTTTCGTAGTCAATTGAAGTGTGTTTTCTCTGAACATGGTGATTAATGATTCCAATTCAGTCTTGGCAATGTTGTTCAGAATACCAGTGAAACATTGCTGCCAATCAACACAATGACGTACCAGTTTTTGTTTCAACAAACCACACTCGGCCCGCATGAATAAGATAGAAGTGGCAAGTTCTTCCCCTTGGACAGCAGCTTGCTGGTCACGATACCGGGTAATATCAATGTTGTATTGCGACAAAGGTCGATTTGCTTTGGAATAGCGTCTCAAAAAAGCATCTTTGTCCACATCCCACAGAAATTTATATTTATCCCAATACGACAGATATTTGTCCATTTCAGATGAATTGGCCGACAAACCATTCATGATTGAGACCAAGACATCGAGAATTTCAGTTTCATTCGACAACACATCATAAAAAGAAGCGCGTTCTTCGACCGCTTCATCCCGTTGATCTCCAAAAACATTGAGTCGATCAACACATGATACTACGGAAACCAATGCTTTGCACACTGAATTGACGCGAGCTGTCAAACTGACCATCGAAGGTTCAAACACGATAACATTGTCTTTCAATATCGCATTCGTTTTGAAAAGAGGTTGAGGATCATTTTTGCCATCGCCATTGATACATTTATTGAATTCTTTCAGTGATAGTTTCAAACATTCACGAAGTGCATTTTCAATTTTTGTCTCAACACTCAATACATATTGTTTCCAACGTTGTTGGATGTCGGTTGGATCGGCTGAAAATATTTCATACATTTCACGAATATTCTTTTCAATTCTTTGTCGAAGTGTTTGAAGTCTTTCTCGTACCTTTTTACGGTGAATGTCTTGCTCGGCAACAAATACACCATCGTCGTACACGTAATTACGTTTCAACGACAGTAAACTAAGTTTTGACATGCTTCGACATGCTTTGAGAATATCAGCATTTTGACTTTTGAATTGCATTGCGAGAGAAAACGATGTCGAACAATGTTTGCGGCAATCTTTGACGTACCATTCAATGACACCTTTCGAAGCCCACGTAAATCGATTCAAACCAGCATTTACACGTCGGTCTAACCGTCGCAGCTGTTCACGAAACAACAATTGTTCTTCGGTATTCAATTGATCTAAAATTTGGTTGTAATCGGTAATGACAAGCATGACATTTTCACGAAGCAACCGAAGGTTGTCTCTTTGATGAGCAATATCCAACGCTAAGTAAGGAATGGGGTGTTCGCCTCCAAACCGTTGCCAAAATGTAACTTCGTTGAACAATTTTAATAGATCTTTATCAAAATTGCTTTCAATGCGTGTCGGAACAGTACTGTTTTGTCGTTTGTTGTTGATGGGAAGACCTGTTTTAATATCAATGCGTTGCATTAAGGGACGTTCCAATTTTTTTTGCATGGCTGCTTGGTCAATGCCAGCAAGCGTGGTCATCCAATCGTAGTATTGCTTGATAATGTATTCATTGAACACCGCCATCAATGCTTGATACTCGCTTTTGGCTTCGTCCACTACATCCACGCGTACCATTGATTGGTCCATTGATTGCACAACAGAATACAAATATTTCCAATCTTGCGCAATTTCACGACGAAGTCCACTGGTCCAATCAGCCCCACCGCCGTTTTTTGGTTCATCTGGGTGTACGGGTGGAGCATGCCGGTTGCTTTCGAAATGACGCTTGTATTGTGCGCATTGTTTGATAAAAGAAGACAACACGTCTGTGACTTTTTTCTCAACACAACGTTTAATACTTTCACACCAAGCCAACACTTGAAATGCTTCTAAAAGTTCAACGCCGCCCGCAACGGTTGACACGTTGTTAAAGGCTGTGTTTATAATATTTTGGGTCATGACTTCTAAATCACGCAAGGAATTTTTAAATTGAGTATTGAAATCTTCGTGCCATCGAGTAGCTCTGACATCCAATGCGTCGTAATCCAACGTTCGAAGTTTTTCCAAATGCATTGCAAAAACTTTTTCGTTGTCACAAAGTGATTTGTATATGTGTGGACCTCGTGTACCACCAAACACGGGCATGTCAATTTGATTGCCATTGGGTTTTCGCCGTGTAAATTGAACTTGGCCTTCACATACTTCAAGAAGATCGCGGCACCGACGAGTAAAAGCTTCAATTTGTGCAAAAATACTTGCTTCTTTAAAGGTCCAATGTTTTGAGGCATCTCGAGTTGAACGTTCAATGGCCGCCACTGTTTTTTTGTACAGTTTGCGCCATTCGGCACTGCATTGAATGCTGCGTTCAAGTGCTGACATGGCTGAAAATACATTTTCATTGAATATCTGTTCAAGATGAATGTTGGCACAACACCGAGAAATAATTTCATTGCTCACTTTGCGAAGTAAGGATGTCACTCGTTCATGCGTGTTGTAATGCAGAGAAATGTTCCATATCATACGAATGCGATCCAAGATGGGGGGAATCAACGTATGCACGTCTTCTGGCGTTGCTTCGGCCAGTTTCATGCAGGGTTCGGTCAATGTATCGAGAAATTTTAAATTGTTTTTGGCTTCCGCTGTTCCTTGTTGAATTAAATTCGAGAGTGTTAAAAATGGAGCAAGATAAGAACTTTTAGACATTTCAAGAACTTGCACAATACGATGCACACCAGGTTTTTCCAGTTGTTCACTGATTCCAGATAAATCAATTGTGCGGTTCCGCCAAAATTTAATTTCATCCAAAGGCCCCAGCACTTCTGCGTTTGTGAAAATATCTTGATTGTTTACCACCTCTTTGATTTGTCGAGTCCAATGTATCATGGTTGTCTCCAAACGTTGTGTCAAATCTTTGTCTTTGGATAGATCGGATAAATTTTCACCCAGGTCTTCTTGTGGAATGTACAACACCGTTTTCCCTTGTTGTTGGTAGATGGTATCGTTCAAAGAAGCCATGAATTTGTGAACATGACTGGTAAAATCTTTTTTCAGTGAATCAGGTAAATCCACTTTTTTCATGGTTGGAATAAAATAACCTCTCATGGTTTGTTGCAATTCCGGCAAAGCTTCACTACTGATACGACCATAATCAATCTCTTGCCAGTAATTTGCAAGAGTTACCGGGGAATCTGATTTGCGCAAGAAATAAACGATGTGTTCTGTTCCATAATCTTTGATTCCAAAGGAACATACCAAATTGTTGTTGTTGTTGTCAATGGCCATGGTTAATACTCTTTCGCTGGGATGAGTAAAAAATTCACGTACTAAGGTGTCATGTTCCCGGGTCCATTTGTCTTTTGTAAACGCAGGTAGGTCGACGGCATTGCGAAAGCGTTCCAACAGTATATCAAGTTCCTCTTCGCGGGATTGCGAGGAGATTACCGCACTGCCTTTTTCTTTTGGTACTTGTGTTGTTTCAGCTGTTGCAGGAAGCGGTTCCGTTGTGTCTTCTGTGACCGTCTGTGTTTTACTTTCTTCTTCTACCAACCCATCTTGCGTTGGTTGGACCTCGGGGGAAGCATCCGATTTCTCTCCTTCGTCTTTGGACGCGGCAGGATCGACAACCGGGGCATTCTCGTTGGTCGGTACGGTTGTCTGTTCATCGGCCATGATGTTTCGTGTGTAACTATCAACGCTAAAGTGAAAATTTGAAATTTCACTTCAAAAGGTTATGAAAATGTTGGGCACTTTCAAAGTCAAAGCTAAACATAGGTGCAATTGGTTGATTTTCTGGTTTGGTCATAGCAACGTGGTTGGGTGGTAGTGCAGTGTACCAAAGAAAAAGGGAGTGATCCTCAGTGTATTTGTTCACAGCAAGCCAGTAGCCAGCAACAAGAATCGGCTTCAGACTGGGGAGAGAGAGCCCCTTTTTATGATCATCGCAACACATTAAAACATCGCAACCCGGAGAGGGATGACGGTAGATACAAACTAACTACTAACTCATCATCGCAAACCGATGTCCCTGAACACCCAAAAGATCGGCGAACTGCTGCCATACTTGCAACCCGACCTGTTGAATTCGTCAACGACCAAAGCAGTGCAACGGGTGGACAAATGGTTGCAGTGGTTTACCAAAACACGACCGACGTTTACAGACAAAGAAGCACAAGATCTGCTGTACGGAGACACTACAAATGTTGGAGTCATGCAGGCGTGCGGGCTGTTGAAAGCGACCTCGCGGCGCAAGGAAAAGACACGTCGAAGGCGCCGCGACAAGCACATTAAATTTCTGTCTGAAATCATTGGTCTTGTGGAAACTTCACCGACCCACCCCGCCTACAATTGCAATTCCAATTGCGGTAGTTCACTGACGAGAGCTTGTGTCAATGCACCGGTTCAAATACTGCTTGACATGTGTTTGCAAGAAGTCTTGTGCCAACAGTTTCACTACGACGACCCAGACGTACATTTTCGTTCATGTCAATTGGTGCATACAATTGTGTATCTTCGTGATGCAAGCAAAAAGATTGCGTTGCCCTTTCTGTTGAGCGAAGACAAAATAGCAATGGAATCATACATGTCGTGGCACAACAATGTGATCAAACCCGGCGACAATTTAGCGGACATCAACCGCAATGCAATACAAATGGACAGTGCAATCCATGAACACACGTTAAAGACATGGTCCCAACTGCCCATCGTAAATGGTTTTAATCCACTCACCGGGGAAGGCGACGGTGGTGTCGGCCTTGTCATTGATCGACTTTTGCGTCCATTCATGACACCTGCCATGAATGCACACCTCGATGACTTTCCAGAAGAGGGTACTGCCGAGAGCAAAGAACAGAAGCGACGAGCAGGGCGAAGGCAGAGAAAGGGTGCTTTCAAAGACAGTGCAATTGAAACAGCAATGAATGCAGTATTTAGCAGAACCGATGAACTGGGAAGAAACCAAGGGAAAAAATTAGGGTACCACCGAGATCAAGTGGGCCAAGAACTGGGGGTCCGAAAAGGCGGGGAAGGAGGACAAAGACGCGGGGAACGAGAACGAGAAACAACCCATCGGAAAACACCATCAAACACACAGGACGACAGTCATTTGTTTGCATTGGTTCGTGGTCATTTTACATCTTTTGTCAAAGCACATCGAATGTGCGGTTCTATTTTAAGTTTCTTGACATCAATGCCGGACAATGCTGCTGCTGATGATGGTACTTCTGCTTCGGTTTCCTCGTTTTTGCCTGCCCACCCCAATTTCCGTCCCAGTTCCCGCTCCTCCACCTCTACCTCTACCTCCACCTCCACCATTACCACGTCCTCGGCCATTTCTCCATTTTTACAATCGACCAGTGCCACATTGCAAAAATTAAACCAATGTGTGGAAACACATTTTATACCTGTCATTACGCAACAAGAATCCGCGGCGAACATTTCGCACAGCGTGGATCTGTTGCAATTTCTGGACCCCATTACAACGTTCTCTTCCGTTGTGCGTGAATTGTTGTTGGAAGAAGATTACGACAGTTGTGTCATTGAATTTGAAAACGCGGTTGAATTTGTCAAAAGTATACCGCCAGAATTTGTATCGACTGTTGATGAAAGATCTTCGTCGGTCTCCATTCAATTGTACCGTGTGTTGGACAATGTGTTTCAAACCTTGCGGCGAAACATGTCTGAACACGCTGGCCGGACAGATATACCGGTTGCGACCCGTGAGCATTTAGTGGCATTGTATCGTATTTTATATTTTGCTTTTGAAACATTGCAATCCTTTACCTTGCCCTCGGCAACACTGCCAACAATATACAATGTTCAATCTTTTGTTGTCCGTATGTTCAAACAATTTGAAAACGATTCAATCGATCGATTTGAGTCCAGTTTTCAAACCGCCACGTTGTGCTACAATGCAAAAAGTTTAGCATGGGATGGTACAAATGCACTTCAAGTGTGTCGTCGTGTTGTTGATGAAATTTTTGAACATTTCAAAATATTACGAACAAGTGACATTTTGATGAATGCCTTTGATCGCAGAGAAGATAGAGCAGCCACAAAAAATAACATTTGTGGCCATTTGGTAGCAGACATGATTTGTCATATGACGTCGTTGGTTGAAACGTGGCGGCAAGTGGGCGCAGAAAAGGATGAATGGTTTGATGTACTGTGTGATGTTTTTATAACATTTCATGATGTTGAACATTATGTGCAAAATCATGTTGGAAATTATGACGTTGCTGTTGCAAATTCAATACAAGATTGGATGAAAAAGAGGTCACATGACATCATAGAGCGTTGCAATCAAAGAATAGAGATCAATTTAAAACACCTGGACATTACCAGCATTCGCAAAGACATTTTACGAATGAAACAATCTTTTGTGAAATACGATACTAGTAGTTTACAATCAATGAAAACATGTTTGAATCGTTGCATCCAAAAAAAAACCAAACACATATTACAATCATTCAATACGAACGCAGACAATACTGTTGCTGAAACAAAGGACGATTCGCAACATCGACGACGGCAGGACGAGCAGCACTCGGAGCAATGCCACAATGATCCACTGCAAGCCGCGGTCACGCAATTAGGGGTCTGGCATTCTTTTGAACATGTTATATTGGATGTTTTAACTGCTGTTCACCAAGATTTAGAAGAAGTCGATCGATTTCGCATTCAAGTGAAAGCAGCTTTGTCGGAAGGAAGTGCAGCATTGGTGGAAGGAGTGGTAGTGTTGTACGAAATAATGTTGAAACAAAAGTTGCAAGCAAACGATGGAAACCTGATGCCTTCTTTTGCAACTGTGGCATCTGCATCAACATCAACATCGTTGCTGTCGTTTGAAGAACACGACATGTTTGATGAAATCTTAGTGGACATTGTTTGTTTGAAAAATGATCTAATACAACACGAATGGAATGATGTTGACAGTGTCGTCCATAGGTTGTTGACCACAGTCGGCATGTTGCCCGGTTCACCGGCTCGTATGGATTTGGAATCCGACCCATCGTGCAAAATGTTGCTTCGGGCATTGGTACCATCACAATAAATCCTACCGGGTTATAGGTTGACCACAGTCGGTATTGTAATTCTGGTACTGGTACTGGTACTTCATCTCATCACACCAACAAAATTGTGAGACGTGAATACACACACCTTGACGACATTTATTAAATTTTCATACATGTACCCGTACTTCACAAAAATCAAATTTATTTTATGTATCTTTACACAACATGTTGTTGAACTCTGTTAATCTTTAAATGGTCACAACTGCTTTCTCACCACTCCCTTTGTATTCTTCTTTTTACACACTTCGATGCAGACAACAACTACAACAACACACACACCAAGCACCGCGCCAACCATAAAAACATGTTCGTGAGGTAAATTGCATTGCGTAGCATGCATGGCACCACTCTTTTCAAAGGAAATTAAAAAATATTTGGGATCCGGCCTCATGCGCCATGAAAATGTGGGGATTGTTAATTCTTGACTGCTCGTCGTGTGTTGAACACGACAGACAGAATGAAGATGCCCAGACAATACCGTGGTAGGGGTCCATTGTTGAAGAATTCGACGTGTATATTCTTCGTTGATGACATCATCGTCTGCAATTAAGGTTTTGGAGGCGGGCCAATACGTTACACCACCGTTTTTGAAATCTTCTTTGCGTTCCGAGCCGCAATTCAAATCGTTTCGACGATACAACGGTTGATGGGTTAACAGAACATCAACATGTCTATTGGTGCCCAACATTTGTTCAATGGCCTCCCGGTGTTTTTTCCCACCCGGTGTTTGAATCGCGTCCGGGTGCAAGGCCATGGAATTGATTCGAGCAAACGTTAGATTGTGGATTTGAAAAAAGGCGTTCGATGCATGTTGGTGATCACGTTCAAACGTGAACAGTCGACGATCATTGAGAAAACGCCAACCAATGTCATGGTTGCCCACTGTGGTGTAATGCGGCAAGGTCTGGGTCGAGAACAGGGAGGAGAACGCGGTGGCGGTCGAGGTAGTCGAG
>Ga0115005_10003857_pt1 | contig 11997 bp, 14 predicted proteins | sample ArcOceMetagenome_FD_87163 | JGI IMG/M metagenome (GOLD analysis project Ga0115005, IMG submission 87163) | Marine eukaryotic phytoplankton communities from Arctic Ocean - Arctic Ocean - Greenland ARC118M Metagenome | ecosystem: Environmental > Aquatic > Marine > Oceanic | place: Arctic Ocean...
TACACCATTGCTTAATAAACCTCAACATGCCACTGCTTGTTCTTCTTCAATCCCTTCAACCATTCATCATAAACAAGTCCCTTCGACGCAGCAACTCCCTTCAACATATCCTGAATTCCAGGCATCATACCCTTCAATCCACAGAAGTAAATGTGAGCTCCGTTGTCAAGCTTGGTGAAAACCTCATCAGCGTACTCCTCAACCTTGTCCTGGATGTACATCTTTCCTCCCTTCTTGTTCTCCTGCTCACGGGACAAAGCATAGTCCAAACGGAAGTTGTCGGGGTAGTTCTTCTTAGCCTCCTGCCACTCGTCATCGTACAACAATGCATCACTGTTTGCTACTCCAAGGAACAACCATGCCTCACCCTTGTAGGCATTTCCAGCAGGGGTATTCTCAACAAACAAACGACGGATGAATCCACGGTAGGGAGCAATTCCGGTTCCAGTAGCAACCATGATGTAATCAGTCTTAGGATCTTCCTCGGGCAAGAGCATTACCTTTCCTGCGGGACCAGTCAAACTCACCTCATCACCAGGCTGGGTATCACACAAAAAGTTGGAACAAATACCCTTCTTTGCAGGATCGTCTGCTTTCATCTCTGGGTCCCAGTAGGTTGCACGACGTACACAAAGTGATCCAGTCTTTCCAGTCATATCATCACCATAACGAGAAGATGCGATAGAGTACAAACGTACGGAATGGGGCTTTCCATCCTTCTCGCGAGTTCCTGGAGCGATTACTCCCCAAGACTGTCCCTCCCAGTAAGGGAAGTCTCCGTTGTGGTCAAAGACAATGTGGCAAGTCTCTCCAGTTGCCTTGGGTCCCACAATACGCTTGGAAGAAACCACCTTACCGGTGAAGGGTGCCTTATTTTTGTAAACATTGACAGGAACGGTAGACTGGTCCCAGTAGGGCTCAGCTTCGAGGAAATCCTGCTTGGTGTCACTATTCTCTTCGTCTGCGCTGAGGAATTCCTTTCCTGTGATAGCAGCAAGAACTGCGAGTGCTACAAGCCCACCCTTCTTTCCATTAAGAGTGATTGCAGACATGATTAGTCCAGCTGATACAACGCCAGTGAAAATAGAGGAAATGGCAACAGCAGTAGGCATACCGAGGAGGAAAGCTCCCATTGCACCAGTCCATGCTCCGGTTCCAGGAAGAGGAATTCCAACAAAAGCAGCAAGAGACGCCCACTGTTTCTCAAGAGATCCGACCCCAAGAGAAGAAGATTTCTTCTCGGCACGATCCAAGATTGGCTTCATGAGTTTCTTCAAAGAATCATTTCTCAATAGAAACAAAAGTGGAATGATGGGAGCCATATTACCCAAAACACAAGCTGGCAAAACTTTAGTGATGGGAAGTCCCATCCAAAGCCCCACAGGAACTGCTCCACGCAACTCAATTACAGGCATTGCTGAAATAATTGCCAAAATTGCCAAGTCTGGAAGACCGAACGTACGGAAGTAGTTTGCAACCTTTTGTCCAACGTGAAGGTGTTCAATTGCTGGTGCGGCTTCTTTGGCAGCTGCGAAAGCTGGTGGTGGTGATACAGCAGATGTGGCCATTGCGAGGATGGAAAGTGTGGTAGCAGTTTTACATAAGACTCTTAATGCCATCTTCTTCTTTGACATGGGCTTTTCAACGTTGCTAGCTTTGTTTTTGCCGAAAGAAAACATGTTCATGTTTAGTTCGGTTGTTGTCTGTGTGCTAGCATACTTTCCAACGGAAGGGGAGCTAGCTACACCAACCCTGTGACGATTGTGTAATTTAGAATTGGGAGCATGAATTTTTGAATTGAGTACGTGTATGTATTTCGTAGGCGAATGAATGAATTCATGCAACAACGTCAAGAAGATCGCGTGTCTGTAAGGACCAAGACTCAAAACCACATATAATCTTTGTCCAAAAGCTTACCTAGTAATGGAGGGTGCTACACGAGGAGGAGTGAATGCTGATGCATTGGATGCAAGGGCTAAGACAGCCACAAGAGCAGCTGGATTGGACAACACCTTCATAGTCGATTGCACGTATATGTCGGCTAATGTCTAGTGTTGTTGTCTTTTTTCCGCCCTTCTTGAAAAGCTGAAGGAGGGAGGCATTGGGCATTGGATCGGATCGCGCTTCAACCACACAAATTAATTCAAAATAGAAGGGTGGCTAATTTAGTTCAGCAACGAATGACTCATTTTTCTCTCGAAACTTTGGCCAAGGTCGCGAGCAAGCGCAAATGCACTATGATAGGTAGCGCACAAAAGCACACAAAGCACAACACCAAGTGCAGCAGAACTAAAGCAACAACAAACCAATAAATCCTTCATCATCCATTATTTGCAATACAATGATTTTATCAAACGCATCTTGGTTACTTGTACGGGGCAGAGGAATAGCATTCAACTCATCTAAACAAAAACAACTCCTGAACCCAACAAGACGTTTCAAACGAACCTCCACATCCTCGAAAAGTCTCAACAAAGCACTCAAACAGCAAACACAAGAATCTAATCAAGCCATCTTTGGTCTGAAACCAGTGGACTACACTATCCTTCCTCCGATATACGGTTCGCCGCCACCCCCACCTCCCAAACCTGGTTTTCAAAAGTATCTATTCCCCGCGTCCATTGTGTTTACTTTGGGCATAACAGCCTACTTTTATTTTAACAATGACAATGATTCAAAAGATTATTGGGAGGCTATGCAAACTGGTGGAGTTTTGCCAGGGACATTTGACGACGATGATGACGACGACGATGAGTTCGAGTATGAAGATGAAGAAGAATAAATCATGATTTTGTCGAGGAAGCTCGCCCAGCGGAAATTCTGTGATGAAGCAGGTTTACTACAGAATTCTAAATTCTATTTTAATAAATCATCTTTGAGAAAAACACAGGCATTAATATTTTATTATAGTGAAAAATGTATTTGAAATCAAGATTCAACATTTATGATACGTGTAGTCCAAAACGCTTCTCTACGCGACCCTTCACGCCGGCAAGCTTGACTGCATAGACACAACCTGCATGGGGCTCTTTTTCGCGGTCTAAATTAATGTGGGCAGAAGAAATGAATAGAATATCAAGATCTGGACCACCGAAACAGCAACAAGTCAATTGACTAGTGTTTTCGGGCAAATGAACTGTGTAAATCACTTCACCTGAAGGGTTGTTGCACTGCACAAAGGATAGACCAACACCATCCCTCCACACTGCATTCCAGACATTTCCATCGGCATCATTGCATGAACCATCAGGGACGCCGACATCAAGTTTGCGAAACACCTGTTTGTTTGAGAGTTCTCCCTTCTCATGGCAGTAATCATATTTGAATATAGTGCTAGTTTCAGAATCGGCAAGATATTGTGTTTTTCCATCAGGACTCCAACATATGCTGTTTGTTACCTGAATCTTCTCTACGACTGATTCATGGCTAAGCTTCACATGATCCCCATCAGATCCATTGCTCATCTCAACCTTGTAAACTTTCATATACATTCCCTCAATATCACCGTAGTATCCACCGCAGATAAATCTCTTGCCCGACGGACAACATCTGCCGTCATTTAGCCTAGTTGGTAATTTATGAGGGTTCACGTCTTCACCTTCACTCATTTCACTCAATGCCGCCCCGTTCCCAACATCATAAAGCTGGAATCCATCTTCCCAACAGAAAAGATGTCCAGGACCTTCTTCACGTAGACCAAAAGCACACAACATTTTTGGTAATTTGGTAACAGAGTGAGATCCAGAGGAAAGGTCTAAACTATGGAATTCCTTGCCAATAATGTCGGTCCAGAGAACTTGGTTGGTTTTGTCGTCATAGATGATGCATTCTCCGAGGGTGTTATGGCTATCCAAGATTCTTTTAGCAGTCGTCGACGATCCAGCTTCGAAGGTTGATGGGGGGGTTTCGAAAATATGTTGTAGAGCTAGTGGAGTGTTGATAGGCATGGCAGGTGTGTGATTTTAATTGTGTTTTATTAGGATACGATTTTGTGCAAAGGAAGATACGGTACAAGTACTATTACCGTCAACAGATATGAACATCTGTACCGGCGGTATGTACTGGTATCCGGTATCTGGTATTTGACTATGTCGATATCTTTTCTCATTTCTTATTTTGGGAGGAGTATGCACCCCCTCCTTGGTGTCACAGAAACAGAGGAGCAAAATGACTGCCGCCCGAATTTAGGATTCCGATCCCAAGTGGAAGAAAATGGGTGGTGCTGAGAGGGAGAAAGTCGACGCACTACATTTCCAAAGAACAATTTCACACTCACTCACTCACAATACTATTTTCAGTTCACTACTGGCCATTGAATTGAATCAACTTAAAAAATAACAATATTAGAGGATGAAGTTTTACTTTTCTGCTTTGCTTGCATTGGGGATCCCAGCTGCGAACGCTTTCGCGCCACAGGCACCATGTGCAACAATCCAGAGACATGTTGCCACAGCAATTTACATGAGCGATGGTGATGACTGGTATGCTGATTATGATCCATCAAAATATGAACAATTAGCAAATTCTAATGATAATGAATACAGTAGCTATGGAGGGGGCAGCAGTGGTGGAGGTGGAGGATATGGAGGAGGAGGAAAAGGGGGCGGAGGGAGTCGCGGAGGTGGCGGAGGAGGCGGACGTCAGACAGGAGCCTACGAAAGAGATACTTCTCGTGACAGTTCGAATGTAGATGAAGGTGCAGTCATGGATCTAATAAGTCAAAGGACCCAAGCTAGAAGAACGGGAGATTTCGATTCAGCTGATTCAATCCGTGAAGATTTGGTGAATAACTATTCTGTTGGTATTGACGATAGAGAAAGTACTTGGCGCACTGGAGTTTCATCTTCTGGAAGTGGACAGAGATTCGGTGGTGGAGGGCGTGGAGCCGGAAGAGGAGGGAGAGGTGGACGCGGGGGGCGTGGTGGAGGACGCGGTGGAAGAGGGGGGAGACAAAGGGATTTTGGACCCAATGGTCATGATTACGATCCATCGGAGGATGGTGGTCCTAACAATTCGAAATTTTCAGAGCAGCAAATTCATAGCATGCTCGCAGAAAGATTGCAAGCGAAAATGAGCAGAAATTTCAGTATCGCTGATAGTATTCAGATGGATCTTATTGATGGAGGTGTGTTTGTCCATGACGGTATGAAGGAGTGGCGATGTGACGGTGTCCCGTATGGTTCTTTTGAAAGTGGTGGACGTGGTCCAGGAGCAACTGCCGGTAGCAGAAATGCAGGCTACACAAAGTCTCCACATTCTGGCGATATTGAGGGTGTTGAAGACGCATTGATTGATGGATTGGTTAAGGAAAGAGTTCAGATGAAGATGGTACGCGATTATGACAAGGCTGACGCAATTCGTGAGGGACTGCGAAGTAAGTTCAATGTTCTCGTTGATGATCGTCTTAGACAATGGAGCGTGGGCGGTGATTTTGGAGAAGAACACAATGCTAACCGTGAGCTGGCAGATAAATTTGCCAACCGTGGTTACGTCAAGTCAAACTCTTCGTTGGCATTATCACCCGAGGATGAAGAGCATGTCATGCAACAGGTTGATGAGCGTACACAAGCTAAAAAGGAACGTGATTTCCAAACCGCTGATGATATCCGTGAGCATCTACAAGAGAGATTCGACATTTCAATTAACGACAAACTAAAGTTGTGGTCTGCTGGTGGAGCGTTTGAGGAGATGGGAGGAAGAGAACAGACACCAAGAGGTGAATACACTAGAAGGGGGGGTGGACAATTATCTGAAGAGGACGTAGCAACAATCACTGAAACGCTTGCGGAACGTTATCAAGCGAAGAGAGACCGAAACTTTGACGTTGCAGATGACATCAGAGACCACTTGATGAGGACATTCAATGTTAGGGTTGATGATAGATCCAATGAATGGCGTGTGGACACAGACGACTACGAAATGGCTGGCCAAAATAATCTCTCTGCGGAAGATGTTGAATATATTGATACAAAGTTGAAAGAGAGGTTTAATTTCAAACGTGAAAGATACTACGATGAAGCGGATGATATCAGAGAGGATTTGAGAGAAAAGTTTGGTGTCTCCATCGATGATAGAACTAAAGAATGGTCAATTGAATCGGTTGCAGAATATAGTGTTGCGGAGACAACAAATGCTGAAGATACGTCTGATGAATCTACCGAAGTGGATGAAGAACTTGATGATGCACTGGAATCAATGCTCAATACTGATGATGACTTTGAAGAAGAGGCTGATGAAATCGAAGTCACTGCCGAAGAGGAGGAGGATGAAGAAGAGGAGGATGAAGATGCAATGACAGAAGAAGAATTGACAAGCCTTACAGTCCCCAGCCTTAAAGAAAAGTTAAAGGTTGCGGGTCTCCCTGTTTCAGGAAAGAAAGCTGAATTGATTGCTAGACTTTTGGCATAGACTTTGAAATATATTTTTAAAAAAAGAAATTATTCTATTCGATCGCTTGATTCGATACCGACCTGGTACGTGGTGTACATTCGACAAGTTCAAAGTTTACATGTCATTCCTAATAATTGTATGCCATCAGATACATTTTGGCTGAATTGATTGCTCTAAACTATTGGCATAGACTTTGAAAATATAAAAAAAGAAATTATTCTATTTGATACAGACCTGGTATCAATACGTGTATTGTATTTAAAAAGTTCAAGGTGTACATATTTTTCTTAATATTGTATGCCATGAGATGCAATGAAAATTATAAATTGCGAAGAGATTATTGATGCATGCTTTACCATGCTGATGCTATGCACAGCTTCAGTTTTGAATAACCAGATGCGACTCTTTCGAGATCAATGTATTGGGAAAAGAAAATTACAATGGGATCTCTAGCAAGCCACGCGTAGTATTGATATCCATGTTAGTGAAGTCAAACTCCTACACCCCGGCCGCTGTCATGTTTTGGACTAGCGCCATCTGCTCTCTAGATTCAATAGTACCCTCGAGCAAAACATCAACAACTTCTCCAACAACAATTGTGCTCGGAGCTTTTACGTTGTATTCTTCTGCCAAATCTGCAATGTTTTCCATATTTCCAACGACAATGCGTTGTGTCGGACACCCTGCATTTTGAATAATGCCTACTGGTGTTTTGCTGGGATATCCCGCCATATCGATAAGCCTTTGGCATAACTCACGCAATCTTCCAACTGCCATCAAAAATACAATCGTCTGTTCTTTGTGATATTGAATCAAGTCTGGAGATGTTCCGTTTCTACCATATCCTGTGCACATAACTACCTGATTGGATACTCCGCGATGTGTGACTGGTATTGATCCCAATAATGGAGCAGAAAATGCAGCTGATACACCCTTTGAGTTTATTGGCATGATGACCGATTAGTTGATGGAGAATTTTGTTGATAATATTGAATGATACCGAAGCACAACAACTCACTGGTATGACTTTCGGCTCGACACCAAACTCGCGAAATTTGATTACTTCCTCACCGCCTCTTCCAAACACAAATGGATCGCCAATCTTTAGACGTATTACATGTTTCCCTGCTTCCAATCCCTCTTTGCACCATTCGTAAATCTGCACGGGAAACATATGTTCAGTAAGGATTACGCAAGGAACTATGAAAATGATTCCAAACTATATAAATGAAAACATACCTCTTCCTGTGCTGCCTCTGCGCACCCAGGGAGCTTCCGAGCAATCTTGCATTCTCCTTGGATCAAATCAACAATCTCTTTTGACACCAAGCGATCAGAAATCACCAAAACGTCGGGGTCGGCTAAGATTTTGTATGCTGCCACGGTCAACAAATCCGGATCACCTGGTCCTGACCCGACCATTGTTATTTTACCACCATTTGGCATCGTCGATGAGGGCAAATGTGTCTGGATAACGTTGCTTAGCAATGATTTGTCAGTAGTCGATCCAGCTGTACCAGCTGTTATACCATTTTCACCATCACTATATGCACCAAGATATTTAACGCCTTGATTGATGCCATTTCTAGTAAACGCTGATGGAGTCGTGATGAAAGCAGAGGCACCAACAAATGCGAATAGAGCAGCAGCGAGAAGGGCACAATTGATGGTAGTTTTCATTCTCGCAGTATTTCGTTGATAACTTGATAAGAAAGTAAGTTCTATTGATGCTATTACCAATGATGATCGGAAGATTGTATGACTGGGACAGAAGATTCAAGATATAAAAGAACAATCGAAAGTTCTGACAAAATTCCAAAATTCCTTCAGTGGTTCAAAAGTGCCGGCGGCGCAGAGAGGGCGCAGAAAAAGATTGAACCGTCACGCGCGCCAGATTCAAACTCGTAGCTCACAAAAAAAGAGTTTGAAGTACTGGGTACAAGTATACAAGTACTTGTTACTGACAGGGTAAAGTTTCCTTTACAAACATACGGGGGAAGTGCATGGTGTTGCGTAAGAAGACAAAGAGAGAAGTTAATAACAAATCGGTGTTGGCCACAACATGGTATGTGTACACCAGGATTCCATCACAAGGCAAGAAGAAATGCGAAGGAGGAGAGTTTTCCTCTAGCGTAGAAACCCTTTTCGACTTTCCATGAGTCAATCTTGGTCGCCATAAAACATTGATCGTTCCACCATGAAGCTTTTTCAAGTTTACGAACAAAAATTTGGTACAAATGTTTATTTATATGATGCGATATTTCTAGAGAAGTACTACACACTGTGCGAGATTAGCTGTATCGGTAATGGTGTGAAGTACAGGTCTATGCGCACTGGAACAAAGCCTGCAACATTGTCAAGAGTAACTTATGTAATAGTGTATTGCATGTGTGCGTTTGGTGGGAAAGGCTGCGGTGATTATAACATGCAGCCGTGAAGTTGAAAGACTTGCTCACTCGTTTTTAAAACAACTTCAAATCACTTGTGCATTAATAAATGATGTTCAGCCTATTGAGCGATATGATACATGGTACGTGTACTCGTTGACTGAGACTCTTTCAAATATGCAACTGTCCTTCGCTTCGATACGTCATTTGGGAAAAATTTGACAGGCTCTTCGAACATTTTTTGCACAAATTCAAAATGAGGTGACATTTGGCTGCTAAAAATGAAGAATACTACAGTACATACGTGTGTACTCGTAGGCGTAGAGAAAACATACCCAAATAAATTCAAAATTTGGGGATTGTTCAACACATTGTACGAGCACAAAAAAGAAGGGAAATGAAACAATGGATACGGTATCGTTTCAGCAAGAAAAGTGCTTGCTTGTGGCTTTGCTTCCAGTGATTTCAAATTTACAATTTCCCCATTTGAGTCTTTATAAACAACTCCGCTCCTTGCTCATCAAATATTTTCAATTCTCGCACTCAATCAAATATTGACCATTTTAATTGATTGCCTGAAGTCTAATCCTCTCGTTATTTTGTTTGCTTAGCTTTGATTGATGAAATGTTTTTTTTTAATGATTGGTAATAATGTGGAATTTTGAGATTGCCGCTTGAAATATTCTTCTTTTCAATAAGCCCAAACAATCCATACGATATGTAACACCGATATCTTCACAATAGCAACAATACTGCCAGGATTATAAACATTTGATCCAAACATGAAGAGACCACCAGGATTAAATTTACTTGATCGCAAGTCCCTTCTCCTGTAGACTCTTGAGTCTTGGCTCATCAGGTACCTTTCCAATACAGGGCTTGACACGGGTTCCTCCAACAGTTAAGGTGCATGACCCACAGTCACCCCTACGTACACCGGGAAAGATGACGGAAAAAGATAATGGAATAATACTTGTTAAGCAAAACATAGATTTATGCAACTTTATCACCAAAACATTTGTATTGTTTCACTTACTTTTTACAGCTGTATTTTGGCTTGACTCCAAGCTTTGCACAAGCGTTTTTCAAGGGAGAACCTGCCTTGAAATCTGCCTGTTTTGCTCCGTATGTAAGTTTCACCATCTGGAGTTCAGAGCTGGCGCGAGATGCAGCGAAAGGAGTCGAAACAGTGAATGCATTGGAAGTTGCAATTGCCAAGATGAGGAACAGCGATGCAATAGCAGTGAAATTTGTCATTATGGATGTGTATGTAGAGCTCGTGGGGTGTAGGTAGGAGAGTTGTGGTAGATGCTTATGATCAGATGTATGGTAGGGCTACGAGCAGTGAGCAGCAGTGACACTTGTTTTCTAGTAGATGGTATGTTGGCTATCATGCTATCATCATGACTGACGCAGTGAGAGGTTTTGGAGGGAAAACTTTGTTGTCTAAAAAAGCCTTCTGAGATTGATGACATCACATGCGATTGAGGTTGCGATTGCCGAGGACGTGTTTTGCCATTCACGCATGCGCACGCACGCACACATGCGTGAATGGGAAATCACGCCGGGTATCTTCTGACTTGAACTCTTCTCAAATTTGCGTTCTGTAAGGTTGTGAGTGAATGAATGGGCAATCACGCGCCAAATCCGGGTATCTTCAGACTTGAACTCTTCTCAAATTTGCGTTCTGTAAGGTTGTGATTTTGAAATAAAAGGCTACTATTGTTGGCAAGTACGTACTTCAATGAGATTCCAGGAACCTTAGAAAATTCTTTTTTGATGGGCAATTTTCACGCGTGCGTGTTCCGGATGGAAACGCGAGACCAAACACGATGTGCAGATGTCCTTCCAGACGACCTTCCAGACCATCGCTTCGCAGCAACCTCCTGAACACAGTTCCTACACTAAAATTCAAGATGAAGTTGATCTGTTTTGCTAGTCTCCTTGCTTCTGCTACTGCATTCACCTCCACAGGTGCTGCTTTCACTACCCAAAGCTTCAATGTTGGAGAGAGATCTGTAAATGTTGCTGCTGGACCTGCTCACCGCACCAGAAAGGCAACCATTGTTATGGACGGAAAGGCTAATGGTACGTACGACATCTATGTGTGCGTCTGCGCTACAAATTCATGTAATACAGAGAATCAAAGCAACCAAAAAGGGGACAAAGAATCAATAGATGCGTTTATCTACAACGAAAGAACTGCATCACGATCGCTGGGAAGATTTTCAACGGACCAAAAAGCTCTGGGACAACTGGCACCGCTCATGATGTGTCCAATTTGACATGTCCAGCCATCTTGGTGTGTCATGGAGTAAAGAATCTGGCAGGAGGCAACGGTCGCACTGTGAATTGCTTCCGCCTTCAAAGAAGTAAAAGAGCAGACAACTCTGGACGTTAACTAATGCATGAGAGAAGATATGAATTGAGATTCGTCATGAGTGCATTTTTCTGCCCACAAACTTTTCATTATAATGCTGGTACTAACTTTTTTCTTCCATCTTCATGACAGCTATCCGTGACCGAATTTCTTCAGTAAACAACACCAAAAAGATTACCATGGCAATGAAGCTTGTAGCTGCTGCTAAGGTTCGCCGTGCACAGGACGCTGTAATGGCTACCCGTCCTTTCTCCGAGACTCTTCAGTCTGTTTTCGGAGGACTTATCAACCGTATGGGAGGAGATACCGGTGATATTCCTCTTCTTACCCAGCGTGAGGTAAAGAAGGTTACTCTTTGTGTTATCACCGGAGATCGTGGTCTATGCGGAGGATACAACACCTTCATGATCCGTAAGGCTGAAGGCCGTTTCCAGGAACTCAAGAAGCAAGGAGTTGATGTAGACATGGTACTCATTGGAAAGAAGGCTGTAACTTACTTCCAGCGTCGTGATTACCCCATCCGCAAGACTTTCGAGTGTGGACAGAACCCTAACTCCAAGGAAGCTCTTGCTATCTCTGAGGAGCTCCTCAACACTTACCTTTCTGGAGAGACTGATGCCATCGAGCTTCTTTACACCAAGTTCGTGTCACTTATTGCTTCCCAGCCTGCAGTACGTACCCTCGTTCCTTTCTCTGCTTCTGATATCTCTCAGAAGGGAGATGAGGTATTCTCCCTCACCTCCGGAGACGGATCATTCTCAGTTGAGCGTACCGAGATCGATGCTGCTGCTCCCCAGGAATTCCCCAATGACATGATCTTCGAGCAGGACCCTACCCAGA
>Ga0115005_10003858_pt1 | contig 11996 bp, 4 predicted proteins | sample ArcOceMetagenome_FD_87163 | JGI IMG/M metagenome (GOLD analysis project Ga0115005, IMG submission 87163) | Marine eukaryotic phytoplankton communities from Arctic Ocean - Arctic Ocean - Greenland ARC118M Metagenome | ecosystem: Environmental > Aquatic > Marine > Oceanic | place: Arctic Ocean...
CCAGGATACCGGTGAATAAAAAGGTGAATAATAAAGGACGGGGCACATGATCAAACACAGGCAGCGCCACAAAACAAAAATCAAAACTTCAAATACGTCGCTTATATGCACTGCTTTAAAGATGATATCAACAATAGAATATATTTCCTTCATTTGATACGTTTACTATTGCCGCCTAAATCCACCTATGTTTTACAATCACCGGACAAAGGCTGAACCAAGAAGAAGCAACACGCCGCAACAAAAGTGCACTGTTTACTTTCTCCTTCTCGCCCCATTCCTTTCACCCCTGGTACCCCTCCCCACCCCTTTCTTCTGCCTTGTTCCACTGCTCTTTGTTGCACCACTTTCCTTTTTTCTCTTGGCCACCGCGGCCTTGTTCACGGCCAATGTTGTCGTCAATGTCCTTTCCTTTTCTTCGCTTTCCTTCTTGCATTTTTCAAACACACTGCCCCGTTTCTTCTTACTGATCCCACTCAAAGCCATGTCCAACAATTTCTGACGCGCTTTAATTTCAGCGAGTTTCGCCGATGTTCTTCTCCCCAATTTACCACGGTACACCCGTTGTATCCTTAACACACTTGAGAAATATTTCTGTTCCAGTGCCAAGTGCAATTGTTGCCGTTGCCGCCACCATCGTTGAATGTCTTTGGCATAGGATTCTTGCCTGTATCGTTGGTAGGCGACTGGATCCAATCCTGTCAACGAACCACCCAGTACCGCGTGCAACAATTCAGCATTGATGCGATCCTTTGCGTCTTTCGCATACGCTCTTCCTTGTGCATTGGTACCCAACAATTTTTGTAAAGTGACCGCCGCCGCCTTTTTTTTGCGCCGTGAACGATGGTGCAATATACGGTACAATCGATACGCACGTTGAAATTTGGACGCCGCCACGTTTTTCAACTGTAAAATGTACAGTTCCCTTTTTTTCTTCATCGCTCGTGCTTGTTTTTCCAGTTGAAGAACTTCATCTATTTCACGATGCAACCTTGCCAGTTCTTGTTGCCACACGGAAGCTTTTTGTTTGGTTTTTCGATTGGTTCGAATGGTTTTTTGTGTAGCACCCATGATCGTGTTGTTTTGATAAAACCGACCACCCAATCTGTTGGTGAATGTAAAACGACTGCTGCCCTGGTGTTGGCGTGCTTTTGGTGAACCCGAGGGGTTGGAACCGCCGGTGCTGCTGTTGCTTGCTGTTGTGGGTTTCGTAGGTGAAGAAAAACAACGGTCGTGGTGGCTCGTTTTCCAATCGGAGGCAATTTCCTGCCCAAGACTTGGCAGTCGATTCAATGCTTTGGGGGAAGACATGGTTAGATGGGTGGGTTCATTTGAGCCATGGACAGTTGCTTGTTTGTGCAGCGTAGCATTTTTTTTCTGTTTTTTCCAGCACAGTTCTTCAAGTTTTCAGTTCTCAGCAGGCAACCCCACGCCAACGACCAAATTTCTCAAAAACAAGTTGCCGTTTGCAACAACCTTATTGAATTCAACATTTCCCGCCACCACCACCACCACCACCACCACCACCCTCACTGCACCATTACATTTTCTTCACACACGTCACATTTCATTTAACTGTCTCCCAGCACTCCACCATTCACATCTACAAACAACATGGAAGCTCCAGAAGGTCAAGCATCCTATGCACAAGAACGTGCGGGGGAGCGGGGTGGTGCCATGGAAAAAATCATGGCTAAAATGGCGGGCGACGATTCAGCTCTCCGCGAGGCGGAACGCAAACGCAACAACCGCGTCAAAATGCACACTCAAGCAATGCAAAACAAACGAATGGTCCTCAAAGAAATGTTGTTTGAAAATTACGAAGAACATTTAATCGAAAGACGAGTCAACCACGGGACCGTCACAGACTTTGGTTGGAAACGAATGAGAAGGCAACGTGACCAAGATCACATGAACGGTGAATTCCCCGAAGGAGGTATACTCGATCATATGGTTCGTTTGCACAAACCAAAACCGACGACCACTCGGCATCCCAAGAAAAAAAAACCATGGCCGGATCGAAAAAAATTGTCGCCGGAAGAACAAGCGTTGGCCATCTTGGAGGGTGATACCAGTGCAACATTGAAAGACGGTGTTGCTTTGGCAAAAGCAAGTTCCAAAGTCAAAACAACATTGCCCATGTATTACGAAGGGCTGCGGTTGCATCGCGTGATTCAAGTCTCGACGGGTTTTGGGCACACTTTGATCTTGACCCAAGTGGGTGTCGTGCTGAGTTACGGGAACAATTTGGAGGGTCAACTTGGGCATGGTGATCAAAAACCACGTTCGGGGGCCAAGGTCATTAAAAAATTAAAAGGCATTACAATTGTGGGCGTGGCGGCTGGTTTGCATCATTCTTGTGTGATTGCCAAAGCCTCGTTCAAGAAAACCTTTACGTTTGGTAAAAACGATCGCAGTCAACTCGGGCACGGTGATCCTAAGAAATTGCCTCGATGCACCGTGCCAATGTTAGTGGACAACATATGGAGTACAAATCATCCCCTTGAACCTGCTCAAGTATCGGCGGGCAACTACCACACCGGAGTGGTTGACATTCATGGTGCATTGTACACGTGGGGTGACAATCGTCATGGTCAACTTGGGATTGGGAGTGTACCCGCCACCGTGTTAGGACACCGGCAATGTGCACTTCGACCTGCTGATACACCAGGTGCACCACGTCGTGTGATTGGTCCTCTTGGCAGTGCTTACAAATACCCCGTTGATCATGTGTCTTGTGGTGCGTTTCATACAGCAGTGGTGACAGAATCGGGTTCGTTGTGGACGTGTGGCAAAGTGAAAGGGGGTCAATTGGGGCATGCCACACAAATGGAAGATTTGACGGAATTCAAACCCATTGATTCTCTTGAACAACACAACATTGTGCATGCCGATGCCGGTTCGCACCATACCGTCTGTTGTGATGACGAAGGTTTGACCTTTTCGTTTGGTTCCAATGAAAACAAACAGTTGGGCCTTACTGGCACATCGATGCACGATGAATGGAACGACAAAAGGCATGAACAACATTTTTCTTCACGCCATCAATTGGCATCGCGTGGTCTTCCCGTCAAACCCATGGAACGATTGCCGTCTCGGGGTTCCACCAGAACACCTTCGCGGGGTTCTTCCAGATCACCGTCACGGGGTTCAAACCGTTCCCCGTCCAGAGGTTCTTCACGAAACATGGCTGGTTCAAGACCTGGATCACGTTTGCTTCAGTTGCGTGATCAAAACAGCACTCTGCCAGAGGAACGTGGCCGTACTGCAGATACAACACACAATCAAACGGTGTCCTACCCAAAGAACAGTAATAAACCACGAAGAATCATGTCATTGGAAGGAAAAGAAGTCAGGCAGGTCGCAGCAGGGGGCAAACACACTTTGTTCATTACCAAAGAAGGAAATTTATACAGTTGTGGAACGGCGGGATCAAATGCTCGATTGGGGCATTTAAACGACGAAGAACAATCGGTCCCCAAACTGGTTGAATATTTTACCGTCCGTACCATTTCAGACGATGACAATTGGGTGATTCAATTTGGTGCTATTTTTTCCATGAACCACCCACCTGCATTTGTCCACGATCGTAAAAGAGCATTTCCCAAAGACGCGGCCGTGTTGGATGGGAAATTGATGAATGGCAATAACATTAGTCTTGCGCAAATGACGGATGTCAAACAAGGGTTGGTAGACGTCAAACACGCCAATGTCAAGAGGCAATTGGTCAATTTATTTCGACATTACGACAACAAAAAACGAGGGTATTTAGGACCATTGCACATTGAATACATTTTCCCACGGGCCGGCATCTTTTTATTTGATTTTCAAGTCGATCGAATGTGTGCTGCTTACCACAAACCGGGTGACCGAGGTGGTAAAAACGAAATCTCCGAACAACGGGTGATGGAATATTTAGCCGATACGAGAAAAGATTTGCCTTCTAAAAATCAATTTTTAAAGACAATGAATGCCGTTTGGCAAAAGAATATCGCCCCCAAATCAAAAGAGTTTAGTTCCGATGAATTCATCTATGAATTTTTAGATTTGTTTGAAAAAAAATGCCTTGAATACGGCGAACCAGCACCCCATGAAGCGGTACATATTTTATCAAAACCATTGCCACCACCCGGTCGTAAAAAACCATTGAAAAAAGAAACCCGTCGTTACAAAAAATTATTGCGGGGCTCAGTCGATTTACGAAGGTGTGGTTTAACCGATGTTCACATGAAAGCATTGATGTTTGCACAAAAAGCGATCCCTATTTTTCATACCATTGATTTAAGAATGAATTTATTGTCTGAATTGGCGTTGCAACCCATTCTGGAAACAATTGATTGGACGTTGGACGTGGATGATTTAGGGATTGAAAACACATACTGTTGGAAATGTGCTGCCGTGGTTGAATTCAATAAAGTGTCCAGCAACACTTGTTTTTGTTTGCAATGTGGGACAACCAATTACCGACCAAGATATTTGTTGTGGAATGTTCAAGTCATGGAAAAATCAACATCGCCAGAAATGAACATCAAATGGACTGAACTTGCTTTTGACGAAACGTGTTTGGCATCAATCGCGGACCAATTGGAATCGCACGAACAAATGACACCCCAAGAATACGAAGATATGATTTGGGAGATTGGGCAAGGATTCCTTGATGATTTTGCGGCGACTATACGTACACCGCTCATCGCAGTCACCAAAAAAGATAAAAAAGCGGTGGCATTGAAAGTAAAATTACTTGATCATTTTGACAAATGGATTAAAAGGCGCTTTGCCGAACGGTATTGGGACATGTACCACCAGCAAGCCGTGCAGGAATTGTTTGAAACCGTGCGTACATTGTGCAAAGAGATGGCATCAAAAGTGAACGCCGCCGTGCACGCAGCGATACCGACAAGTACAAAACATATATTAAGTGTCACCCAAAATTTTCATGGATTGGCAAAAACGGAATTGGATGAAAACAAATGGCACGTGCCTGCGCTCATGCCATACTTGTACGAAACAGTGTTTTTAGCAGCAAGAAACATATTTAGGCATTATGCTGCGGCAAATTTAGATTGCAAACCCGATTCGGTTTCTTGTGGTGAAAGGTATTCGACCATAGCGATGGAATCCGGACGTGTTGTTACGATTGGCAACCAAGACGATTTGATTGAAACCTTCAAAGAAGAAATATTAGGGAATTTACCTTCACGCTTTCGCAAAATGTTTGCCGTCGAAAGAATTAAAGAAGCAAAAAAACATGCCAAGAAACAAATGTTGGAGGCAAAACTGTTGAAAGAAGTTGAAGCAGCAGAGGAAGAACTGTTAAGAGAAAGAGAAGAAGAAGAACTACAGAATATGGACGACGAGCAAGCTTCGTTGTCGTCGCCGCCACAAAGTGTCCATTCCCATTTATCAAAACAATCACAACAGTCACAAAAATCAAAAAGGCATTCCAATCAAAGTGAAAGCGAGGAAAGCGATGAAAGCGATAGAAGCGATGGAAGCGATGTCGATGATGACGATGCAAGGGAATCCAACCAAGAAAACAACCAAGAAAATGTTGCACCAACCAACAGTGCAACCACTATTCCACAAGTTCCTGCGTATTACAACAATCGAACGCGAGCAGATGCCTTTAAAAAAGCCACCGCTCTGTCTGATGCCAGCAACAATCAAAACAACACGAAACCATTGAACCTGAGCAAAGTTTCTGATCCAACAAACCCAAACAACAACATTGTATTTACCCCTATGGAAACTTCTTTGTTGGACAGTAAAGTAGGTGAATTTGGTGAAGAAGACGAAGAAGAAATGAACGACGAGGGTCCAGCAAGCCCAATGCGATACAGTCCAGTACGACAAAGTCCAATTCGTCGATTGAATTTGACTCAACAACTCAACCGAAACAGAGTGACAAAAGACAAAGTGCTTGCTGTAGTGGGGCATCAAATTCCAAGTTTTACCGAAGAAGAACCGGACGAATACCACCGACTTGTTCAAAAATCAAAACCAATCTTGCATGCCAGAGATGTCATTGATGACCCAGAAGATTTTGATTCCCTGTTTGAAACAATGCATCGCATATTTAAAAACGGACACGACCATTCCATTGACGACCCAGATTCAATGTTGCAACAAACGGAAGCCGTGTATACGTTTGCAAAAACAGAATGGGGCGACGAAGCATTTATGAAAGAGCATGCCCATCAAGTTGAAGTGGAACACGAAAAGAAAAGATTGCAACAACACATCGAACGACATGCTGAAGATGAACTGCATCATAAAATACCAACACCAAAGGAGGAAAGCGATGACACAGATAGCCTTGAAGAATTTCATTCTGAATTCCATAACAACAGTGAATACGACAGTTCCAACATCACTGAACTGGGTGGCCTGGACGAGTTTGATGGAGAACGTACCATGGAACACGACAGTGTGTATGTTTTTTCGGGCGGTCGAACGACAACTCGAAAATTACGTCTTGGATCAAGTGATCAAGACACAAGCGATGGTATTTTGCTGGAAGGGGAGCACGTTCATTTCTTTTCAGATACACGACCTCGGTTGCGCACCCATGATATGTTTGGACGCCGGTTGAAGTAGATTGAGTTTGAAAAGGGAACAGAACAGGTGTACTGGTTTAGGTACCTCGCTTTTATTTAGAGAAGTAACACAAAAAACGGTCGGAGGTTTTATTATTATGATCTAGATATATAATAATATTTTAAAATATAAAAATATATATATAAAAATAATTTTATTCATGCTGTGCATCGGGAAAGTTACCAGTACTATTCTCGCTACCCGTACTACGTACTACATGTACCGGGTATATACTATTGGTGAACATTTCTAAACCTAAAACTGTACAAATGTATTTCGTGTCGTTCTAAGATTGCAAAAACTGTTGGAACTTCGCGGGCAATTGATTGACACCGTTTTGAAATGCTTGGGGTGGTACACCTGCTTTAATTGCCCCCAACAACTGTTGAATTCGTACTTTTAATTTCTTGTTCCATAAACCTTCACTCCTGTCACTTGTGATCACGGTCATCAATACATTGAGCACTCTACCCAACTGTTCAAAATTGGTACCCAAGACAAGTGACGAACGTTGTGGGTTTTCTATCATGGCACACAAATGATTGGTGACAGTGACAGATTCTTCTTCATCGCTCGTCAAGGGCAAACGTGGCAACCATTGCGTTTCAATCAATTGTTGTGCCGATGGAAATCGTTCGCAATGTACATCACACAATTTGCCCAAAGCACTGACCGCATTGTCACTTGCAGCACCGTTCATGCCTTCGTACGCATCTGCATGGGTGATGCAATTCAATATCACTTGGGCTGTTTGCTGCACAAATGGAGCGAAATGGGTACCGCCGGAAGCTGCTGCTACACCCAGACCATACACAGCACCCTGTCGCAAACCACAATCCGTATCGGGTGAACTTGCGGTCATGAAAGACGGTAAAATTTGTGGCAACAATTGACTTTGGACCAAGTCACCACCAAATTCAACCACGTCGTCGTAAATGTACACCACAATTTTTTGATCGCTTTCAATGGCACCCTGTTGGCCCATTTGTTGCAACAAGGGCAATACTTCCTGTACAAAGGCAGGCAAAAAACTATTGCCATGTGTACGAATCACTGCCCCAATGGATTCATGCAAGAAATACAACAATTCGACTTCACTTTGATTGCACAATTCATCCATTTCTTCGTCGTCTTCGTCGTAATCTTCCGCCACTTGACGTTCCGATTTACGAGTTTGACGGCGTTGAAGACTGCCTCGCATCGCCACCACAAGTTGTTGAAACACAAATTGCAACGATTGCGCATCCAGCATTGGCACCGCCGTGGAAAAATCAGTCATGTCGACCGTTGAACCTGCTGGACGACACGCCGCAAGAATGGTTTCTTTGATGGATTGTGCCACTGTTTTGACCACGTCCATTTCCACTTCTTGCGACAAAGCCGTAAACAATTGTTTGATGGAAAAATCAAACAATTGTTTCACTATTTTTTTATCCCCCGTGGCATTGATGCTGTCAATCAATGGTGGCACGCAAGCGATGGAACAGGCACGCAAATCATCGTGGACGGTGCCACTGAACAACATCAAAGGTGCCGCCAATTGAAACACACTTTCCACATAGGGTGCAAACAATTCTTTCATTTCTTTGGCCATGGAACCCAACATTTGCATGGCGGTGGTTTTTTCCTCCAACGCCGACGTGTGTACGGTAATCACTCGACCTTCGCCCAAATTCACTTTGTATTTTTCCGCACCTTCGGACAAATCATCTTCGCCCGGTTCATCCGTGTCTTGAATGGTGACGACTTCGGCTTGAACCCCGGCCGATTGCAACAACGAAGGCATGATCATATTTAAATATTGTGCAAAATCACGTCCAAGGCATCGACCAATTCGAGTGTACGCCTGAAGCATGTACGACCGCAATGGATGATCAAAATCTAACCCGGCTTGTTGCTGGTGGTGCATGAATTGCATCAATTGTTGTGCGTCGGCCAAGTAGGCTTCTTTGGGCATTGCATCACCAAACAAAGTGGCACATTCCAACGCACGGGCTTGAAACAACCGTTCTTCCTTTTTGTTGCAACTCGTTAAAATTTGTTTCAACACGGGCATAATCACACTGTAATACTTGATCAGTGGACTGTTGTTTTTACGTTGTTCTTTTTCTTGTGCGTCTTCTTCGTCTTCGGGTTCTTCAAACCCAAAACTACGGGCACAACATTCAGCGACGGAAGCCAATGCCGTGACCGCTTGTTCTTGCACCGTTCGTTTGCCGTGTTGAAGACGTTCAAATAAAATTTGAAGCAAACCGTCCAAATAAGGGGCCACGTACACGTCGTCACAACATTCTAAAAAGGTAATGAACGCCGCCGCACCCCTTGCTTGTACCCGTGCACTTGTTTGGTCGGACAAGCAGTTTTGCAACAACGGAATGACGGTGGCGTAGTACTCCATTTGAAACATGGGCCCATGGGACGACTCCAACGACAATTCACCAATCACGTCGCACGCGACACAACGCACACGTGGGTCTCGTCCTTGGGCGTTTGGATTAAAAAAAGGGACCAATTGTGCCATGATGGGTTTGACCATTTTGGGATGGGCGATTTCAACCACGGGGCACAAGGCCACCAACCCAACAATTTGATGCCTCCAATCCGACGAATTGAAATGTTGCCCCAACAATTCAAAAAATACGGGAATGAATTTCTTGCTCCCAATGGCATTGGACAAACGTTTGATGGCATCGCACGCCACGTCAAAATTACGAATGTCGTCGTCGTTGTCCAAGGAAGAACCCACGGAACCGTCTGCTTTGGCTTCCCATTCTTGCAAATTCCCCATGATTTCATTGACGTCGTTGAACATCATGGTCATCAAGACAGGCAAGGCTTGCCTCACGTAGCCATCGTTGTCTAACTTGCGACACATACTCCCACTGCTTTCGGCACAGGAACACATCCATTCGACCGCTAGCCGGCGCAACGAATCATCGATTTGCTCGGTGCCCGCAATTTGAACCATTGCCCCATGCACTTGTGGCAACGCCAAACGAAAAAAAGAACCATGCTCGTAGGCCACTTCACAAAACAATTCCAAACATTTTTGCGATTGCAACGTCGTGGCGTCGTTGGTCAACACTTCGGACAATGCTTGCAACATGTAGGGCACCAACGGTCGAAAACCAGCACGGGTCTCTGCTTTTTGAAGGCAAATGACCAAATTGCACACGGCACCAATGCAGGCTTCACGAACACCAATGCCAGCCCCTTGCGCGGTCAACATGCGTTGGAACAATGTCAGCAGCATTCCAAACTGTTGTTGGTATTGGGCGTTGTCGGAAAACAACATGGCAACCATGGACAAGGTACGAAGCCCCACTTCGCACACGTTGGGGTCACTGGTTTGGATGCACTGAAAGATCCACGGCAACAATTCTTGCCAATGTGAATTGGCTTGTATCACCAAACCCAATTCACCAATGGTGTCGCAAATCTTTTTCGACAGTGAACGTTGGTTGGCCGTTTCCAAAGCAACGTGCAACAACATGGTGCGCAACGTGTGTTGGGTGGTGGCATCCAGTTTGTGGTAGGCGTCGCCACGAAACCCGACGAGACCTCGAAGGAGTACCGCACTGAATTCACGAAGGGTGGCATCGGGTGACCCACGCAGCTGTTCCAACAGATTGGTGATAAGCAGTGTTGGGTTGGTGGCTTGCAATTGATTGTATTGTGTTTCGGCTTGTTGACGAACGGCGTTGTCGTGGTTGAAGAGGCCTTGTAAGAATTGAACAAATTGAGGGTTGCCCGGGGAACTGGGTTGAGGGTTGTTGTGGCGTGGTGGGGTGGCCATTTCAAAGGGAAAAGGAGGGTGTTCTGTTCAACGTGCTTTGTGGGGACAGGGTTTGGATTTGTGCACTGGCGGTGGTGGGGTGTGGTGTTGTCTGGTGAAAAAGTGGATTTCTGAACCACCCAATTCCCAATTCAATGTGCAAAAGAGGTGAACAACCAAGCTTTTCGACATGCAACGTGAATACACTCTTAGTGATGTAAAAAAATGAACAAAGGCACACAAAGCCCCAGCAATACTGCTGGGCCAATTTTTGTGTAACAATTCCAACGTCAACACATAACAAAGCATCAAACCAATCAGCCATTCTGGCAATTCAGGTGGCCTGGAGCCATTCTAGGCCCCTAAATTTACACTCCATCAATCTACCACTGCCGACGTCATGACCACCACCCACTTGCTACACCAGTAATCCACCCCACAGCAAACTATACAATGGTTCTCAGAGGTTCCAAAGTACGTCCTGAATCCACGTTGGAAGACTCCGAAGCCGCTGTCGAACGAGCACGGGACTACTTGCGCCAAGCCCAAGCCAACCTGCGCGCCGCCACAAAAACAGACGATCTCAAAGAAGCTTTGGCGTCGATACATCGAAGAGAATCCCACGGTGAACAAGTGTCCCCGAACGAATTGCAAGACATTGTACGCGTGTTGGTGGAGAAAATCGATGCTCTGGAAGAAACCGAACGTCAAGGACAGAGGCAAGTGCATCAAGCGGAACGACAAGTCAGAGATACGTTGTACCAATTGGCGGCGGGCGGTGCGGCAGGGGCGGTGGCCCGCACGTTTGTGGCACCGGTGGACCGAGTCAAGATATTGATGCAAACACAACACGTCAACAATGCAGGTGCGCAACCCAAATATTTCTCGTTGGTGCAAAGCATCAAAACCATTGTCAAAGACGAAGGAGTGGCCAAATTGTGGAGAGGCAACGGTGTGAATTGCATTCGTGTCGTTCCGTACAGTGGGTTTCAATTTGCGTCGTACGACAAAATCAAATCGTTGTTTTTATCCTCCGGGGGCGGGGAACAAAACTTTGGTGTTCCGCAACGCTTGGCGTGTGGGGCCGGGGCTGCAATTGTGGCGACGTGCGCCACCTATCCTTTGGACATGATTCGTTTGCGATTGAGCGTGCAACCCGAATTGACCGGCATTTCCGGGGCCGTCCGTTCAATTCTTGCGGACGGTGCGGGAGGGCCGCGGGCCTTTTTCAAAGGGTTTATACCCACGGTGTGTTCCATCACTCCGTTCGTGGCCATCAATTTTGCTGCTTTTGACACCATTAAAACCACTGCCCATCAAAGATTTCCATCGACCCAAAACAACATACCGGCCACGTTGTCCATGGGTGCAATGTCCGGTTTGTTTGCACAAACCTGTTGCTACCCGTTGGATTTGGTACGTCGACGCATGCAAATGAAAGGAGACGTGTACAAAGGGGTCGTGGACGCATTGCGCACGATTGGAAAAGAGGAAGGGTTTCGTGGTTTTTACAAAGGCATGGTGCCGAACGCCGTGAAAGTAGTGCCCAACACTGCCATTCGCTTCATGGCCTATGATTTGTTAAAATCGTATTTGGGCATCGAAGGTAAAAAGAAAAGATGAA
>Ga0115005_10003860_pt1 | contig 11993 bp, 11 predicted proteins | sample ArcOceMetagenome_FD_87163 | JGI IMG/M metagenome (GOLD analysis project Ga0115005, IMG submission 87163) | Marine eukaryotic phytoplankton communities from Arctic Ocean - Arctic Ocean - Greenland ARC118M Metagenome | ecosystem: Environmental > Aquatic > Marine > Oceanic | place: Arctic Ocean...
CAGCAGAGTCATCACACCACTCACCACTCTATTGTTTTGTCTTCGTCAAATGACATTTTAGAGATTTCATGGGCGCACCTCTTAACCTATGAGCTACAAGCTGTTGATATGTACCGATACAAACCATAATTGGGCGAAGGCAAGAAGCAACGAGAGGCACATCAGACGACGGACGACGACGATGAACCCCCTTCATGCGCTTTGTTCATATTGAATACTATTGAATATCTCATGTCAATTAATGCAATGGAAGATCCAAGTAACCAATCTGCCAGGAAGCATCAGAGCTCACCCGCGCCAAAATTCCAAAATGACCCTCCTAACAAACAAAGGCAGAACAAGTCCGCTACTAGGACTAGTGCAGTCATGATGATTGCTGCTGATAGTACTTGTACTACGCGTAACCTGACTCCTTGTTCTCCTCAAAGTTCTGGAGTGCTGGCGGCTATAAGCAAATTGACTAACTTAGTGGAAAGGCATCCTCAGTTTCATTCCAAACTGGAAGGAATGCTGCAAGAAGTGTACAATAAATTAGAACCCGAGGTTTTTGCCGCTGTTCGAAAAGAAGAGAATGAAGAATCTTGTCCCATCTACAAACTATCAAATGATGAAATCAAACAAATCTTTGGATATGTTGGCGAGAAGTAATACGGCTTTGTTGCATGCACTTCATATAGGTTTCATCAAGTCTATCTTGAATCATTAGGAAATGAAACATTTATAAGAAACGCCGTGGTGTCGGTGTCCTGCGCTCAACTGTACCTTGATATGGGAATGTCGCCGTCGGGTAACAATACTCGTGCAATACAACTATTTCAAATAGCTGCAAGTGAAGGACAGTTGGGATTACTGAAATGGGGGCAGCAGTCTGGCTTTAATATGCATATCATGTTGGGCTCAAACGCTATGGCAAATGCAGCATTAAATGGACATATCGAGGTAATGAAATACCCGAGAATGCTGGGATTTTTGTTGGACAGTAGAGCGTGCTCCAATGCTGCTTGAATGGCCATCTTGAACTGCTCAAATGAGCCAGGGCGAATCAATTTCCATGGGACAAAGAGACATGTGCAAATGCTGCCACGAATTGCCACCTTGCATTGTTGAAATGGGCCAGGGCGAATCAATGTCCATGGGACATAGAGACATGTACAAATGCTGCCGAAAATGGCCACCTTGCATTGTTGAAATGGGCCAGGGTGAATCAATGTCCATGGGACGAAGAGACATGTACAAATGCTGCCGAAAATGACCACCTTGAATTGTTGAAATGGGCCAGGGTGAATCAATGTCCATGGGACGAAGAGACATGTACAAAAGCTGCCATAAATGGTCAACTTGAATTGTTGAAATGGGCCAGTGAGAATCAATGCCCGTGGGACAAAAATACATCTGATTTTGTTGCAGCCCATGGTCATGTGAAATGCTGAAATGGGCCTACGAAAACCAGTGTCCATGGTATGAAGAAATAGTTGAAGAGCTATGCAGTTTAACTGCCGAGAAGGGCAATATTGAAATGCTCAAATGGGCCAGAGCGAATAGATCACATGCTGCCTTGTATGGCCACCTTGAATTGTTGAAATGGGCCAGAGCGAATCTATGCCCATGGAATGAAAATACCTGTTCAAAAGCTGCTGAAATGGGCCAGGGAAAATCAACGCCCATGGAATGAAGAGACATGCACATATGCTGCAGGCAATGGTCACCTTCAAATTCTGAAATGGGCCAAGGAGAATCAATGCCCATGGAATGAACAGGCATGCACATATGCTGCCGAGAATGGTCACCTTGAATTGCTGAAATAGGCCAGGGTAAATCAATGCCCATGGAATGAAGATACATGCTCCAATGCTGCCTCGAAGGGCCACCTTGAATTGTTGAAATGGGCCAGGGAAAATCAATGTCCATGGAATGCGAGGACCTGCACAAATACTCTCGAGAATGGTCACATTAAATTGTTATACTGGGCCATACAAAATAATTGCCCACATGAATAAGAGCCATGTGTTTTTGCTGCCGAGAATGTTTATCTGAAAGTGCTGATCAATGCCCATCGGACACACAGATGTTCTCCAATGCTGCCATGAATGGTAATCTGAATGTGTCGAAATGGGCTCGGGAGGTCGGTTGCCCCTGAGATGCAATGACACACATAACGGGAACATTAATGGGGATCCCGCTTTGAATCATCTTTGTTTGAAAGATCAAAGTTGTCCGCTGTCCTAACGTACGGAGCGACTGCTGGTAGTGATATATAGAAATGCGCACAAGTACCGGTACAGCATATAACACATAAATTGAATGTTCCACGAGTATCAAATCTGAATTATTCTTGGTTACATGCAGTTGCTGTGTCTAGTGCCAGACTCTTCGATACTTGAAGTATTCAGTTGTTCGAAATGTGTTCTTAATAAAAACTGCAGAGTTTTGAACATGTACCTTGTTCCTTGTTCGTACTGTATACTATTTTACTACTAGTAAGTAGAGTACGGTTTAATTGTTGAGCTAAAGCTTCAATTTGTCCAGTCTATCAACAAGAAAGATATGCATGGCAAATTATGTTGCAAACAAACTCCATAAAGAAGAGAGGAAGGGCGAGGAAAGAATGTATCAAATTAAATCATCTCTTTAATGGATTAAAAATGTCACTTGTCATGCCCTGATAATCCAATAAATCTTTTTACAATTTCAGAGCATTGCGAATAGCATCAAACGCACTATCATCTAAAGGCTCGTCATCATCACCAGCACCAGCACCACCATCGGCATCAGCACTGCTGCTAGACTTGCTGGAGGAACTTGCGCTACTACCGCTATCATTGCCACCAACAAATTCACGAATAGGATCCAACTCTCCTCCACCATTGTTCCCCATTTCCCCCATACTCTTGAGTTTATCCATGACACTCACATCCTCAAGCTCCCCATACTTTGCCAATACATCACACCTCAAACTACCCAATTCCGGAGGATAGAATCCAAGCATGACATCATTCTCTTCATCAATCACCGGTTCCAAAGCCACAACACTTGCCTCCACCCTTAGCAATTTCGCAGTATCCCCATCATCCGCAGACCCAACCGGCGCATCATCCTCCGGCAACCACGCAAGACGAAACAACCCCGCTCTCCCAGTAGTAATCACCCGTGGACACTGCAACAATATCCCTCCAGGGAGCCTCATTGCCCATACATCTGAGGTATCCCCTGTAGGCCTCCCATGCCACGCATCCGCTTCATCCAAATCATCGACAGCCCATCCCCGATCCCCCGTCTGTTCCCCCCAAGTCCAACTCGACCCAGCCCATTTCTTATGCCAATTAAAAGGCGGAACCGGTCTAAAAAACCTTGGATCACCTCTCACTGGCACATTCTTCTCTTCCGACTGAAACGAAGGTGGAACATTTGCATCTAGTACCTCCCTCGACACCATGGTGCGGAATAATTTGAGCGCATGGGGAGGACAGGAACCTGGTTCGACACCTTGTTCCCATACGGGTGCATGCTGATAAACGACCCTGACCCTTCCATCCCCATGATTCAATACCAATTCCGTGGACATGGCACCGGACTTCATGAGGGTTGGTCCAGCAACCATGGCAACGGAAGCACATCTATATTGCCTCAAATTCCCCTCAGCATATGATCCAACGGGGATAGTCTTGACATCTTCCGAATCAAAGCATGTTTCGCAATCAGATGAGATTTTGCCCATTACAATGTCATGTGTATGTTCTACCGTGTTGGTTTGTTCATTGAGGAGGAGGTTGACACTAGCGGTTGTTTCATCGAGGGTATCTCCCATGTAATTGTAGGATGTCCATGTTCCCCTCCATTTTCCCTTGGCGTGATGTTTGGTGAAGAGATCCCATTGGACTTTCATTTCTTCTTGAGGGGACATTCTTGGGGGTGCTCCTGCGATTCCCCCTGATTCTGATTCTGATTCGTCATTGGACGATGATGATTGGAGGAATGTAGGTTTATGTGCAGCTGTAGCTTTCGTTGAAGATGTGATGGCAGGAAAGGCAAAAGCTGAAGCAAGGTCAATTGACAGAGCTGCTCCGACGATGACGGTGGCGATTGCTGCAATTCTCATTCTGGCAATAAGTTATTAATAATGGCAGTATAATGGGCACTTGAATACTTCAGGAATGGCGATAGATAGAATGTTGAAGAATGGGTCATATTATGAAGAAAAAGATCCAAAGAAAAACAGATTGATTTTGATGGATGATGGATGATGGGTTCATTCGTGGTGGTGGCAATTTGTGACGTCAATCCGTATTTAGAGTGTCTTTTTCTAAACTATTGAATTTGTAACGTCACTCTATTTAATTAAAATGCCGTTATGTACAGTTTAATTCACGGAAATGACCCAGTCATCTAGGTAAAGTCCGAGGTTGAAGTGAGAACAACTTTCCACTTTTTTGACGAAGAAGGGAGGCGCCGTTGGTATTATCGTCGTGGTTAAAGGTATGTGCCAAAAACACAAGAGAGAATAATAGGACTTTGCATTGTTTCAAGTTTCAACCTTGAACACACTCTGCCATCTATCCTTCTATCCTTCTACCCTTCTATCTATTCATTGATTCATTCACAGTAGTGACTATCAATTTGCATCAGTCAATTCATAAGCCATTAAATGAAAAGAGGTTCAAGAGATTCTTGTAATTCAACGAGTACTACTATTATGATGACGAATACTAAGAATATTGAAATGGAAATGGACATGAATAATATCGCAGAACAAATGCAACAACTGGACAACAGCAGCAACAACAACAACAACGATACCAACAATGAATCCTCCCGCTCCCACTCACACACATCGACGGATCACACCAAGTCATGCTACCATGAGCACTGTACATACCTCCTGCCAATGCTTGGCTGGTTCTTCTTTAGCGGTTTACTAAGTCTCTACAATAAATACATTTTCGGCAAAAAATACATGGCATTCCCCTGTCCACTCCTCATGACTTCCGTCCACTTCTTGGTACAATTCATATTCAGCTATACCCTCTCCAGAAAATATCCAGTCACATTCGGAGGGGACCAAGTAGACGCCATGTCCTGGAACACATATCTATCCGTTGCCATACCCTGTGGACTCGTTACTTCTTTCGATGTAGGGCTGAGCAACCTCGCTCTAGTCAGAATTACAATGACATTCTACACAATGGTCAAATCCAGTTCACCAATCTTCGTAGTGATTTCCGCATACTGCTTTGGAATTGAAAAAATTACTCCGGCGCTTATCCTCACAGTAATCGTTATTTCCGCTGGGGAAATGTTGACAGTATTGGGTGAAGTGGAATTCGATAGTATTGGATTTATACTCGTTCTTTCCGCCGCTATACTATCAGGAATGAGGTGGACGGTAGTACAACTTAAATTACAAACGCTAGAGCCGAAATTGAAGAGTACAGTTGCCACCATGCGGATACTCTCTCCATTCATGTTGATATCCATGTTGGCACTCTCATTTGCATTTGAAGAACCGTGGAATAAATTTGGAGCTAATAATCACAGTGGGACGTCTTACTTTGCGGGACCATGGGAAATATTATATACAGTGGGTTTGGGACTCTTTGGAGCGTTTTTGGCAATTTGTATGATTACCTGTGAATTTTATCTGATTATGGAATCTACCGCTGTCATTCTCATGATTGGCGGTGTTGTGAAGGAATTGACTACGATTTTGTTGGGGGTGGGGATCATGGGGGATCAGTTGAATACTACTAATGCACTTGGTGTTTTGGTGGTTTTCTCGGGGGTCATGATTTACAAGGTTTCGCATTATATGGATAAGAAGGAAAAAGTTTATGATACGGTGGATATGGAGAGCCCGAATGGTTCGGCTGCTCTCTATGCTGATTATTCACAACAGAGGAATGGGAATGGGGGTGATGATGGAGATGGGAATGGTGAGAAATACGAGAAATACGATGGGACGTTTAGTCTTGACTATGATTATGGTGATGACAATGGGTTGGAAGAGGACCAGCACCACTCTAATACGAATGGCAATGGCAATGGCACCAACAACTCCAATATGAATATCATCAATCAAAGGAGGAGGAAAAAGAACAAAGATTCCAAGCATCCCGGTCAACGGCCACTTGTCGAAAGTGAAGATGCAGAAATAATATAAATTATTAGCCGATTTCGATATTTATGCTACTGTAGTCTATTGCATTGCATTACATTTGTGTAGAGGACACTTGCACTTGTATGAACGCATCTTGTGCGCTAAGTAAGCCCTCTGAAGAAATTGAAGACGGAATTGCTACTTTTCTTATCTTATCTTCCATTTCGCCTTGCGAGTACAGTACGTGTATTTAGTAAAAGTCTATCTTGATTAATCTCCCTACACAAAATGGAAGCACATGGTATTGGTAATGTGGAAGCATCTCGAGGTTTGGGGGATGAATTAATTAACCTTCGCGAGCAAAGCACAAAAAGCTGTGAATACTAGCGAGCGATGTTTTATACGTGTCAAAATGGAAACCAATCAACGAATGACTGGCTCGCTCCATTGTTCACGTCGGAAGATTGATTGCAACTCCAAACACAGGCATAGGGCACAGGGCACAGACGACCAAAAATACGCAACTTATCGTAGGAACAAAAATATCGAAAATTCAAACCGTGCTGTGCGTGTAAGATGGATCTGCAACAACTTAATTAATTTTCTCAATAACAGCTCCAATAGAATGAATTCAGAGGATTCACATTTATACATCAAGCATAGTCATAAGAACAAGGCAAGGAGAGCCAACATCTTTTAACACCACTCGAACCACACAAATTTGAAGAAAGATATGTGGATCTATGATGTAACAACGTAGCGTCTAGAGGCAGTAGTTTATGATGAGTTGGAGGTCGAGTTGGATAGGTTAGAGATATATGACGATTTGGGAGCACCTGCTTCTCTTGAATCGGGTGGAGGAGGACTTTCAACGGTGAATATTATTGCCGGCCCTGCATCTATTGGAGACGCCGTTATAACTTATCCTGATGTTCTTATGACTGATGCTCAAAACTTGGTTCACTATCGTGGTTTTAAATTCCGAGGTCGAAGTGAATGTGAACAGGGAGCTGGGAATAACAACTTGGATAGGAATGATGATCTGGGAGAACCTGTTCCTCCTCTTCAACTAGATGGAGGACTTTCAAGAACAAGGATGAGTACTATTGGAGAACAAGCCGTGATTAATCATCCTAGTGGTGCTCCAACCCCATTTCGACAGAAAGATGAACAGGGAGCTGAGAATGAAAGTATCCAAAATGACGGAGATCTGAATATGGGTTCACGTGATCTATCCCAGCAGTCGTACATGTCTCGGTCAATCTTTTCTCTATCCTTATTTTCGGGTGAACGGTCCAATGCTTCTCCTCGGTCGCTTGGGGGGGGGTTCTGGATTATCCAATGATGAGCCTTAATAATTATGATTGATGCTTTAGCTATGATAAAATTGTATTTGTTATAAACTATAGTTCTAGCGAACGTATATGCTCTTGTTCTGTTCTATTACATCGTCTTTAGTTCTCAGTGCAAAATTCAACAGGTCCAAACTACAGGATTTCAATTCATTTTCAAACTTGTTGATATTAATGACGTAGAGCTTTGAATCTGCAACAACTTTATTCTCGCAGTAACAACTCCAACAGATCTAATCTGCAGGATTTCCATTCTAATTACTGCATCAGAATCATAAAATATTAACGGGAAGTAGTCATGAATCCTTTGGTCACTAAATCGCACAACTTGTTGCACTTGTGCGATTTGAAGAAAGAATCAATGCCCTTTTGGCCTAGATCTGTTTTCCCAAACTTGCCTTTTTTACTATCCCTCCTCGCATTGTGATAGTGGACAACTGGATCCGTGAATTTGAATAAATGCTCATACTCACTGTAGGCACCTTGCAAATCACAGATGAGTGACTGTTTTCTCGTCCAGTGATGGCTAAAATGAGAGAATGCCTGCGCAACTTCATTTTTGGTGACACAAATCGTCTCCTTTGCTGCATTTCCAGTGATATCAATAACACTGTCATCTGAGCTGTCATCCTCTTCTTTAATGGTAAGAACAGTGCGACCGCCAGTATCTGCAGTCGACTGCATTCTCCATCCATTGTTGTTATTCCACTTTTCAAAGCGACCTTCAAGTTTCGGCTCCACAATGACAGAGAATTGACCACGTTTATCATCGGTGAGGTAGTAGACGTGGCAATCAATGAAAGAGACCCGAGGAGTATTTCTTTCCAAGGTCATGATGGAATTGAGTTTCTGATTGAATGCTTCAGCCACAATAACACAATGGTGCTGGATCTTGCAAAATCTCTCTACAAACTTGTCTCGAGCAAGCCAGTCAAGCTCCCCTCCACGATGTTCAGTGTCGTCCACAAACCTGCTTTCTTTCGCGACCAAGGGTTGTCCAAGGACAGTCTCACCATCTTCTCCAACCTCAAAGAATTGATGGGCAAATCGCTCCTGTCCTTCTCCAAATGCTTTTCGTTTCAAAGCAACTCCCTTGGCCTCCGGGTGCTGCAGATTGGCTGGCACGAATGTTTTCTTAGGTTTCCTTTTTGGATTTTGAGCATTTTGGTCGCCCTCTTGCTCAGCATCAGCATCGATGTCATCTCCCGAGACATCTTGATACCTGCCATTACATAGTTACAAAGAAAAAGTGTTGGGATAAGAATTACAGTTCTGTAAATACACGCAGCAGGGAACAAGGAACTCTCTTCCAAAACAAACTTACAAACAGCGTTCGACTTTTTCGTTCATGTACACCTGGAACGAGTCATCGACAACTTCAGTCAAAACAGGCAGTAGCCGACTGCTCTCACGCAAGCAGGATCTAATACGACGTTGCTTTTTCCTCGGGCGCTCGTTCCCAGGGCCGCCACCATCAGCAAGCTCTGTCTGGTACACCATCACTGAAGTTGCAGCACTTGTAAATGCAGCTCCAATCTCTGCACATGACATTCCCGGAACTTGCAATGACGAACGACCTCCAAATTCCTCACATGACGCAACCATGGATTTCAAGCAGTCGTAGTCTTTCATGTTACCCATTCCAATAGCGGCAAAATCAAAACGTCTTCCAAATTTTGATGCCATCTCTTCAATAGAAGGTTTGAGTATATTCTCAATATTGGTGCTTCCTTTGGATATGTTATCACTTGGTCTTCCGTCGGATAGAAGTAGTAGCTGCATTGGGGATGAGGAGTCATCATATTTGACAAGCATCTCTTGCGCTTTCTTGAGGGAAGGCCCATAGCACCCGTGCCCTGACGGGCGAATGAATGACTGGGGGATATCCTTTCTTTTGTGGTAGAGAATATCTGCTTCTTCCGAATCATGAAAGTACCGAACAATTCGATTGTAAAGCACCCTATCAGTGGGCCACCTGTCAATAATCACATCCGCACCCTCACCCATGAGGATGATGGTGACAGCATCCTTTGTGTAAACAGAGAAAATAGTATATGAATATGAATTATAATGTGATGGGAATAAAAATACAGTGCCAAACAATTAATTCAAGACTTACCATAGAGCTAGCCATACCAGTTTCCAAACGATATTCGACAAAATCCTTTGCAATGCTCAACCAAACAGCTCCCAACCTCGTCCTGCAACCGTTTACATCTGAATTCCTCATGCTTCCTGACCGATCCACAACGAGAACGCTATGGCTATTCCACTCAATGTGTGTTTCAGAATGGTGAATCAAATGACAGTCTTGTTCATGTTTTCTCCATTCAATATCACCGATGATTTTGTCTTTCAAATTGACAGTGGTCACCATGGATGTGATGTGCAACCGATCTTCTTTCGTCACAATATGTCTCTTGCCCTGATATTCAAAAATCAGCTTATTTGGGTCGGGATGAACCAATTCCTTTCCATATCGCACAGCAGCCTGAATGTCTCGGCGAGGAATAGCCCTTTCTTGACGGCGCTGTCTTCCATGATTGGTATCAATGAGAGTGATAGCAGATGTTCGCATTCTCGTGTTTGTTGCAGACGAAGTTGCTGAACGTTGCTTGCTTGGTTCAAGTTGACTTGTTGGTGCAGGTGGTACAGCAGCCGGGTCGCCAGGGTCACCAACAGGGTCCGGGTCGTATTCAAGCTTGAAGGATATGTTCGTTCCCGTGTTGGAGCTCATATCGTTGAGAGCACTTCTGGATGATGGCGGCGGCGGTGGGGGCATTAGAACTCGATAACTTTCTTTTTCATCGTTTGTTCCAGTAAGGTCGATAATAGGGTTGAAGGTTACTTGTTTTCTCTTGTGTTCACCATGTTGACCCTCGGCTGGCCCGTTTCGACTGAGGACTGGGCTTGGTGCCGCCTCTTCTTTTTTTATATTCATTTCTGTCTCTACTTAAGGGAGGAAGCTCAGCTCAGCTCAGCACAGACTAGAATAGAACAGAAGAGTAACAGTAAACAGTAAACTGTGTTGTTACGGGTTACTGTAATGCTTTGTGTTTTTTATGTCGGATCTGAAGAAAGGATCAGTTTTCGGCTCAGCCCCTCAGATGATGTCATCTGTCTCACAATGAGGCTGTTTATGACTCTCCGCGCCTTACAAATCTAAAATGTGTGGAATACATAAACCATCGATAATTCAGATTGAACAAATACTTTCTTCACACGAAAATGACGATATTATAAGGGACTACAGTTTGAAGGAAATGGTCTGCAAAGTTCTAGCTACATACGTGTCTCTAACTTCAGTCACCTCATCACACTGGGTGTGATAGGAAATCAACCCTATCAAATAGCTACAATTAGGTTCATGGCAATATTGAGTTGTTCAGGTCCATAATAGAATTTTCTATTTAGCTATAGTATATGATAAAATGATTTCAAGTTTGCCAACCACCAACGTGTAGTGCTGTCCACAGTACCATTCTCAATTTGTCTTTCCAATTCGCTTCATCGCGTGCTTTGTAAATAATTCAAATTCCTCACTTGATCCAAAGGTCACTACTCGATAATCACCATCCTCGGTAAAACTTGTGACTGTCATTGAATCTGCAGAAATGCTCACGTCCAGAGTATTTGTGTCATCAAATGCAACGGCAAACTGCACATGAGAGTCAAATGTCGAAAGCGGAAGCCACTCAACTTGAAATTTGATGGAAGGAACATGTCTCTTTTGCCATGATGCCAGGCGCTGTCATCAAGCGGAATACAAGAAATGTTGTTAGTATGATTTGACTCGTCTTCTGCCTGAATACAGTACCTGTAGTAACATTTCATGAAATAAATCATGACATCAGAACGCTCCGCATCGCTTGCTTACACGTACCTCAAGGACAAGTCTAACTTGACGTTCAAACAACACCTTGCCCCCCAACGCAACACAAGACTGAAGTATACTGGGTGATTCTTCTACCATTTTCTTCCTTGTCAAAATACTTCTACGAAAATTGGTTGCACTCTGCAATATTCCAACGGAGTAATCGACTTTCTTCGATTCGCTCATATCATCTTCAGCATCCCTATCCCTCTTGGCACTTCGTTTGTGATGGTCATGAAAGACAAATTGAGCATGAAGGAGTAAGAGTCTGCATAGAACATGTATCTCCTCCTTTGTCTGACTCCCGCTGTGACTCGCACTGGCATTTGCAGTGTTTGTGGCGTTTGTAGAAGCAGATTCCGTTTCTCTGCTGTTTTTAGAATCCACCAATTTGACCGTCAGAGCGTACTCTGAATTCAATTGAACCTTGACTTCACCTTCATGACAATGAATGACGGATAATGCAGCGATATCAAACCCCCCTCCCTTTTGTGACATGTCTCCTCCCGCCATGAGCGAAGGCGGAGGTAGAAAATTATCCTCCATTTCACTTGATAACCATACTGGCTGCTGTTGCTGTTGTTGTTGCTGCTGCGGCACAATTCCATTCCCTGGACCTCCCGCAGAACCAGTTCTACTCGATTTCATTTTCGCTATCGAATTGGCATTGGCATTA
>Ga0115005_10003861_pt1 | contig 11992 bp, 9 predicted proteins | sample ArcOceMetagenome_FD_87163 | JGI IMG/M metagenome (GOLD analysis project Ga0115005, IMG submission 87163) | Marine eukaryotic phytoplankton communities from Arctic Ocean - Arctic Ocean - Greenland ARC118M Metagenome | ecosystem: Environmental > Aquatic > Marine > Oceanic | place: Arctic Ocean...
TATACTGACTGCATTACCTTAACTCGAATATGTCTTCTGTTGATCATTTAAAGAACTTATTTTTTAATAAAAAAAGCGAAAGATAAAAATCAGTCGCTTTGCAAAAATATAATTATTTCTTCAAGTGCATTAAGAGTTTCTCTCTTTTTTGCGTTTATCTATTCTATTTTGTGCAATATTGAATGCTGCTCTGTGTGTAGTGATGTTTTCTTTTTCTGAAAGTTTAAATATTTCTAAGGTTGTATTGTAAATATTTTCAGTTTTTCTAATGCTTTCCTCTTTAGTGTACCCTTCTAATTCACCATAGACATTTATAATACCTCCTGCATTTATTAAAAAATCTGGAGCATAAGCAATTCCTTTTTCTTTAAGAATTCTACCATGCTTTACTTCATCTGCTAACTGATTATTAGCGGCACCTGCAATAACCTTTGTATTTAATTGATGAATAGTTTCATCATTAATAGTGGCACCTAATGCACAGGGAGCATAAATATCTAGGTCTAGATTGTATATATCATTTCCTAAAATAACATTGGTATGATACTTTTTAGATAACTCCTCTAAACGCGCTTCATTAATATCATTAATAATTACTTGAGCTCCTTCTTCTGTTATATATTTAACTAAAGTTTCCCCTACATGTCCAACTCCTTGAACTAGTATTTTTTTTCCTTCTAAGCTTTCTGTACCAAATTTATAATTAGCCGCTGCTTTCATTCCCATATAAACACCATAGGCAGTTACTGGTGATGGATTACCAGAACCTCCTTTAGATTCGGATATTCCAGTAACATGAGGAGTTACTTCTCTTATAATGTCCATATCTCTGGTTTCCATTCCTACATCTTCAGCTGTAATATATTTTCCACTCAAGGAGTTTACAAACTCACCAAACCTCCTCATTAAATCATCATTCTTTTGAGTTTTTGCATCACCAATAATCACGGCTTTACCTCCACCTAAGTTTAATCCTGTGATTGCTGATTTATATGTCATACCTCTAGACAAACGCAAAACATCATTTAAAGCATGCCATTCACTTTGGTAAGTCCACATTCTAGTCCCTCCTAAAGCAGGCCCTAAAACTGTATTGTGTATGCCAATTATTGCTTTTAAACCCGTATCTTTGTCGTTGCAAAAAACAATTTGTTCGTGATCATCAAAAGATAGTTGTCCAAAGACAGGATCTTTCTTTAAAAAGTCAGTTTCAATGATTTTCGATGTCATAAGTATCTATTAAGTTAATTTAAAGGGTCTTATATAATCCGTAAAAAAGAAAGCACAAAAATACGATATCTTCAAATAACAACAAATTAATTGCCCTTTAATTATATATATTTTAATTTAAAAAATTCTATTAGAAATATTAATGAAATCTTTAAGGTATTTAGATAAGTATTTTGTGAAGTACAAATGGAGACTTTTAATAGGTGTTTTTATTACCATACTTTCTAAAATTTTAGCGTTGCAAATACCAAGAATTATTGGTGGATCGCTAAATGAAATAGAAGAGTATCTCAAAGAACAAAAAACAGGAGGGAATCCAGAAATTTCTATTGTACAAGATCAACTAGTTTGGAATATCTTAATTATTATTGGTGTAGCCGTATTAGCCGGTTTCTTAACATTTGTAATGCGACAAATGATTATTGTTACCTCCAGGTTGATTGAATTTGATTTAAAAAATGAAATTTACGAACAGTATCAAAAACTCTCCATAAACTTTTATAAGAAAAACAGGACTGGTGATTTAATGAATCGAATTAGTGAAGATGTCTCTAAAGTTAGAATGTACTTTGGCCCTGCTGTGATGTATTCTATGAATATGATTGTCTTATTTATTGTGGGTTTTGCACAAATGGCAAAAACGGATATGACACTAACAATGTATACTTTGATTCCATTTCCAATCTTATCTATTTCCATTTTTTATATAAGTAAAGTAATTAATCAAAGAAGTACGATTGTCCAGGAATATTTATCAAAATTAACTACGTATAATCAAGAGTTTTTCTCTGGTATAAATGTTGTAAAATCATACGGTATAGAATCAATGGTTATTTCTGGGTTTGATGAAATTGCTAATAAAAGTAAAGATAAAAACATTAGATTGTATAAAGTTCAAGCGCTGTTCTTTCCTCTTATGATTTTATTAATAGGAATTAGTAATCTAACTGTAATTTATGTTGGTGGAAAGCAGTTTATAAACGGTGAAATACCAATAGGTGTAATTGCAGAATTTATACTATATGTAAATATGCTAACTTGGCCAGTTGCAGTAGTTGGATGGGTAACCTCTATGGTTCAACAAGCTGATGCTTCTCAAGAAAGGATTAATGAATTTCTTAATGAAATTCCAGAAATACAAAATAAGAATACAGAACCATTTAGTATTGTAGGCAATATTGAATTTAAAAATGTTTCTCTTACCTATGATGACACCAATATAACAGCCTTAAAAAATATAAGTTTTTCAATAAAAAAAGGAGAAACACTAGCTATTCTTGGAAAAACTGGTTCTGGAAAATCTAGCATAGTCAATTTAATTTCTAGATTGTATGATGTTGAAAATGGAATAATTTCGATTGACACTATTCCTATAAAAGAGATCAATTTAATTGATCTAAGAAAAGGGATTGGTTTTATTCCTCAGGATCCTTTTTTATTTTCAGACTCAATTTTTAATAATATTAAATTTGGGTATGAAAAGGCATCAAAAGAAGAAATAATAACCGCTGCTAAAAATGCAGTTGTACATCAGAACATTGTAGATTTTAAAAATGGATACCAGACATTATTGGGAGAGCGAGGCGTCACCTTATCTGGAGGACAAAAACAACGAGTTTCTATAGCCAGGGCTATTGTAAAAAACCCTCATATTTTAATTTTTGACGATTGCTTGTCTGCTGTAGACACAGAAACAGAAGAAAGGATTTTAGCAAATTTAGAAAAAGTATCTAAAGACAAGACAACATTTATTATAAGTCATAGAGTATCTTCAGCAAAAAATGCTGATAAAATTATTATTCTTGATGAAGGTGAAATTATTCAGCAAGGCACTCATTATCAACTACTAAATAAAAAAGGATATTATAAAGAGTTATACAATCAGCAACTTTTTGAAAAAGAAAACTAGTCTGATATTTTGCCAAGTAAAATAATTTGTTAGTTTTGTTACTTTATATTAACAAAAAATACATTTTTTTAAGGTTATGGGCGAAAGAATTGAGCAAGAAGAGATATTTTCACAGGTGTTAAGAGCCGGAAGAAGAACATACTTTTTTGATGTTAGAGCAACCAGAGCAGAGGATTATTATCTAACTGTTACAGAAAGTAAAAAGTTTACACATGATGATGGATCTTTCCATTATCAAAAACACAAAATATACCTTTACAAAGAAGATTTTAGTGATTTTAAAGAAATGTTATCGAAAGCAACTGACTATATTTTAAATGAAAAAGGGTCTGAAGTAATTAGTGAACGTCATCAAAAAGATTACAAAAGGGAAGAGGAAGAAACTGAAGAAACTGAAGAAAAATCAACTGAAAGTTTTACAGACGTAAATTTTGAAGATATTTAACAAACGATATTCAACGTTAATTTATACGAAAAACCATCAATTTATTTTGATGGTTTTTTTATAGGATACTTTTTATAGTAAACGTTTTATTACTTGTCTCTGACCATTCATTTTCAGGAATACTCTCTAATGTAATACCACCTCCAACATAAATAATTGCAGTAGTGCCCACAATTTCTACACAGCGTAAATTAACATACAACGCTGTTTCTAAATCAACATTAATTTCTCCTAAAAAACCTGTATAATACGTTCTGTCATAATTTTCATTTGCTAAAATAAAAGATTTTGAAGATTCTTTAGGGAGACCACAAACTGCAGGAGTTGGATGTAAAGTATCAAGTAATTTTTTTAATTCAAAATCACCGATAACTCCTATAATATCTGCTTTAAGGTGAAGCAAGTTTCCAGCCTTAACAGTATACGTATCCGAAACAGTAAAGTTTTTTAAAATAATTCCATTTTGCTGATCCTTAATTTGCGAAACTATATAATCTACTACGTATTGATGTTCTTTTTTCTCTTTGTTACCCCAAACTGGATTTAAATTATCCTTATAAGTCTGTGTACTCGCTAAAGCCGTAGTATGAAATTTTCCATTTTGTAATGTCACTAGTTTTTCTGGTGTTGCTCCCATCCATAAGCCAACTTTTGGATGAAACCAAACATACACAAATGCATTTTGATATTTCTGAAGAAGCCTCTCAAAAACCTCTAATACATCAATTGCTGTTGTATGAACAATCTCTTTTCTGGAGAGAACAACCTTAGTAAAATTCTTGTTTTGAATGGCATCTATACCAGAGCGTACAAGTTTTAAGTGTTTTTCTTTATCTGATGACAGATTCTCATATTTTTTTTTTGAAACAATAGTAGCTTTATTTTCATAAAGTCCTTCAACTATTTCAAAGGTTTTATTTAAAAATATAATAGCAGGATTTTCATTATTAAACGGTGCAAATACAAATCCTTCTTCTTTGAATGAATTTGAATATCGCACATTAGAATCTTTACCAAAATACCCTTTTAACAGCGTCGTATTTGGTTTATTAAAACAAACAAATGGCAGGTTTTGTTTGTGAGAAGCTACAATTTTACCAAGAATTAAACTCAATCTAAATATTTTAAAAGTTCTAATTTAATTTGTTTGAAATGAGACCAAATCAATTCATGTCCAGCATTGTCTAAAGCTACCAATTCTAATTGACTAGGAGGGAAAATAGTATTTAAATATTCCGAATTAGAAAAAGGAACTATCCAATCTGAATTTCCATGGATACTAACAATTTTATTGGAATTTAAATGCCACTTATTTTCAAATTTTTCTAACTCTCGTTTATGAGATAGTTTTTCTCTAGAGGCCTGTTTCCAAACAGGAGGAACAAGCCAACGAGTAAGTTTCCATTTATTTAAGTTAAGCAACCAAGGCATTGGCTCTACTTTACTATATACGGCAGGTGCTAATAAGATTACTTTTTTATATTTTTTATACGATGCTAAAGCTATTGGGCCTCCATAAGAATACCCAACAAGAATTGTTTTTTCAAGAGCTAACCCTTTAACAACCTCTTCTAACATATCTCTTTCAAAAGCGATAGATTCTTGCACATTGTTTTTATCTTTATGATTGTACCCAATTCTGTCATAAACAATCATATTTGCTTTTTTTAGCAACAAGCTATCCGTCATATACTCTGAAAAATCCAATACTGATCCTATGGCTCCATGAACAAAAACAATGGTGGGAAGTGTTGAATCTCTATAAATACTTACTTTTCTGAAATCAAAATTATTAAAATTAAGCTTCGATATCTCTGGAACTATTCCTTGCTCATAAAACTTCTGCAATACTTTCTCATCTGATTTTGGTGAGGTCGCCCAATAAAAAAAGAAATAAGAACCAATAAAAAAAACTGCACCTATAAACCCTAAAACCTTTAGAATTTTTCTAAAAATATTCATCTTATTTTTTATCTAAAATGATATTTGTCATTTTACAAATAGAAATTAACTGATTGTCTTCATCAACAATTTTAACCTCCCATAAATGTGTAGTTCTTCCTTTGTGAATATTTCTAGCTGTTGCAAAAACTTCACCTTCTTTTTTGCTTTTAATATGGTTTATTGTGAGTTCAATTCCATTAATTATTTGTTTTTCGCGATTTATAAAAAAATGAGATGCTGCACTACCAACAGATTCTGCAAGGGCAGCAGTCGCTCCACCGTGTAATTGACCATAAGGTTGATGAACTAAAGCTGTAACTGGCATTTTTGCAGTCAAATAATCCTCTCCTATATCAACATACTTAATATCAAGAGTTTCCATTAATGTATTTTTAGAACTAAGGTTAAAACCTTTTAAAATCTCACTTTTATCCATTCTATTTCATTTGATGTACAAAAATACACATAAAATATTGTAATTTTGTTTTCATAAACTTCCAATAAAAGATGTATAAAATTAGAGTTATTTTAGATACAGAAGAAGATGTTATTAGAACTATTTTAGTTGATAACTCTATCAATCTTGAATCCTTACATTTAACAATTGCAAAAACTTTCGATTTCGATGGTTTGCAAATGGCTTCTTTTTATAGAACAGACCATGAATGGCAACAAGGAGAAGAAATCCCTCTTTTTAATATGTCAGAAGCTGGCGAAGGAATTTCTATGCAACAATGTTTCATCAGAAAAACCATTCCTGAAGTAGGTGATAAATTAATTTATGTCTATGACTTTTTAAGTATGTGGACTTTTTATGTTGAAGCCATAGAAGTAAGTAAAGAAACGCAAGACGATCTACCTAAAACAATTTTATCTGTTGGTACAATCCCTAAAGAAGCTCCAGAAAAAGAGTTTATTGCAGAGAAGTCTGATCAAGATTTTGATGATGGGTATGACGACGAATTTAAAGATGAATTTGAAAGCCTTGACGATATAGACTTTGATACTTATTAGTTTTTGAAGTCTCCATCAAAAAAATAAGGAATTATTTCTTGCTCTATCCTAAGAAAGTAGGTCTCCAAAACTTAGACTCTATCTCAAAATTATAACGAACAATAATTTATAACTACTGGTAATTGTTTTTCTACTAAGCTTCAAATTTTTTCATATCCTTTGTTGTAACAAAATAGTATCTTACTCGTCGTATAAACAATTGATAAATCTAATTCTTGGAAACAATTTTAACCCTTAAAAATCTCGACAAGAAATTTGGTCGAGTTCACGCTGTAAATAATCTTTCTTTTGATATTAAAAAAGGAAATGTGTATGGTATACTAGGACCAAATGGTAGCGGTAAATCTACTACCTTAGGAATTATTTTAAATGTAGTAAATAAAACTTCTGGAGAGTTTAGCTGGTTTAATGGAGACCTCTCAACACATCAAGCTCTTAAGAAGGTTGGTGCTATTATAGAAAGACCCAATTTTTACCCGTATATGACGGCTGTTCAAAATCTATCTTTGATTTGCAAGATCAAAGGTGTTTCTACTGAAAAAATTGAAGAAAAACTAAAGATTGTTAATCTTTACCAAAGAAGAAATAGTAAATTCAGCACCTTTTCTTTAGGGATGAAACAAAGAATGGCAATAGCCTCTGCCCTATTAAATGACCCTGAGATATTAATCTTAGATGAACCAACAAACGGCCTAGATCCTCAGGGGATCCATGAGATAAGACAAATCATACAACAGGTTGCAAAAAACGGAACTACCATCTTATTGGCTTCTCATCTTTTAGATGAAGTAGAAAAAGTCTGTAGTCATGTAGTGGTTATTAGAGAAGGAATAAAATTATACAGTGGTAGAGTTGATGAAATGACTGCTTCAAAAGGGCTGTTTGAACTAAAAACAACTACTGAAAAAACAAAATTACTCACACTCCTAGAACAACATCAACGTATCGGTTCTGTGAAAGAAGAGGGTGAATTTATCATAGCATATTTAGCAGAAGAGATGGAATCAACTGAAATTAATGCATTTTTATTTAAAAATGGAATTACAGTCTCTCATTTGGTAAAACGTAAACCAAGTTTAGAGCAACAATTCCTAGACCTAACTAACAATAAATAATCTTAAAAATTTAGTCATGTTAAGACTACTAACCATAGAGTTTCACAAATTAAAACACAACAAAGCTAGTAAGATACTTACTCTTATCTACTTTGGGTTACTTACCTCCATTGCACTTATTGCAGCCGTCAAATTTGATATTGGCTTTATTCAATTTCATCTAGCCGATATGGGGATTTTTAATTTTCCGTATATCTGGCATTTCAACACCTATATCGCCTCGATTTTTAAGTTTTTTTTACTGTTAGTCATCGTATCTATGATTGCAAATGAATACAGTTACAAAACCTTAAAACAGAACCTTATAGACGGATTAAGTAAAAAAGAGTTTATTTTATCTAAGTTTTACACAGTTGTTGTTTTTGCTGGCTTTTCAACACTTTTTGTTTTTATTGTTTCATTGGTCTTAGGTTTTATTTATTCTGATTATAATGAATTTAGTATTATCACTACAGACCTTCAATATCTACTTGGTTTTTTCATAAAATTAGTAGGCTTCTTTTCTTTTGGTTTGTTCTTTGGCATTCTAGTTAAAAGATCTGCTTTTGCAGTTGGTGCCATGGTTGTATGGCTTATTGTAGAAACTATTTTTAAAGGCTATCTATTCTATACTTTTAGAGGGTTAGATACAGTTTCTGAAAGTGTAGATGGAGTTATGAAGTTTTTACCTTTTGAAGCCATGTCTAATCTAATTAAAGAACCCTTTTCTAGACTAGGAGCTGTTAAATCAATAGCAACCTCTGTTGGAGAACAAATCACCAAAAGTTATGGTGTAGAATTTTTAAATATCTTGATTGTTATGTTATGGACTTTTATCTTTATTTATGGTTCTTATGCATTGTTAAAAAAGAGAGACTTATAATACTTTTCTAGTATATTTGAAGTTATATAATAACAAAATTCTATTATCAATTGTATGTTAAGAAAACTTATTATCTTTTTCACTTTTAATTTCTGTATAATTCTCTCATCTTTTGCTCAATTAAGTACCAAACATTACATACCCCCAATTACAAGTGATGGAAATGATATCTCTGAACAATACATATATATATCCACTCCTAGAAATGCAAATATTACCTTCACAATCAAAACAATAGGTAACACATCTAATGACTATACAGGCATTGTATCTAATGCAAATCCCTTCTTATACAGAATTGTTGAAAACGGTGAAGACCCTGCAGATTCAGCTGCTAACCTAGATACCGATGGAGATTCTCAATTGGCAATCCCTGAAATTTTATCAAATAGTGTTATAAATGATAGGGGTTACATTATTGAATCCAGTGATGTTATATATGTTTCTGTTAGGTTTCGCTCTTCTCTACCTAATCAATATCAAGCTGGAGCTCTGGTAAGTAAAGGACTATCGGCTTTAGGGACTGAATTTAGAGCTGGAGGTTTTGCCACAGAAAACAACAACATAAATAATGGTTTTTTAACGTACATATCAGTAATGGCAACTGAAAATAATACCAATATTGTATTTGATGATTTTCCTACAGGAATAAATATTATAAATCATACAGGAGCAACTCCTATCAATGCCAATTTAAATGAAGGAGAAAGCTATATGATTGGTGTGGGTACTAATTATGGTGGAACACCCAATGACTTAATTGGTACGCTTATAAGTTCAGATAAACCCATTGTTGTTAATTCAGGTTCTGGGACTGGAAGTTTTGCAGATGGATCAGGTGGTCGAGATTTTGGAATTGATCAAATTGTTGGCTTTTCAAAAGTTGGCAATGAATATATTTTTGTTCGTGGAAACGGTGGTGGAGATGGTTCTAATATAACACCAAATGATGGTGACAAATGGGAAAACATAATAATCATAGCGCATCAAGACAATACAGATGTTTTTGTAAATGACGGTACAGCATCAGAAGCTACCTTAAATGCTGGTGAATGGGTGGTTATTGAAGGAGACGGAATTAATAATAATAATGGAAATGGTTACAACTCAAATGGCAACTTATATGTTCAAACATCAAATCCAGTTTTTGCTTACCAAGGTATTGGAGGTGCAACAGGTAGTGTTCCTAATCAAGGAATGTTTTTTGTACCGCCACTTAGTTGTGAAAATAGAGGTGATGTAGACAATATAGCGAATATAGATAATATAGGTAATGCTGTTTTTTCTGGTGGCGTATCCATCGTAACAAATAAATTTGCCACAGTAACTATCAATGGCTTACCAATTGCAGATTTTTCACCTCAAGGTCCTTTTGATGTTGACGGGAACCCAGATTATGTAACTTATAAAGTAGGGCTTTCAGGAAATGTATCGGTTCAAAGTACAGACGAACTCTATTGTGCCTACTTTAACGCAAATGGTTTTGCTGCTTCAGGTAGTTTTTACTCAGGTTTTCCCTCTCCCCCAGAAATTAACTTCAATACAGATATTTCTTCTTTAGGAAATTGTATTCCAAATGTTACTTTACAATCTGTCAATACCGATTTATTTGACTCAGTAGAATGGTTTTATGACGATGGTAGTGGATTTGTAAGCACTGGAAATGGTACAGGTATACTCTCTCCTAGCTTAGCTGGTAATTATAGATTAATTGGTACGTTGATTTGTTCTGGCGCTACTTTTGAATCTCAAATAATTCCAGTAAGTTTATGTCCTGATGATTTGGATAATGATCTAATTATTGACAATATTGATATTGACCTAGATAATGACGGTATTCTTAATTGTGATGAATCACAAGGAAATACAAGCATAGATTTTACAGATACTAATTCACCAGTTCTCAATTTTCAGGATGGTTCTTCAGACACTTCATTTATTTCAACTAGCTTAAATCAAACAGGTACTTCTTCCCTATCAGGAGATGGTGCTAGTAATTTCACAACAGTAATTAATGCAGGTACTAGTTCAGAATTAGATTACATCCTCGATTTTGATGAACCTTCTAATATAGAATTTACTCAAAATACTTCAACCACACATACAATTGTTACTGGTGAAACCTTTATTTTGATTGTAGGACCCAATACAAAAAACATTACTTTAATTGATCCTGATAATATTTTAGTAGTTGATACTAATTTTGACGATATTTTTGAAACCGGAGTCAATAATTTCTCTTCTGCAGAAGTACGTTTTAGATATAATCCTACTCCAACTGGAACAACTCCGTTTAAACTAGTAGCTAACAATATTAGTCAAATTACCTTTAAACATGAATTGAATAGTACGGTAGATAATTCAACTTTTGATGGAAATATTATTTTAATTTGTTTTGCCATTGACACTGACAATGATGGAATTCCAAATGCATTTGATGCAGATAGTGATAATGATGGAATTACTGATATCATAGAAGCACAAGGAATACCTGTTTTACTCTCAGGAACCGATACTAATTTAGATGGATTAGATGACGTGTTCACTACTTCTATAACTCCTATTGATTCCGATTTGGATGGAGTTTTTGACTACTTAGACATTGATTCGGACAATGACGGAGTATATGATCTATTTGAAGCCGGACATACCCAATTAGATGCTGATTTAGACGGAGTCATAGACAATTCATTTACTACCGTTGGAGACAATGGTTTGGTTGATGCGTTAGAAACAACTCCAGACAACTTTATTTTAAATTATAATGTGTCAAATTTAGACACAGATACTATATTTAACTATTTAGATGATGATAGTGATGGAGATACCTGTCCTGATGTTATTGAAGCTGGATTTTTAGACCCTGACAATGATGATTTTATTGGAACTTCTCCAGTGACAGTAGACAGCCATGGTAAAGTAATTGGAATACCTGATGGGTATACAATACCTGATTCTGATTACAGCACAAGTGCTCCTATTTTAATAAATACTCCTTTTGAAGATGTTGTTTTTTGTGAAAAATCTACTTCTAGTTTATCAATAGATTCAACTGCTGAAACTTTTCAATGGGAAGTTAGTATTGATGGAGGAACAAACTGGATAAATATTTTAGATAATACCATCTACAATGGTGCGACTACTTCTACTTTACAAATTTCTAATCTCCAGTTGTCTTTTAATAATAATTTATATAGAGTATTTTTAAAAAGAGATGGAAATAGCTGTAATGACACCTCTAATGTAATTGTCTTAACTGTAGATCCTCTTCCTGAACTAGTTACTATTCCAGAAGATATTAACCGTTGTGATAGCAACAGAGATGGTTTCATTGATTTTGATTTAATAGTAGATCAAACACCAGAAATATTAAGTGGTCTTGACCCATCTTTAAATACTGCTGATTTTGAGGTATTTTATTTTAATGATCAAGCAGATGCTATCGCCAATACTCTTGGTTCTCAATTACCAAA
>Ga0115005_10003866_pt1 | contig 11988 bp, 15 predicted proteins | sample ArcOceMetagenome_FD_87163 | JGI IMG/M metagenome (GOLD analysis project Ga0115005, IMG submission 87163) | Marine eukaryotic phytoplankton communities from Arctic Ocean - Arctic Ocean - Greenland ARC118M Metagenome | ecosystem: Environmental > Aquatic > Marine > Oceanic | place: Arctic Ocean...
ATGCAACATCGTCGAGATCAGCGTACAGCTCGTGCACGAAGAGCAAGACCAACTGGGCAGTTCTACAGCATGGACCATGTCCACTTCTCTTCACATGAGGGAGCAGAACAATTTGGAAATCGAAAGCTCCGTGGCAATGACCTAAACGGTTACGAATTCAGTGCCATCAGCTGGGGAGATTCCCTATCAATGCTTGCAGGATACTCCAAGGACTCCAACGGTGATTCCAGCAGGTACTTCGCAGCAATGGATATACATCAAGATCCATTTGATTTGACCCTGGATGAATTCCCAACATAGTGAGCAAAGCTGCAGCTGAGGACAATCCAAATTTTGGACAAGCAATGAATGGTCCAAATACAGAAGACTTTTGGGACGCGAGTGTGAAAGAGATCTCTACACTGCAGAAACTGAATAGCTGGACCCAAGTCAAGAGACAACAAGGAATGAAAGTCATTCAATCAACTTGGGCCTACAAAATCAAGCGGTTTCCTGATGGATTAGTCCGCAAACTCAAGGCTAGGTTTTGCGTAAGGGGCAACATGCGAATTGAAGGGGTTGACTTCTTCAATACATTTGCCCTAGTAGTTCAATGGGCCACTGTCAGACTGCTTCTCAATCTCAGCATCACCCTGAACTTGGAAACAGTTCAAGTCGATTATGTCTCTACTTTCTGTCAGGCCCCAATCAAGGAAGACGTGTATGTCGAACTGCCTAGAGGATGGCAGACTCTAAACATTCTTGGCATTGACGAGAAATTCAAGAAGAACCATGTGCTAAAGTTAAATCAGTCTTTGTACGGCCTCCGTCAGTCACCGAGGAACTTCTTCATGCATCTCAAGGCCAATCTAGAGTGGATCGGATTCCATCAAAGCAAGACTGATCCCTGCCTCTTCATCTCAGCAATATTAGTCTGTTGCGTGTACGTAGACTATTGTCTTTTCTTCAGTCCAAGGAAGAGAGACATTGACTCCATGATTGAGAAAATCAAAGAAAGCATGGATGTCGAAGTGGAAGACAGCGTTGGCAAGTTCTTAGGAATCCTAATCGAGCGATCAATCGGGCAGGATGGAAAAGAACAAATCAAACTACTTCAGACTGGGCTAATCGATCATATTATCAGCGCCTTAGGACTAGATGGAGAACTGTCAAACTCCATGAGAACTTCAGCTCCAGAAAAGGCACTTCCGAAGGATCCAGATGGAGAACCTCATGATCTTGGTTTTAATTACGCGAGCGTTGTGGACATGGCTATGTACCTGTGCAACAACAGTAGACCCGATATTACTTTTTCTGTTCATTAATGTGCCAGACACAGCTTTAATCCCAAGAGAATGCACACAGAATAACTCAAGAAACTTGGAAGATACCTGATAAAGACAAGGGCAGATGGACTGATCATGCATCCAGATGTCGATCACATGCTCAAGATTGACTGCTATGTAGATGCAGATTTCGCAGGGCTTTGGAACTCAGAGGACAAACAGGATCCACACTGCATCAAATCAAGAACAGGATATGTCATTAACGTTGGAGGATCTCCTATCGTCTGAAGTAGCAAGCTTCAAACCCTAATTGCGAGCTCAACCATGGAAGCAGAATACATTGCCATGAGTACTGTGCGCCGGGAACTGATTCCTTTGCGTGACTTGATAAAGGAAATTGCAGCTGCGTTGGATGTAAGCAACGAAGACGTGGTATCGATGTACACCATCATTTGGGAAGACAATGTTGGAGCCTTAACCCTGGCAAAGATGGAACTTCCTCGAATGACACCGAGATCCAAGCACATTGCCGTAAGATACCACTGGTTCAGACAATATGTCTCAGCAGATGATGGAAAAGACGGTGGAATTGTAGTGAAGAAAATCGGAACCAAAGATCAATTGGCCGATATCTTTACAAAGGGGCTTGGACCAACCTTATTTGAAGGTTTGAGAAAGGAACTATGTGGATGGTATTCTTCGAAAGACTCATCAAGCTCGGATTCTCGCTCGAGAGGGAGTGAAACAATGAGCTTTCAACGGAAATTTACATTTTGGCAGAGTTCATAATTTGCGTCATTGGTACGTACTGTTGGCACAAATAGCGCGAACATAGACTAATTGAGGAAGGCTACTGACATCAAAGTGTCAATGTGGTCTCGTCCTCAGGCGATTGTTTTCTACATTGAAAGCAATTACAACACAATTCATCACTGCATCTAATTCTAATATTAAGAATAATAAATCAACAACATCTCTTATATGTGAGCCATTGCTTCTACTCCCTTACTCCTCCAATTACCAATCATTTCAGTACAAGAACCCAAAACATGTCAAATGCTAAGAATCTTGGTTGGCAGAGTGCAGTGCCTTCACCTTTTGAATACCGGTACTGTGGTACGATATCATTGGCATTCATATTCGGATGATACGATGGATCCCTATCATAGTACAAGTACTGTATTCCTATCCTTGAGTATCAATACAGCATTGGACTGCTTTCCAGGCTGTATCAGTATCCCAAATCTATCCCAAGGCAAGGTGCCAAATTCATATGTGCAATGTTACTATGCACAAGTAGTATTTTGAATGTTTGGATTTGCAATGTTTGATTGAAATTTCTTCTTGCTTTTTTATTTATTAGAAATTTTGAATTTTGTTTGATCTGTATTCTTTCGGGGGCGAACTCGTTAAGGAGCTCGAAGAGATTCACCAGGAAGGTACTGTGCATGGTGATATTCATGTTTTCAATTGTGTTTTTGACAGAGATAGAGGTTGCTTCATTTGATTTCGATTTTGGAGGTGAAGTGCTGAAGGAAGTGAAATATTCAATACTACTAATTCAAGTAGTTGAGAGCGTGCTAACTGTACAGTTTGTCGAGCTGGGTTGATTTGGAACAAAAACAAACTGATGGCAAAATACTGAACTGAAAGATTCTCTTGGGATCCACCATTGAAAAAGGCAAATGGACAGTCATTCCAACTCAACATTCTTGCAGAGTCAACTTGATGAAATCGTTCTGTTTGATCAAAATCCATGCCACCAGCAGTCCAATAAAGTAGAGGAGAGCTGACAACGGTACGGCCTCGCCATGATCTATCAATAGCTAGTAGTAGCCTTGCTTATTCAGGGAAAGGATGAGACATTGTTTACTCAAGGGAAGGAGCATGAGTATATTTTCTGCTGTAATTATTTTTGATCATGATCAAATGAAATGCATATTCAATGTATATTGCGATTCAATATTAGATACGCACATACACACGTAGAAACACAACATGTCAAATATTATTATGGCAATAATTGTTTGGGAAACATAGCTTATTCCCGGCAAAGCCAAATGAGGGCATTGGCGCAAACATTGACTGACTGGCTACGCCGAAGGTACAAAAACGCGCACGAAATCATCTGTCACCATCAATCAGCACACTTTGTCGTTTGCAGCACAGGCATGATCCTCTACACAATACATTCCTGTCAACCCTTACTGATACATTTGCGAAAAATATCTACCATCGTCATTCAATTAATAATCACTCAAGTACTACTACACGCACTGCACATTGAACATTGCTCCAAAAACAAGTTAAATGTATAACTTTTAAATAAGAAAACTCCATTGCGGTAGTTTTGGTCTAAGAAACATCCAAAAGGATTTATTGGATAAGGCCCACTCGCCCATCTAACAGGGTGCTAATTACGCAGAATAAATTCACCTGCGTGGGCCGAGTAGTACTATAATACTATCCAAGTTAGGAGGACACGCAGCCGGCTCCTAGACAGAAGTAAGAGAGAGAGAGATAAGAAATGCTACGCATGGATGGGCAGGAGGCCGATCCAGTTACGTAGTGTAGCATTTGTCGAGAAGGTGTCAGAGGTAGTGACGTGAATTGCTTTACGTCCAGACCTGATAACCAGGAACCACTGTTTAAGTTGGTCCGGTGGTCTTTGAAGGTCTCCAGGGTGGTGGAGAAATATCGATTGTAGACTTGGTGGAGGGAGCTACGTCAAAGAGTGTGTTCAGCCGTAATATCGCGACGAAGTGGATCCAGTCCAGATAAGGAGGCGAGTGCTTGGGATTCATGTAGTACGGAATTGCGATGTGTCCAAAGATGATAAACCAAGTTCCAACCTTTAATAATAAGCTGTATTGCCCAAGTAGAAACCTTTTTTCTGTGATTGGATCATTAAATAATAAGAATTCTGTAGGGAAACGATAGGTTTTGCAATGCAGCCCAATCAGGAAGGCGTACCATCCTAGCTGTTGTTGAGTGGTTATTGCATCTTGAACAAGTGGGGAGGGCCATATGAAGGTTGGTTCATCTCCATATGGATGTAATAGCCACGCACGTATGCTTGCGACAAGGATAGGAATGAGTGCTGGGTATGTGCCCTCTTGTGTCAGCCATACCTCCAGTTCGACTAAAAGATCATTCACATCAGGGGCCATAATTTGAAGGCCTCCGAGTTGTATCGATTCTGGAATGGTAACTTCACGAATGGAGTGTTGCGAGGAAGACTTTAGTAGGTAAATTCGACTGTTGCACGGAGCAGCGGCTCAGAACAAGAAAATCACCAAAAAAAGAATTATGTGAGTTCTGTGAAGTTGTAATCTAATACGACAAAAGCTTTAGCTAAAAGGCTCTAATCGTTGATAAAAGATAATTGTGTGTTTCTATATTTAATTGACTATATTAGTGTCATCTGTGACATCAATCGATGGGTCACGGTCATTCTGTATTCCATTCTGACACTCCCCTGAATCCAATGACCTGAAGATTAGATCCTTCGATACTATGAAGTTTAGGGCCTGTTAAAGCCTTTGTACATAAATCGGCATAATTTTGTTCACTTCTTACGTGACCAAGTTTGATAATACCGCATGCTACAAATTCACGTAACCTGTGGTACGCGATTGCATAGTGTTTCTTCTTAAGTTGCGATGACGGAAGCGAACAGTTCTGAATTAGTGACATGTTATCACCAAGCATAACGGAATTATTCTCAACTGGAACCCCAAGCATTCGTAACTTATAACGAAATTCAAGTATCACTTTGGCAGCAAGTCTGCCTGCAACGAGTTCAGCTCCGTACGTCGAGGTTTCGACTGTGTTTTGTTTCTTACAAATCCATTTTACTATTGGTGTACTGTTCAGAAATACAATAACACCTGTCACCGATCTCCTCGTTAATATATCACATTCCAACGATGCATCAAAGTAAAGATATCAATTGGTTTCATCTTCGCTATTGGCATACCAGGAGGTAAATCTTCCTTCACATCACCGTAAACTTGTTTCCAACTGGCGGCATCGACAAATGTTGCATGTGTGACATCCATTTTTATCGTATTGAAGACTCTTTTCCTCGCATGTGGCCCTTTAAGTATCCAAATAACTTCTTTATCGCAAGCAAATGGCCTTCTCTTGGCGACATATTGTATCGAGATAGCATGGAGGTTGCATATGTAATATCCATCCGACCAAGGGTAATAGCCCACTGAGCGCTCCCAATGAGACTGCGGTACATGGATTTATCCGTTGGGCCGAGCAATGGCGAGTCATATGGACATGTAAATGTCCGAAGGTTACCTAGAAGTTGTTCGAAACAATCAATGACATTTTTCAAATATGTCTTCGCAGACCAAGTGGAAGTCACTCCCCTATCGGTGAACTCCCCATTTATCCGACCAAATTCAGCACCAAGAAAGTAATCAGGCACACCAACTCCTTTCAAGATATATATCTTCAAGGAGAGCCTTAGGGTCTTTACCAGCAACAAGGATATTGTCACAGTAAACCGCTAGATACTCGTAATGAGTCCCGCAATCCTTCATCCAAACATCATTTTCGGCCTTGGACATTTTCCAACCAATGCTTCGTAAAGAATCCGCAAACGCTTCTGACCATCGAGCACCGCTTGTTCTCAATCCATATAAAACTTTACTATGATGAGTACTTGACCAATCTTCAGACCGAGTTCTGGACCCGCAATGCACCAGATTTTCTCTCGCATCACGCCGTTCAGAAATGCGTTTCCAACATCACCGCACATGATATCCAATCCGTTGTAATCGGCTAAGAACATGACAAGTCGGACTCCTTCAGGTGCGACGACAGACGAGTAAACTTCTTCATTTCCAGGATCTGTCACATGTTCACCAGCAACCAAGCGAGCTTTGCGTCGTCCATCATGTTCCACATCGAAAACGAGATACAACGACACCCACTTATGGTCAGCAGGTGCTCTCTCCCCATGTGGCAGTATCTTAAATGTCTCATACTATAAGATTTGACTGAGTTCTTTCTCAATCGCGTCCTTCCACAAGGTATTCCCATTCACCTTATCGATCGCGAGTGCTTCGTCCACCGATTGTGGCACTTGAATCCCAGATCCGATGTTCGTTTTGCTGAATAAATGCGTTTGGCGATTCGAATGAGCTTCCTAGCATCAACTCGGATTTTCTTTGCCCATTTCCAGCCTTTTTGATTGATGAGGTTATGTTCTTGTGCATACAAAGCGCACATGATGGGATCCGATTCTTTCATATTGGTGAGAGGTTCCCATGACGGTTCATATCCAACTCCTTCTCAGTTGACAAGCAGGTGCCAAACCCCTTTGATCTTTTTATGATCAGATAATCCTGTGATGGTGAATATTTGATTTCCATCTTCAGAAGGCATGTTAAACTTTTCAAGGAGTAAGTGGTAATCGATAAGTGAATGACTCCCATCCTTTGTGCTTGTCCGGTTGGAGTTCCTTTACCTTGGCTCGTTGCGTGATACCTTCGTGCTCTGTTGGAAATGAGCATCCAATTAAATCAGCAGGATCTGGGATGACACCATATTTCTTGATCTGATCTTGTCATGGATCTTGGCGATTACTTCAGCAATCGAAGTGAGATCGTCCCTGGCGTCAACTGAGTTCTTTTACTAGGGATCTCACATGGGATATCTGTAGCATCATCAGCAACTCGGGTTGATACTAACTCATCAATTGCTGTACAATCAAACATGTAATCGTGCGTGTGATCGTCATCGTCATCCTTAATACCCGGATAATGCGGGTAGCTGCCCTAAGATTAGGTGCATCCTTGTCATCAATAGCTGACCGGATAACGCTCCGATATATTAATTGGTAAATGTCAAAAGATCACCACAATTCTCAACAGGACCACACAAATATCCGAGTTTCTCCCTAGAGTTGGGAAACGATGGGTCCTCATAATCGAGGTAGTACACGGGTTCAAGCCATTCATGGACAATGTAAGGTGAGATGTCAGTCGAATGCCCGAGTGCAACTTGGATGGAGTTCTGTCCATTGAGAGTTGGGCTCGCTGCGAAGTTCAGGATTGCACAGAAGAAGACCAGGCATTCAAACCAGAGGAATTTTGGAGTGTTTGTCCTGTCCATTAGCCGGTTAACTCCATTCTTTACAGTTTGGATTCGGCGCTCTGCTGGGTTCTGGTATTGGTTGGTGTTCTGATGTCGCTTGAAGAATACCATATTTTCTTTCAATCTCCAACCATCTCTCTGAATTTTGTATCTTCGAGTTGTCCCTGAGTATACGATCAGGTGCACCATAATCCTTGATGAAGTCTTGTAATTTTGTGGGACCTTCACTTTCTTGTGTCATTCTGTAAGGAACGGTTAAATGACTGGTATTACCGACAAACAACTGGCATGATGTTTCTCCCCTTAAGCCAGGCTTGGAAGAGAAGAATGTGTCAGACGAGAAAGTCTCCCTTAAGCGGTTGACATTCGCTTGGGGAAATCTCGATTTGAAGTGTCGACGAAGTGGCAATCTCACGTCAGATTTTGCTAGCTGTGTTGTGATTTCAACCGTTTTCTAAACGATTTCCATTGGGAACCATGCCAATTTTTGCCTCACCGAAACCCAATCCCAGGTATCTCGAGAGGTTCGTTTCGCATTAATGTCTGCATTTTGTTGAGACATGCTTTCGATATATTGCAAGACTTCACTTGGTGTAGATCCGTCTGCTCTAGCATCTCCTTTCGTGGTGACATTGTTAAGGATGTGTTGCGTCATGTCATTACCGGAAGTGACGGAGCAAGATGACACTGAAAGGCTTATTTCATCACCTTCTGACCCTAACTCTGATGACACTGAAAGGCTAATTTCGTCTTTTTCTTCATCTTCCTCCAAAAACGAAATTCGGTGGAAGGTTGAGATAGGAAGATTGTTCGTTTCATCATCATCAAAGTCAAAATCACTTATATCTGAAGATAAATCCGTGATAGTAGTTTCATTAGAATCAGTGGAAAAGGATGAGTCGTCGTAATAATCGCGCACGAGCAATCCAGGCATTCCTGCTGATGTTCCGTCCGAGGACCCTGAGCTAAAACTGTCTGTAGAAGAGTCGTCATCAGAATCTGAATCGGGTACTCGTGCTTTAAACAATGGTAAATCTTCACAAATGTCTAGGAAGCCGTCGTCATCTTCCAAGTATTCGATATTGAACTCGGAAGGTTAAGTGGTAAGCCAGTTTCCTGCCATCATGTGGACGTCAACACCTTCTCTAATTCTGTCAGCAAGTAATGACCTCGCACCAGTATTGATGATTTCTTTCTCATTTGAAAGATCAGAGTCCCAACTCTGTAATGAATTAGGTGGGTTCTCTGTTTCATCTGGATTCCAAGGCGCGTCTGAAGTTAATATTACAATCGGACAGTTTTCAAGTTCTTGCATTGTGGGCTTCTTTGTTTTCAACAAAACCAACCCTTTTTGATAATTGAACGGTATCTCAAAGTTGGAAGCCATCATACTTTGTCTTCCTGCGCGTCCTCCGGTTTCATAACACTTAGAACAATCATCAATGTCAACACCAAAGTCTCTCATTTGATTTGGTGAGCTGACGGAGTTCGCTTGGGACGTGTGATTGATTTGTTCAAGTTCGAGTAGAATAATTGTATCGCCGTGAATATCCTTAGTTGCTGTGACATAAGTACCAATTGGTAATCCGAGTTTCGTCATGGAATCATCGAAGCCATTGACATTCGCTTGGCGAAAGGTATGTTCAAGGAAAATATACGAGTTTCCCTTTAGACCGGTATCAGCTCCTCCGTCAATAATGGTGAAGCTCTCTCCGTCATTGGTATCGATCAAGTTGATCCTTCTGATCTGATCGTCAGTAATGGAATAAGTGCTCATTTTCGTTGTTTTAACGTGTTTTTCATAGTACTTGACCACCTTGGATCTTGCTTCATCGTTAAGCCCTTCCAATAATTTGATTTTGTTGACGGTGCTCTCTTTCGTCTTGCCATTATCAGCAGAAGTGACCGCCTTATCAGTTGGTTTTGAGTCCGTTCCTACCTCTTCACGAGACTTTTTGAGTTCTTTGTTGAGCTTGTTGATTTTCTTCTGCATTACCGACGCGCTGGAGTTCCCTCCTTCTTTTCCTTCATTGGATCTCTTCATGCTAGAGTGGTTTCGGAACTCAACAGTGTCATCGGCCCAAAGTTTCCTGCGCTTGGCACTCACTTCGTCTCTCTTATCATCAGAAAGTGCTCTCCACTTAGACACATCCATCATTCCCTTTCTGTTGTCCACCTTACATTTATCTGATCCATAAGAATTGTCATTATTCATCGAGTTGGTGTTGGATATAAGAGCGTCTTTGTACGACTTATTTACCTTTTCGATTGTGACGGTGAATGCTTGGAGATCCATTACGTACTGTTCGAAAGGTGCGTTGGTGACTGTCGAGATCCGCATTGGCACGTATTCTTTTGGGAGTTTGGAGATTAGCAATGACTTGATGTACTTGGCACTGAAGTTGAGTCCACCAATCTCTTGAACATCGTTAATTGCATCCATATAAAGTGAATAGAACTTCTAGAATGCTCCAGGTTTGCAAGTCGTCAATGCAACATCATTTAAGACATCAATCGCTTGCGCATTGGAAGTCGTTTCATCGTAAGTCTTCGGATTAAGCTGACTGCAAATAAAGTCCCAAGTGAATACACCTGAAGTAAAAGTTGAGAGTTCTCTCGCAAGGAAGTGCTTGTTTGTATTTGCCATTTCTTGCAATGCATACAGAATGTACTTATCATGACAGTGATACACTTTGATTCATTTGATATGTTGTTTCCTCAATTCAAACTTGATTTTCCCCCCTTTCACACGCTTCTTACGACGGATTGGCGCAGTGGTCCTCAATTCTTTCTAAGGTAGGATCAAGTTATCTGCTCCGCTCACCGCAAATTTTGTGGTGATGGTTCGACAAAACCCTTCATAATCTACGTCGTGGATGGAATCAGCGGTATCTTCAAGTACTTTACGATATCTAGACGGAAGGCATTTGAAGTACCGATATCCAATTCGTTGAGTGGGTAATCGTCTTCATCGGAACCAGAAGCCACGGAGTCGGAATCATCGCTCAAGCTGCCTGATTCATCACTCAGGTCATCACTGGGATCCGGGTCAGGGGTTGGTGGTTTGGCTTGATTTAGTTCTGAGAGAGCTTGAACCCACGCCCTTGGTTGCAACACAGGGTTCTTTGGTATTAACCACAGAGACTTAGGATCATCATCATCGTCATCATCATCTCCATCGTCGTCATCTCTATTAGGAGCATCATCGGCATTGCGAAGGGCATCAATACCACGTTCTAATTTGATTCGTCGTTCTGATTGTAACCGTTCAATTTCAGCCTTCATTTCTGACATTTCATCAATGTGGGCCTTCTTGCTTCTCTGAATATCCAAGCATATATCACTCAACAACCCATCAGGGTCATCTCCAGGGAAATGCGAATACCAGTAGCTGCTAACGAGTTGTCCAGTTCCTTATTCACTGTAATGGAATCAGGGTTTCTGGTTGGTTTTGGATCAGGTATTTCTTCTTGTATACTCAGTACCTTTGGCTCAGGTATCATGCGATGAGTACTAAAAGCCGGAGAGAATTCCGAGATCTGACTCGATGCTAAATGAACATTCAACTCCTCTAGCGATTGCCTTGAATCTCCTTTTGATGAGAGATTTGCAAGATTCTGGCGATGGATGAGGAGTGAGTACAACATTGGGCTGAACGTATTAATGTAAGTGTCCATTGTGATGTCCCCGAGTGGACTTGATTCTTTCTTAGTAAACGAGCCGAAATACCATTCAAATGCCTGGATACCTTCCCAAATTTTCATGGCTCTTGCATCCAATACATCAGTGCTCACAACCTTCCATTCATTTTCGGTAATCAAGAGGAGTGTGGAAATTGAATCAATATACAATCGTTCCTCGAGTTCTTTCACCTCTTTCTCACGGAATCCAATTGTTTTCATAACGTGAGAGCATTCTTCAGATGGGCCAACATGATTCTTTCCAGGACTGAAGATACCAGCAAATTTCCCTAACAATGCTGCAAAGAAACCGCTAAGGCTTGAGAAGGTAAGGATCGCTGACATGACGCTCTTTCCAGCACTGGACCATCTTGAGGGGGCTATTGAAGCACTTCCCTTCTCGATCATTTCAACTCTGCTGACAGGTTTGCTTCCGTCAGATTTCGACTCGTCATTGCTTCTTGAAGCATTTGCATTGTAACCTCCGGAACTTCTTGACACAGCAGGAGCGTCCTGTTCGGCGACGATGACAGAACGTTTTAGGCCTTCGTGTCCACCCTGTGTATTTCCCACAACGGTGAATCGAATCTTGTCGTAACTTCCACATTCTTCATCGCTGGGTGAGTTGTTCAACTCGGTGTCCCTCATTGGTTTCTCGTAACCAATCATTCTTGGACTGGTTTTGGTTTTGTGACTTTTTCTTTTCGTTTGGAACATGTTCCTAACTTAACTTCGAACGTTCCCTTTTTGCTTATTAATTGCAATTCGGGTGCTCGACAATTGCTTCGAAAGAGAAAGTCTTTGTCATTCAATTGGTTTGTTTGAACAAACGAGACTGTTAATCTGTGAAGTTGTAATCTAATACGACAAAAGCTTTAGCTAAAAGGCTCTAATCGTTGATAAAAGATAATTGTGTGTTTCTATATTTA